>RCUI01000253.1_pt1 | contig 19991 bp, 17 predicted proteins | sample 2166121 | NCBI WGS metagenome assembly RCUI01 (sample SAMN09932700, study PRJNA488358) | compost metagenome | feature: garden; material: soil; isolation source: compost soil in succinic acid-enriched culture | place: Germany: Experimental Botanical Garden Goettingen | collected 2016-01-27
GCTACCGCCAGCGCCCAGATCTACAGCCTGGTCGAGACCGCCAAGGTCAACGGCCAAGAGCCCTATACGTGGCTGCGCCATGTACTGGAGCGGTTGCCGAATGCCTCGTCGGTCGAAGACTACGAAGCCTTGCTGCCGTGGAACTGCTCACCGGAGATGCCACAGTAAACCGTTGACCCACCTTGAGGTAGGTGGGGTTTATGGAGCGCATACGAATATTCATGAACAGCTTCACAGCGATGCTTTCGTCGAGCAGCACTGAGCAGTATTTACAGAATTTCTTTAGCCACTATTGGTCATTGATCCAATCGGCGCTGCTGATATATCCAGTCAACAATTTCACCGTCTGGATTATAGCCACTTACAGATTCCCGCAATAACTGCCTGACGCGTCCAAAATCTTCTGTAGCCAATGCAGACAACAACTCCCCAAGCTTCTCCTTCAACACATCCCAGGAAAGAAAATCTTCGTTTGCACTCATAATCATGGGATGTTGAGTGGCCACAACATTGTCACCAATCAACAATTCCTCATACAATTTTTCACCAGGGCGTAACCCTGTGAATTCGATAGCAATGTCACCAAGAGGATTTCGCTCAGACCTGATACTCAAACCGGAAAGGTGGATCATTTTTTCAGCAAGCTTGGCAATAACTACTGGCTCACCCATATCTAGAACAAAAACGTCCCCCCCCTGCCCCATTGATCCTGCTTGGATTACGAGTTGAGCAGCCTCGGGAATAGTCATAAAATATCGAGTGATTTTTGGATGAGTAACCGTGAGCGGACCGCCTGCCTTTATTTGTTTATGAAACAGCGGTATTACTGATCCTGATGACCCCAACACATTGCCGAATCTCACCATGGTGAAACGTGTCCTATTAACCCTGGCGATATTATTCCTATTACCAAAAAGAATTGGAGCCACTTCACGGCTCAACGCCTGCAAAACAAGCTCTGCGAGACGCTTAGTACTACCCATCACATTGGTTGGACGTACTGCCTTGTCAGTTGAAATCAATACGAAGTTCTCGACATTCGCTTGCAATGCAGCCTGGGCGGCACTTAATGTACCAATCGCATTATTTAATACGCCCTCAGCAATATTATGCTCAACCATAGGCACATGCTTATACGCCGCCGCATGATAAACTGTATTTACACCCCACATAGTCATAAGTTGAAACAACTGATCCTGGTTTCTTACCGAGCCTAAAAAGGGCACAACGCGTATGGGTAAAGATTCACGAGAAACGCACTGTTCCAACTCACTCAAAATACTGTAAAGATTAAATTCGCTATGTTCAAATAGAAGTATTGTAGCTGGATTTAGCGAAAGTATTTGCCGGCACAACTCCGAACCAATAGACCCTCCTGCCCCCGTTACCATTACGACTTTTTCAGTAATGCAGCGAGCAAGCAATTCCTTCTGAGCTGGAACAGGATCACGGCCCAACAAATCAGCAATATCCACCTCTTGGATATCATCAACCTTGACCCTGCCACTGGCGAGATCCATGAAGCCAGGAACACTCCTAACATGGAGTGGGAAATTTTCTAGATAGCTGAGGATTTCACGACGTCGACCACGGCTCGCGGAAGGGATTGCTAAAAGAACCTCTTCGACGCCGGTCATATCAATCATTTTCTGAATATCTTTCCCCCCATACACCTGGAGTCCAGATATTACTCTACCCACCATGTCCTCATCATCATCGATGAACGCTATTGGCCGCATTACGCGCCCAAGCCTCAATGCCGCTACGAGTTGATTGCCTGCAGCCCCAGCTCCGTATATCGCAACCTTGGGCAAGCCGTTATCCCGACTAGTAAAGGGAACATGCTGAACAGCTGCAAACCAATCACCGAGAAAATACTGACGCATGAGCAAACGTAACCCACCGATCATTATTAAACTAAGCCACCAATAGTTAAAAATGATCGAGCGTGGCACTACTACTTTGTGGTTACTATACCAGTAAACCACAAGGGCAAGGATAAGCGAGGAGAGACTGACCGCTTTGATAATTGCAATCAGCGCATCATTACCAAAATAACGCATTACAGCGCGGTACATCCCAAAACGTATAAAATTTGGAATTGCTACTATAGGAGCCGCCGCGAACAGCCACAGATGACTGGTGATTGGATTAACCATCTCATCTATACCTAGACGGACCACAAATGCCAACCACATCGCAAGCCAGACGAGTAGGATATCCGTCGCTACCTGAACCGCACGTTTATAACGCCGCGGTAGCGCCAACATGCGCTTTCTTAATTTGTCCATACGAAACTTATCCTCGCCTTGCTAAGCACCTTTATTAAGGCGTCTGTGATACTAAAAGCAGCCCGACTCAGAAAGCTGCTCGGCACTATCTTTTTATCGTCTAAATACTACAGCTTTAAACGCAAAAGGCGCTAACTTGACTCGATTTCCAATCTTCCAGCATGGAAGCGGATCGCTAAGACCAGCAGGGGTAAATAAGCGATTAGCACCCCTAGCAAACCGTCAAGCCAGCCAAACCCGACAACCAGCGAAATAGGGAGCAACCAAATCAGGTTGACTACCAGTACAGCTAACGTTACCGGTAAGTGTCTGCCAAATTGACGCGAAGCATACTGATATGCATGACTACGGTGTGCTTCGTAGACCTTGTCACCCCTTATCAATCGTCGAACAAGGGTAAAGGTCGCATCGACGACGAATACACCCAGCAAAATCAACCAACTCCAGAACAACGGCGGCGACACATAGGCCGCCTGAATGGACAATCCCCCCAAGATCAGGCCGAGAAAGCCACTACCAGCATCACCCATAAATATTTTGGCTGGGGGGAAGTTCCAGACCAGAAATCCTGCAATCGCTGCAGCAAGCGCCAAAGGAACGCCGATCAGTTGATTCTCACCTGAAACCCAATAGAGGAGACCGCCGCCCAGGCAAACACAAATACCTTCCACACTGGCAATACCGTCAATACCATCCATGAAGTTATATAGGTTCAGCATCCAGACCAAATAGAGCGCAGCAAGAGCATGTCCTAGCCACCCTAGATCGAATGTGCTGCCAAACGCCTGAAGCGGCGGCAATCCACCTGTCCATATCAACAGCCAAGTGGCGGCTGCAAAATGCCCAAGCAACCGCCAGCGAGCGGCGATATGCCCGTGATCATCCAAAAAACCAAGAATTGCAGTCCCAGTGCCGGCACCGATCAGACCGAGCGCCCAAGACCTATCTAGCACATCAGCGAACAGCATCCAGACCAGCGAAAGCAAAAAGCACACCACGATCGCAACCCCTCCCCCCCTTGGAGTAGGTATGGTATGTGAACTTCGCGAGTTTGGGACATCGATTAAACTCTTCGCCAGTGCATATTTTCGTAGCAACGCCGTCATGAGGAACGCCCCCATTAACACCGTACAGATCAAAATCAACATCAGCACTTCGAGTCTCCGACCAGTCTCGCCACACGGTAACTTCTACCTGCAGCAATCAGTGCTTCACGGACTGAAACCGGAGGGGTCCAACCGAGAAGGATTTGCGCTCTACTAGAGTCAATCTGCAGTGAACAATAGAGCTGATTGTAAATAGCCTGTTTGCCCAACAATTTTGCAATTTTTTCCACCCAAGGCAATGGGATATGTATCAACCGCACGGACTTTCCCATACCCTCGGCGATCCGTTCAACAATATCGGATATGGACACATCTTGTCCATCTGACACCAAGAACACCTCTCCCGCCGCGCGCGGGTGAAAAATGCAAAGAACAATAAAGTCAAGCAAATTTTCCAGCGCAATAATGCTCCGTTGATTACCAACCTCTTTAAATGGCAGCGGAAAACCCTGGTGCACCAATTTTAGCAATCTTTGAAAATTTCCAGGGGCATCACCTGCATAAACCATTGGCGGGCGAATAATTACCAGTTCGGTTTTGCTACCACTCATCATTGCTAGCAGAGCATTCTCGGCTTCGCATTTGCTCAACGCGTAAGGAGTAGACGGTTTTTTTGGACTTTCTTCCGAAAATCCTTTGCTCTGTGTCAAATTGCCGTTTACACCAATGGAACTCACATAAATGAATCGGCGCACACCGTTACGAATTGCCGCTTCCGCTAATCGTACGGTTGCATACACGTTGGCAATACGAAAAGCTTTCAGAGGATCCTCACAATGCTCTTTAAGAATATGCGCACGTGCTGCCAAATGAATAACCGCATCTACACCGACACACAAATCATCAGCGACCGCTCCTACTTCCAGATCGAATGATTCGTAACGTTTGACAGCAAGCCCGAATACTTTCTTCCTTCCGGTAGCGACCACATCTAACCCTTGATCAATAAGCACCCTACACAAACTGGAACCAATGTATCCTGACGCGCCTGTTACCAAGATCATAATCTTATCCCTTAGCTACGAGACGATTCTTCGAGCAATCGCCGAATACTCGAAGTTCTCCTGCAAGTATTTACGACCTCTTTCTCCCATTTCTGCACGAAGAAGATCATTGAGCTCAACCATTTCCTCGAATGCAGAGGCGAGCTCCTTCGGCCTATTCGGAAGCACCGAAATTCCACAACGGGCTTCCGCGATGGGGTCATTGTAGGAGTCATAAGCGCCAACAATTGGAACTTTTGCGGACATATAATCGTACAACTTATTCAGACTTACACCGAACCTATATATCGCCAAATCATGCATCACAAAAAAAGCAGCATCCACCAATGAGAGCGCACTCAACACCACACCCTTATCAACCTGTGGATAAAAACTGACATTATTTATGTTATATTTAATGCAGCGCTGTACAAGCTCACCATATTGCTCGCCTTTGCCGACAATCACAAATTGAACTAATCGTCCCTCGGGCGCCTTGAAAAATAAAAGCGCATCAATAAATTTATGCATCGCATTTGGCTCACCTAGAGCTCCTGCATAAAAAAACACAAAACTTCCGCCCTCCCTCAAACACCTAAGATCTTTTAGTAAATCACTACAACCTTCAAACAGCATTGTAGGGGCTTGCGAAAAACCGTTCGGAGCGTAAATAAATTTGTCCTCTCGCGCCCCCTTAGAAACCATATAATCTTGAGCGCCCGGCAGCAATGAAACAACCTTATCCGAGCAACGATATGCTAACTTCTCTATCAGCCCTATAGCTATTACTATAGGATGCCACCTATTAAATCCGGCCACCTCTATCAAACTAAGCGGCCACAAGTCTCTTACTTCAAAATAGAGCCTTGCCCCAAACAATTTTGCCGCGACCAAAGCTGCCGGATACGCAAACGGATGTGCTGATGAGTACACAATAAGTTCAGGTCTTCGATCACGAGGCATACGAAGTAGAAAAAACAAAAGCGAAAATGCGAAATATAGCATGGCCAATAGACGCCGAAAGCCGTTACCGGAGTACTTGAGGGCATGAACAAAATTAAAAGAGACACCTTGAATATCTATACACCCTGTCGACTGCGCCTCGCCATCCATTAGATGGTGATAAGCAGGAGAAACAACTTCAACTTCATGCCCTTGCCTCTGCCATGCACATGCAAGATGAAAAGATCTCCAATAACGGCCAACTCCAGGCCCCCCCGCATATGGATTAATATACAAAATCCTCATACACCTCTTCCAAAACTATAATCGCCACTGAGGTTAATAGTGGACAGAAAATTAGCCACTAACAATCATCTGAAAACATTCCCAAAAAAATTTCCTGCAGCCTTAAGCGCAGCATCAACAATTTTCCCTTCAATATGCATTCATAAAATCCTGACTACCGCGCGACGATACTGGACCATTTTGTCGCCACGGAGGTTATGAATTGGTCTGCTAGCACACCTCCAGACACTCAGCATTAGGCAACTCAACTTTTATAGTCTAGCCAAATGAGTGGCAATCCGCTTGGCTGCCTGCCCCCCCCCATATAGGTTATTGTCGTCAACGATAGCTCTGTTCACGTTGCAGTGGGCTGCGGCAACAATCGCATCACCATCCGCGCCTACCAACACATTTGCCCCACATTCCACCAGCTCAATCCATTCAGTTTGGTCCCGCATGGTGACGCAGGCCTTACCAAAGAAAAAGGCTTCCTTCTGTACTCCACCACTGTCGGTCAATACCAATCCACAGCGCTGAAGCAGCCAGATCATTTCCAAATAGCCAACAGGATCAATAACCTTAGCGTCAAACTGCAGGCCTAATTTAGCTATGACCGCACGGGTACGCGGATGTAGCGGAAGGACGACAGGCGCAATACTCCTGTGAATCTCGTTCAACGCTTTGACGATTGCTGATAAACGGACAGGATCATCCGTGTTTTCTGCTCTATGCAGGGTCGCCAAGACAAATCCTTCACCTTGCTCGAATGCGGTAGGTGCTGAGGCACGCTGGGCAAAAAACATAGCACTGTCTTGCATGACATCACCAACGTTCAATACCTGTATCGGCTTTTGGCCAAAACCTTCTCGCTCGAGGTTGGCGATAGCGGTCTGAGTTGGACAGAAAAGAATGTCGCTGACTTGGTCGGTAAGAATACGATTGACTTCTTCGGGCATACGCATGTTAAAACTGCGCAAGCCTGCTTCAATGTGAGCGACTGGAATGTGCAGTTTGGCAGCAGCCAGAGCCCCCGCCAGCGTCGAGTTGGTATCGCCATACACCAGTACGCGATTCGGCTTCTCCTGGAGCAGGACGCGTTCAATTTCGATCAGCATCCGCCCCGTCATCTCACCATGCGAACCGCCATGGACATCCAATTGATAATTCGGCTTCGGTATACCCAACTGATCAAAAAATATATCTGACATATTTGCGTCGAAATGCTGCCCCGTGTGGACGATCACTTCGGTCAGACCAGATTGTCTCAGAATTTCCTTCGATACAACGCTGGCCTTAATAAACTGTGGTCTCGCACCAATAATAGTAAGTATCTTCATATCAATCCTCACTTGCTCCAGAGGCGGGAATAAAAGGCGATCAACTTACGCTCTTCCTGGTCCCAATTGTATCGCTCGCTCACGGCCTTTTGACCCTTAAGCCCCATTTGCGCCGCTTCGCTAGGATTAGTTACAAGATAATCGATCGCCTTTGCAATCGATACCGGATCCTCCGGGTCAACGCACAGCCCACACTGATTCCCTTCGATAATTTCTCGCCAAAGTGGAAAATCTGACGCAATTACTGGTACACCCGCACTCATGTATTCGAACATTTTATTGGGCTGGGCATCCAAGTGGTTCGGCGCAGGTAGAAACGTTACAAGCCCCCCAACAGAGCGTGCAAGCGCAGCCCGTACGTCCTCACGACTGACGAAGCCTAACTCATCGACACGCGCCCATCCCTCATCTGACTTCGCCGCGGCCTCTACAGCACGCTCGGAGAAGCGTCCGCCTAACTGCAAACGAACATCGCTCTTAACCCTGGCCATGGCACTAACAACTTGAGATATTCCTCGAATCGAAGTAATTCCACCGATATAACTTACTTCATTTCTCTTTACAGACCAGTCAACATCACCGACCGAAAGCTCACCCACCATCGGATAATTATTTATAACCACCGTATTTGGATTAATCTTAATAAATTTATCAGCTATCCAGGGTGTCGCAGTGACAACAGCATCAAACCGTCGACAGACTAGACTTTCAAATACACTGAAGACACGCGAAAGTATCTGCTTAGAAATTTCATTCAAATAGGGTTTACCCATAATTTGCTTCGGCAAATCTTCATGGGCATCAAATATAACTTTCTTCCCCTTCAACTTGAGCATCAAGCCTATTGGCAGCAATTCAGGATCGTGCAAATGATAAATCTCGGCATCAATCCTCAACGCCTGCTCATACACCCGCCAAGTAGTTAAAATCATACGGCGAATTCGACCAACGGAGGCTGCTACATCATGAACACTAATACCATCCTTTAGTTCATCACCTTTACCATCCGCCACCACCAAATGTACTGAATAACCGGAGCGAGCGAGACTTTGACACTCTTTTAGAAAAATTCTAATATCGTAGCGAGGATGAGCCGAGGTAAGATGCGCGATTTTCATTTATTACAACCCAAATAATTACAATTCATTGATCACATTGAGACAACTTCTCTCTTTCGCGAGAGATACATCAGGAAAACCGCCACAGCAAACCCGTGCGTCAGCATCACTGTAAATAAGTCAGATGATATTAACAAGCTTCGTAACGGTACAATCGAGATCGCGACCGCCATCCAGACTGGCATATAGCCACTTGAAAGATCATCAACAAGACGCAACAAAACCCCAACTATAGTTGCGTAAGAAAAAACCCCTAAAACACCCGCATGTGCGTAACCACTGGAAACAAAGCCATTGTTTGCTCCCATTTCTGGCGCACCAAGATACTCTCCAATGACATACGGGATAGCAACATCCCCATAAGGATAGACAATCAAGCCTGACAAAATTGAATTAGACCAGTATGTATGAGCATTAGTTGAAAAAAAATCAAAATATATAAAGCTCAAACTAGCCGGCATAAAAAAAACTCGACGAGATAGCAGGGACGTCAGCCACAAATCGTCAAACACAACATTTGCAAATACAGCCACCAAAATAATTGAAATAAATGCTAACGGTAGCATTAACAGCGAATTTGAGTTCCTAAAATACACCCATACACTTACAACCAGAACTGGTAAAAACAAAATCGACTTATGGGAAGCAAACGCGTAAAAACAAACCTGCGCAGCCAACAATATGAAAAACCAAAAATACCGCTTAGCGTAAAGAGAAAAACAAATCAAATAAACAGAAAATATCTGAAAGGTCCAATTGTTTGTATAAGCCAGTATACCTTGCGCAGCTAGGTCCGCATTGGCCTGTCGATACTCATACACTTTAGAAATGTCCAAATTCGGTTTTGCACCAGATAAGAAAAACCAAAAAAGCAAGAACACCACAAAGCCGGCCGATATAGTGATTGCCAATCCCCTACCCGACTTTACAGCAGGCAATCCTTTAAAACTAATAAATGACAGACGAGAAAAAATATAGACCCAAAGCAACGCCCCAACCGAAATTAACACTGGAAACAGTGGTCTGGATGCATCCAGTCCATACATAGACGTCAACGGAGCTATCACCGACAAGACTGCAGTTGCAAAAAAATAATGACTGACTTTTTCAATTCGGTCCGAAAGCATTAACATGGAGGACAGGTAAACCACCCACGATATAGAATAGTTTACCGAATCGAACTCATAACCAAAGCCATCATACAAGAACAGCTCAGAAATAAAAAAGGTGTATGAAAAATCTAGCACAAGCCTAAATAGCAACACAGAGAGCAAAAAAGCGAATCTGTTAATATCTGATTTTAAATAACTGACCTGCATATTTCCTCCTGCAACAATCTAACCAGCAAACATTTGCAGGCAATATGTTATAATCTTAATTAAATCCAATAAAATCAGGAAAACATAATAGTATACCAACGATAGAAATTAACCCAACGCCATATTTGCGATGAAAACTTTGCCCGCCCACGCACGATACTGTCAAACTCATTAATAATATTTTCTTTCAATAGAAATGGCAGACCCAAGTCCTGAGTCAGCCAGTCTCTGATAACACCCGAATTACTGATTATAAAATCCTTCTCTGGTGTTTCAAAACCTACTTTATCTCGCCGATCCAGAATCTGATCGGGAACAATGCCTCTCATGGCTGCGCGGAAGATGTGTTTCGTCTCCCCGTGATCTGAAATCAAATAGTGCTCGGGTAGGGAAAGTAGAAATTCGCTGAGCCCCGTTGTGAGGAATGGCACTCTACTCTCGATGGAGAAACGCATCGAGTTACGGTCTCCATGCCTCAATAGGTGCTGCAGCCCACGATGGTGCAACGAAGCCGCCAGCTCTGCCGTAAGGCGCCGACCTTCAAGCTTAATGGCGCATCCACGTCGCGAGTTTTCACACTGCACACCTGCATCATTGAGGACGCCTGTATGCAGCCAAGTAGGAATATTACTCTTTCCATCCAAACGATGAAGAAAGTCATTCAACTTACCTGATGTGAATTGGCCTAAGGTTGAGCCCACTCCCGACTTTAACCCTCGGCCTGGCCACTTGGACCATTGATAGAGAAATTTTGCTGCTCGGGAAAACTCACCTCGTTCGATTAGACTGCGGGCACGCTGCCCCGGGTATCCGCTGTACCCAGCAAGCATTTCATCAGCCCCTTGCCCGTCTAGCGTTACTGTGATGCCGCTTTCTTTCGCCAGTTGATATACACGGTATTGGGCGTAGATACTTGTGGTACCAAACGGCTCACCCTGAACCCGAATCATGTCGTCTAGATCTCGGATGAGCTCCGAAGGTGAGACCACAACTTTACGAGCATTAGCTCCAACGTGCTTGCTCACTTGATCGACCCAACGCTCTTCTGATAATGGGCTACCTTTAGCAATGTAACTGAAGGTGTGAATTGGCATATCGGGCTCAACATGCCGCATTGCGCATACTACAGCCGAGGAGTCTAACCCCCCTGAGAGCGCTGCACCCAACGGAACATCACTACGAAGATGCAAGCGGATATTTTCAAGGAAACGTTCTCGAAGTTCATCAGCGGCATCCGCAAAGCCGAGACTCGTTCGCTCTTCAATTCGGGGGCTATACCAAGCTTCAGACTCGCCCAACCGGCGGCTTTCTAGGTGGAATCGGATTAAGTGCCCAGGCATTAGGTGGAAAACGTGTTTAAAAAATGTCTGCGTATTCGTATCGTAGTCACCTTGCACAAGATAATCGTACGTTCGCTGCCAATTTAGCTCAACATTGCTTCTCTTCAGGGCTTTAATTGCCGGTAGCTCAGACCCGAAGAAAAATCCTTCTTCATCACTGGTATAGAAGAAAGGTTTAATACCGAAAGGATCGCGCGCGCAGGTTACCGTACCCTGCTCGTGATTGAAAATAGCAAACGCAAACATACCAATAAGACGTTGCAGGCAAGCCTCCTGCCAATGTTGCCAAGCAGTTAGCAAAACCTCAGTATCGGAGTTAGATAAGAACTGGTACCCAAGCGCGCTCAGTTCGGAACGCAATTCCTTGTAATTGTAAATTTCCCCATTGAATATCAATGAATACTTTCTATCTAGTGAGTACATGGGCTGGTGCCCGGCGTTGGACAAATCAATGATAGAGAGGCGAGTATGTCCGAGAACCACTAATCCCTCATTGATAGCAGTCATTTCGTAGCCAGAATCATTCGGCCCTCGATGCTGAATGGTCAGCAGCGCGGCTTTTACTCGAGACTCCAACGAGCCGTCCACTTGTCTCCATACACCACCAAGAATTCCGCACATAATACTTACCCGAACCTGTGTCTTTTCGCGCCATACAAAATGAACCCCAGATAGAGGCTGTACAGTGCGACTTCGTGAAGAGTGAATGCCAAGATAAAATCGCTCATTTCGGCATGCCTGAAGATAAAAAGAGTAGACGTGATTGTGAAAAAATAAATCATCTGCCACAACATCCCAATCTTAACATTGTGTTCCATTGCTAAAACTGTACTGAGCGGGCTAACGGAGAAACGAATGGCGACCGCGACAATGAGGATACTTGCGTAGTCCCCCGCCTGTCGCCACGCCTCACCAAATACAAGGGCAAAAAGCTCTGGGCCGAGTAACCATACGAAGATCACCACAGGCACCATGAGACCTAATAAGATGAAAAACAGCTTGAGCACATACGCTGGTAGCCGATCCGGTGCCTCTCTGTCCAATGCAACGAAACGCTGGAACAACACCTGAGAAAATGATGCTGCGATCAGACTCATCGGCAAATTTAATGCGCGAAATGTCAAACTGAAAACCCCAACAATATGGGTATCAAAAAATTTACTCAGCATAAGCACCGGCATCTGCACAGCAGCGTTATCCAGAAACGCGCCAACAATAGAATACTTAGGGAATTTTATGTAGTTTCTACCATTGCTAACTACCGAGCCAGCCGATACTTTCAGGAAGACAGCCCTATCCTCTCGCCATATTTTTCTGAGAAATACACTTACCGCACTTACCTGACCAATCAGGTAACCCACAATCAAGCCACCATTTGATAGCCCCTGAAGTGCAAATTGCGCAGCTGTCATACCACCACCCTGCGCCAGACGGCTCATAGCCAAACGTTTGAATTTCTTAGATCTATTATTCCAATAGTTAAGAGCCTGCCATACCCCGGTAATAAAAACTGTGGGTGGGATTAAATAAAGCCAAGGCCCAATGACTCTATTGTTAAGCAGATGCTGGATATCCTTATTGAAGAAAAAGACTACACAGAGCAATATCAAACTGATTGTTGCGGCAATGCTGAGCGATAGCACGACTAAACTGGCAGCGTCTTCATCCTGCTCGGGAAGCATGACAGCAATTTCATATCGCCCAGTTATGATCACCGAAATGATCGCGGCAACAGACATGTACAGCGCCAGCACGCCAAAATCCTCTGGCGTGTACAGGCGAGTCATCAATGGCATTGCGGCAATTGGGATTGCTTGCGCCAAAGTGGTACCCGTCATTAGGGTCACCACATTGCGCAAGAATTCACTTCGCCCGCCCTTCAAGGCTCGTACGATCTTCAGCACGCTTCTAGAGCCGCTACGACTAGGCGCTGGTGTTCCTCTGTCAGGTAGGGATGCATAGGAAGGCTGACAACCTTGCCAGCAACCTCGTCTCCTACAGGCAAAGAGGCTTTAGGATCAGCTACCGCCGGCTGCTTGTTCAATGGAATGGGGTAATGCACAGCAGTGGGAATACCGGCTTCTTTGAGCTTATCCTGAATCCAATCTCTGTCATCAACCCGCACGGTATACTGCGCGTAGACACTGGTATTGTAAGGTTCGACATACGGGCTAGTGTTGATGCCTGCTTCATTTAGCAACGCATCATAACGTTGAGCAACCTGAACTCGCAGTGCGATTTCTTCCTCAAAAATATCTAGTTTCGGCAAAAGAATTGCCGCTTGAAGAGTATCCAGCCGGCTATTTACTCCAACCCGTACGTGGTGATAACGCCGGTCCTGGCCATGGCGCGCAACCTGTCGAATAACCTTGGCCAACTCTTCATCGTTGGTGAAAATCGCCCCACCATCGCCATAGCAACCCAACGGTTTGCTCGGGAAAAAACTGGTGCAAGAAACGGTGCTCAGGTTGCACGAGCGACGCCCTTTGTAGGAGGCACCAAAACTCTGCGCCGCATCCTCAATCACAGGAATGTTGTACTTGGCGGCAATGGCATTGATAGCATCAAAGTCGGCGCACTGACCGTACAGCGACACAGGAATAATCGCCTTGGTACGTGGAGTAATTGCCGCTTCAAGCAACTGTGGATCAAGGTTATAGGTACGTGGGTCGATATCTACATATACAGGTTTAGCGCCAAGCAGCGCTACGGTTTCTGCAGTGGCGATGTAGGTGAAACCTGGGGTAATCACCTCATCACCAGGGCCAATACCGAAAGCCATCTGCACGATCTGCAGAGCATCGGTACCATTGGCGCAACTGATGCAATACTTGGCGTCGACGAACGCAGCCAGGCGCACTTCAAGCTCTTCAACTTCAGGGCCCAAAATGTATTGGCCGTGACTCAGAACACGCTGAATACCGGCGTCGATCTTATCCTTGATTCGAGCCTGTTGGCTCTTCAGGTCGATGAATTCAATCATGATTACGCGTCCATCTTGTTCAGGATTTTACCATTGAGTACGTAGCGCGCGCCGGTTTGTGAGCATACTGCCTCACCTTGTGCATCCAACTCCAGTTGTTCGCCGAACTCACTCATCCAACCAATCTGTCGGGCTGGTACGCCGACCATCAAAGCATAGGCAAGGACATCCTTGTTAATCACTGCACCGGCGCCCACGAATGCGTATTCGCCAATCGTCACGCCACAAACGATGGTGCAGTTGGCACCCAAGGTCGCCCCTTTCTTCACCAAGGTGTCGCGGTACTGGTCCTTGCGTTCGATCAGCGAGCGAGGATTATATACATTGGTAAAGACCATGCTCGGGCCGCAGAAAACGCCTTCTTCAAGCACGACATTGTCGTACACAGAAACGTTGTTCTGCACCTTGCAGCGATCACCAATCACGACCTTGTTGCCGACGAACACATTCTGCCCAAGCGATACACCGGTGCCAATTCGGGCGCCGGCACACACGTGTACGAAATGCCAGATTCGGCAATCATCACCGATTTGCGCGCCGTCGTCGACGATGGCACTGGAATGCTGGTAATAACTCATGGCTGTAAACTCATACTGAACTAAGGGTTATCGAACACAAGCTGCAAATGTGTCGCAGCACAGCGACCATAGAGGCGAGCGCCAATTTCATTCAGGTGGTAACTGCCGTATGGATCATGCACACCTTGCAGATTAGGCACCTGCGCAATGAAACTGCTTACCAGGTAGGACATGTACGCCTAATATGTCACAACCGAGCCCTTCAACTTGCTCGTTTGCCGAACACCATTTCTTATCGAAGTAAACCAGACCACCATCACGGCAATGGCGCGTAAGCCTACGACTCCAGCTTGAAGGCATTATGCGGACACGTGCTCAGCGAAACATCCAGTAGTTTTGAATTATCTTTAAATACGCCTAAGCTCGGCACCCTGCGGTTGAGTCAAATCGTAAACGCGAGGGTGGCTCTAGCAACCACCCTCTTAGGCCACAGCCTCAACGCTTCAACGCCTCGACGAATGGGTGAGCCTCGTTATCAGCGGCGTTGACGATGGCCGCATTGCGGATGGTATTGACCGTCTCCACACAGTGGCGTGCATCTTCGATGCCGTAACCACGACCCGCCAGGATTTCATTGTAGCTAGTGGTGTGCAGGTCCGTGAAGCCTTCGGAGAACTCCATTTCTTCACCGTTGACCGTGATGGAACGGTAAGTTGGCTTCTTGCCCTTGACCGATTCCGGCAGGTCATTGGCATCAACCGAGAGGAACCAGCGTACTCGCGCTTTCTCGTATTCGAGGAAACCGGCAGCTTTATGCTCATTGGTGAAATGCACGACGTTGCGTTGCAGCTTGCCGAAGATGAAGTGCAGCATGTCGTAGAAATGCACACCAATGTTGGTAGCGACACCAAACGATTTGCGCGGGTCACCCTTCCAGCTTTTAAGGTACCAGTTACCGCGCGAAGTGATGTAGGTCAGATCGACCTCATACTTGTGCGGGTTATTTTCGCGCGCGACTTTGTCCTTCAGGTCGATGATCGCCTGGTGATGGCGCAGTTGCAGAATATTGTACAGGCGCTTGCCTGTTTCTTGTTCGATCAGGGCAAGCTGATCAAGCATTTGCGGGGTCGGTACCAGTGGTTTTTCGCAGATCACATCGCAACCTAGGCGTAAGCCAGCGGCGATGTGCGGATAGTGAAGATAGTTCGGCGAGCAGATAGCTACGTAGTCCAGTGCAGTTGCCGGATTGCGCTTTAGATTGCAGGCATGGTCGTAAAAGAACTCGAACTCGGTGAAGAACTCGCTTTGCGGTGAGATGCTGTCGATAATTCCGACCGAGTCATTGATATCGTAAGCAGAGACCAGGCGGTTACCCGTGTCCTTGATAGCGCGCATGTGACGTGGTGCGATGTAGCCAGCTGCACCGATAAGGGCAAAGTTTTTCATGAGAGGTCCTTAAAAAACGAGTTAATCCGCTTACGCCCAAAGACGCAGGCGGATTGCAACTAAGGATGACGCAATCAGGCCTTGATGATATGGGCCGCTGGCGTGCGGTATTTACCGCGACTGTCCACAACCAGCTTGGCCTTTGACTCGATCAGTGCATAATCGAATTTGTCATGGTCGGTGGCCAGCACCACAGCATCGAAGCTTGCCAGATTCTCGGCAGTTAGCAGTTCGCTGCTCAGTTCGAAGTGGTGCTCACGCATTTTCGGGAATTCTGGTACGTGCGGGTCGCTGTAGGCAACAATGCCGCCCTTGGCCTCGATCAATTCCATGATTTCAACAGACGGCGATTCGCGCATGTCGTCGACGTTTTTCTTGTACGCGATGCCGAGCACCAGAATACGGCTACCTTTGAGCGCCTTGCCTGCTTCGTTGAGGCCATCCATCAGCTTGCCGAGCACGTACTCTGGCATCGCCTGATTGACTTCACCGGACAACTCGATGAAACGAGTGTGCAAGCCGTACTCACGCGCCTTCCAGGTCAGATAGAAAGGATCGATGGGGATGCAGTGGCCACCCAGGCCTGGACCTGGATAATAAGGCGTAAAACCGAATGGCTTGGTGGCGGCTGCGTCTACCACTTCGAAGATGTCGATGCCCATGCGGTCGGCAACGATCTTCATTTCGTTAACCAAGCCAATGTTCACAGCACGGTGAATGTTCTCCAGCAGCTTGGTCATTTCAGCCGCCTTAGTGGAACTCACCTGAACGACTTGGTCGATAGCTTGCTCGTACAAAGCGACGCCGACCTCCAAGCACTGAGGGGTGTGGCCGCCGATGACTTTCGGAATAGTGCGGGTTTCAAAGTTCGGATTACCCGGATCTTCACGCTCAGGCGAGTACACCAGATAAATGTTCTCACCAACAACCAGGCCGCCTTCCTGCACACGAGGCAGCAGTTCTTCTTCAGTAGTGCCTGGGTAGGTGGTACTTTCCAGCGATACCACTTGACCGGCGCGAAGGTAGGGCTTCAACGCGTCAGTGGTGTTAATCACGAAACTCATGTCTGGTTCGCGATACTTGTTCAGTGGAGTCGGCACGCAGAGAATCAGTGCATCACACTCGGATACGCGGGCGAAATCAGTCGTTGCCTCGAAACCGCTCTGGCGCGCCTTGGCAATATTGGTGGCAGGAATATGTTCAATATAGCTCTGGCCCGCATTGAGCTTATCAACCTTGGCGTCATCGATATCGATGCCCAGGACATTAAAGCCAATCGCATTGTAACGTAGCATCAGCGGCAAGCCGACGTAACCAAGACCAACAATACCAATCAAGGCCTGCCTGCTTTTGAATTTCTCTACCGCTGTTTGTTTAATGTCTGTCATTTCTCGCAACTCACCTTGAATTAACCTATCCGTCCGCGTAACTTTTTCCACAAAGGAGTTCGCCTTCCTATGACCCGGTCGTCACCCAACCGAATCAATGCAGCGTTGCGCATGTCATGCTTGCACGCAAAAATGACCGGAATTGTCTCTAAGCGACATAGCTGCATGGGACAGTCCTTGTGAAAGCAGTCGCAATCATAGGGATATGCTCTCCAATCTTCCATCTAAGTTTGCACGGCCGGCAGCCATTTACTGCCGATCAGACTTTTCCTGACCTAGGCCGCCCCGGGCAATGTCACTTTGACATCAATCTGGATAAGCAAACCGGCCTATTGCCTCAATTTCGTATTTCACTTCTCACCACTCCAGGCATCGATACACGATCGACAGAGCCTTTGATTTCGAGCGCTCTCGCCTGCCGGAGCCTTAACTTGAACATACCACGCACGAGGGCAATGATGGCGCCTAGGAACAGTCCGCTAATCAGAGCCGCGACAATGATCAAGGCTTTGCGCGGCTTGATAGGCCGGTTAGGTGTCACTGCTTGTTGATCAACACTCACAAGACGCAACTGCTTCAAGTCAGTATCAATACTCTGCAGGCGCATGCGCTCAACTCGCAGCGACTCGACACCTTCGAGAAAAACGGCTTCATTCTTACGCGCGTTAAGAATCTCTACCTTGCGGTTGGACGCCAACATGATCAGTTCTTTACGGATCTGAGCCACCCGAGGTTCTGTGAAGTCGTCAGAATCACGCTTACGCAAGGTATTGCGCTCAGCCTCAAGAACATCTGCCCCCAAGAAATACAGTGGAATCTGCTGACTATTCACCTCGGTGCGAATGACGTTTACGTTTCCGAGAGACTCATCAGCCATGGCTGAGGGTGTTGATGGTCGCTTCAACCCCAGGCTTCGGGCGATGGTAATCGCTTCATCAAGCTGAGCCAATCGAGCTTCACGACGCATTTTCAACTGCACCCGCAGTGCCTTGAGCTCATCCTGCAATTGGGCGCGCTTAATATCGTCGTCTTCAACGAGCCTCGCTATTCGGCTCTGTTTTTTTGCCTCATATTCAGAAACCGCTGATTTCAGATTGGCGTCAAGTTCTGCCAAGCGGTTGCTAATAATAATCTGCAGATCTTCTGTGAGCTGTAACCGCTCTCGCTCTACGGCGTACGCCACGAAATCGTTAAGAATTGCAGCGCCATTCAGTCCTTCCTCGTAGCGCATTTTCACGCCGATATAAGTACTGAGCAGGTCCGCTTTTTTGGGATCGGGCTGAACTAGCTTTAACCCATCATTGTTGAACTTACTAAAAGCCTGTTCCGGTGCCTCGCCGGGTGAGCCATATGCGTCTACCAACTCTGGTCGAGAGCGAAAAAAATTCCAACGTGTATCGTAGGAATCCAATGCAGCCCCCACCCTTCTCAACGCCTCTTTCGGCGGCAAGTCATAGATCTTTGATCGGTTCAACGCGTCGAGATCGTTCAACGCCACAGGACGCAAAACAGTACTCACCTCATACACCGGAGTAACCAGATAAGCATAAGCAGCTCCGAGCGCTGCGCACACCACTCCAATACCGACGATCAGTGCCTTGCGACGCCAAAGGGATCGGATAATATTGAAAAGGTCAATTTCATCATGAGATTGATGTGCTAAAGAAATGCGAGAAACACTGGTCACTGCAAACGCCTGACTGCTAAGGGGATATGACTCACTCAAGACAGGCATCCCAGGAAAACAGCTCAGCGAGTAGCAGAGCTGTCCATCAGTACAATCCATGTCATCGGTGACGGAGCGTCATTCTCGCACCATCCTTCACCTCACAACAACCTCACCTGCCCCTTCTTTGCCATCACCCTTACTCCTTAAGCCGACGCATCCCGCCGCCGGACCCACACATCGCGGCCCAATGCTGCTACCAGCCCCAAACCTAAGCCAACTACAACGCTCGCCAGGACAATCAACGCCTTCCTAGGCTTTATTGGTTTGTCTGGCTGATCGACTACGCCATCTTGCTGATAAACGGAAATGACGGAAGGCTCAATCTTGAGGTTTCGATAGAAGACCAGCCTTTCTTGCTTATTGCGCAACCCCTTAATGAACGGGTCGTCAGAAACGCGGGACTCAAGATTGGCAATTTCCGCCTCTAACGCCTTGCTGCCTCGCATATAAGTCAAGGTACCGCTCATGCCAGCCGTAACCTCATTAGAGAGCTCATCTGAAATAATCGGCGGTTTTTCAAGCCCGATGGTGCGAGCGACTCGCAGCGCCTCCTTGAGCTGAACAATTTCATCATCACGCTGCTTACGCGCTGTGACTTGAGCGCTATCGATTTGCTGCTGCAGGTTATCTGCTTTGACCAGCGCCTCACTTCGATTGCCCCTCAGCACTTCGCGCTTGGCTTGTGATGCCGCCAACTCCACATAGGAAGTCACCCATACCGCCGCTTGCTGTGGGTCTTCCACGTTAGCCGTGATAACGAACCGCGACGGTGAGTCCTTTCCTGCGACACCTACTTTGAGAAGGCCATTGAACTGGCTATACAACGCATCACGGGACCCACTTCGCTCCCCTTCATTGAGGGTTGGCAAATAGACCGTGCGGAAAAACGTGTTACGCACCGCCTCAGACTGCAGCGATCGCAGATAAACCTCGTACACGTCCTTGATAGTGAGCATGCTAAGCCCAGAGTCCCCCCCTCGACCATAATTTAGCTGGGCGATGTCATTCTGCGAAGGCGGCTGCACGTAAAGTTTTGCTTCATAAATGGGTGAGGCAAATTTTGCGTAAGCCACCCCCAAGACGATAATCGGCAGAGCGACGACGAGCACCCAGATTTTTTGCCTCCAGACCCCTTGCACCAGCTCAATCAAATCAATCTCATCATCACCACTACGGCGCTCAGGTTCATTGCGCATTTATTCTAAT
>RCUI01000254.1_pt1 | contig 19974 bp, 16 predicted proteins | sample 2166121 | NCBI WGS metagenome assembly RCUI01 (sample SAMN09932700, study PRJNA488358) | compost metagenome | feature: garden; material: soil; isolation source: compost soil in succinic acid-enriched culture | place: Germany: Experimental Botanical Garden Goettingen | collected 2016-01-27
TCGCCGAAGTCATCCTGCTCAACCCCCAGCAAGCCACCCGCTTCAGCATTGCCGCGCTGGCCCAGGCCGCCAAGGTCAGCGAGCCGACCGTCAACCGTTTTTGCCGCTCGTTCGGCGTCAGCGGCTACCCCGAGCTGAAGCTGCAGCTGGCACAGAGCCTGGCCAGCGGCGCGGCCTATGTCAGCCGGGCTGTGGAAGCCGACGATGATCCGGCCTCCTACACCCAGAAGATCTTCGGCAGCGCCATCGCCTCGTTGGACAGCGCCTGCCAGCAACTCGATCCGCAGTTGATCAGCCGTGCCGTCGACATGCTGATCCAGGCCCGCCAGATCCATTTCTTCGGCCTCGGCGCCTCGGCCCCGGTAGCCCTGGATGCCCAGCATAAATTCTTCCGCTTCAATCTCGCCGTCTCCGCCCACGCCGATGTGCTGATGCAGCGCATGCTGGCCTCGGTAGCCCATACCGGCGAGCTGTTCGTGATCATCTCCTACACCGGCCGCACCCGCGAGCTGGTGGAAGTGGCGCGCCTGGCCCGGGAAAACGGTGCCTCGGTACTCGGCCTGACCGCTGCCGACTCACCCCTGGCCAAAGCCTGCAGCCTGAGCCTGAACATCCCACTACCCGAAGACACCGACATCTATATGCCGATGACGTCGCGCATCATTCAACTGACCGTGCTCGACGTATTGGCCACCGGCATGACCCTGCGCCGCGGCGTGGACTTCCAGCCGCACCTGCGCAAGATCAAGGAAAGCCTCAACGCCAGCCGCTACCCGATCGACGACGAACTCAACTGAGCAGGTGCGCCTGCAACCGCAGGTGCGCCTGTTCACCCGGCGCCAGGCTCAGGCTGTCACTGCTGCCGCTGGCCGCCTCGACACAGACGAACCCCAAGGTTTCACTGCCGCTGACGCCCATCAAGGGCCGGCTGCCCGGATGCCAGACCACGGTGTCTTCGCTGTCCCCGGTGTCGATACACAATTGACGCTGCCAGGCCGGGTCGTGCAGTTGCACGGTGGCCGCATTGGGAAACACTCGCTGACAGCCGCCGTGTACCTTCAACGCGCCTTTCTGGCGACAGGCCTGGCGGTTCAAACGGTCGTAACCCTCAATGTTCTCTAGCCCAGATAGCGCTATCTCAGAAACGTCACTAATACGCCAGTAAGCCAGCAGAGCATGACTCAACTGACAAGGCTGGCTGTCTTGATGTTCGGTACTGAGTTGCAATTCCATGCGCTGACCCAGGCGCGCCGAGAGGTTCACCTGCCAGTCCCACAACTGCAGGCGCCAGTTGAGGGTCACGCCCTCCTCATCTTCGCTGCTGTCGATCAGCTTCCAGTCGAGCAAACGCGCCCAACCGTGGGCCGGCCACATGTCTTCGCTGGGGTGACGGCCATACCAGGGCCAGCACACCGGCACACCGCCGCGGATGGCGCCAACCTGGGGCCACTGCGCCGCACACCAGAGCCACGGACGCTCGCCGGTTGGCTGGAAGTGCAACAACTGCGCACCCTGGCGACTAAAAGCCGCCTGGCACCGGGGGTGATCGATGATCAGCACATCGCGCTGCTGGTAACGCTCCCACTCGAAGGTCGGCCTGGGCCGTTGCGAGGTAAAGAAGCGATGGAGCGGGTGCTCGGGCATGGCGTGGAAACTCTTGTTGTTAGTGAGGGCCTCGTCGCAGGGGCAAGCCCCCTCCTACCGTAGGAGCGGGCTTGCCCCGCGATGCGGCCGCAATATGGCGTAAATTTACAACATATTGCCTCAGAACGACGACTGAATCTTCAATCCCGCGACCAGCGCGTTGTCCACCTCATCCACGCCACCCGGGCGCTTGACGTACTGCAGGTTCGGCCGCACGGTCAGCCAGTTAGTCACATGGAAACCGTAATAGAGCTCGGCGTTGTATTCGGTTTCCTGGATCGGGACAAAATTGGGGTTGTCGTAATCGCTGATACCGCTCTGCTGATTGAGCAGTTCGGCCCGGTCTTTCACATCATCGTTGACATGAATGCGTGCCACGCCAAAGCCGATGTCATCCTTGGGCCGCGAATCAAACGCACCTTTGTAGACCAAGCCCACCTGCTGGTAGTTGTCGACCACGTTGGTGGCCTTGTCGTGCACGGTGAAGTTGGCAAACAGACTCAGGCCACGGCTGGCGTCGCCGTTGTGCGCGGTGACCTGCTGCTGGGCCACGACCCACCAGCCGTGCTTGCTGGAATGGGACTTGAAGTCGTTGCCGGTAATAGCCTGGGGCTGGCCGTTCACGTCCTCGTACACATCGTCGGCCTTGGCGGTGCTGTAGTAGTAGCCCAGGCGGTACTCGCCCGGCAGTTCGTTGACCTTGGGCGACCACACCAGCTCCACCGGCAGGATCATGCCCTTGGTGCCGCTGCCGCTGAGTTTGAAACCATTGCCGGTCTCAAGGTTGGAAGGGTTCTGCTCGTACACGCCAACCTGGGCGAAGAACTCGGGGGTGATGTTGTATTTGACCCGCAGCGCCCATTGACTCACCGGCCAGTTGTACCAGATGCCGCCCACCCAGTTGCCCACCTGGGAGCCACAGAACGCCAGGTTCTGGAAGTCGCAGGGAAAGCTGTTGAAGTCCTCGCCCTCGCCGAAACGGCCGAATTTGACATCCAGCGCACCATCGAAGTACTGCTGCTTGATCCACATCTGGGTCAGGCGCCAGGTCTGGCCGCGCCCCCACACCTCCTGCACCGAACTGAACTGGCCGGCGCGTGGGTCACTGATGCGGTCATTGGACAGGTTGCGCCCGCTGCGCTCGGTGATCGCCAACTTGAATTCGGCATCATGCCAACCAAGGATCTTCTCCAGGTCCAGGTGCGCGCCGAGGGCGAACTGGTCGCTGTAGCGCGCTGTCTTGTCGTCGTTGTAGCCACCATCGAGGTTGCCGGCCACTTCACCGACGTAGTCCAGGGTGAAGTCGTAACCCTTCTCCAGAAGCTCGGTACGCGTACCGCCCCAGTCGCCGCTCATCCATTTCGACTCCGGTGCAAAGGCACCGGCAGCCTGCGCGCCACCGCTTGCCCCCAGCGCTGCCAGCAGGGTCAAGGAACCCAGCGGCAAGATGTGTTTGAAGTGATCCATCCCTTGTTTCCTCGTTTTATTGTTCTCGATGGGTTTACGCTCTACTACGAATTCAGCGGCCCTTGAACTGGGCCACGTTGCCTTTGCCTGCCTGCTGCGGCTCGGCCCTCACCCCCAGGCGCTCACCCGTGGCGGCATCGAACAACAGCACCCGCGCCGGATCGAACTGCAGGTTCAAGGTGTCACCAACCCGGGTCGGTACATCCGGCGCCAGACGGCAGCACACCTTGGTCTGGTTGAGCGTGACGAACACCAGCAGGTCGGGGCCGGTAGGCTCGGTGATCTGCACCTGGGCACGAATACCCGGCAAGCCATTGGCCTGGGCCGGCGCCAGGGCGATCTGCTCGGGACGAATGCCAAGGATCACGTCACGTTCCTCAAGGCCCGCATCACTGATCCCCAAGGGTAGTTCGCATCGGGCCTGGCCACTGTCGAGCAAGGCCTGCAGGCGGCCATCCTTGCGTTGCAGTCGCAGGGGAATGAAGTTCATCGGCGGCGAGCCGATGAAGCTTGCGACAAACAGGTTGGCCGGATCGTTGTAGATCTGTTGCGGCGTTCCGAACTGCTGGATCAGGCCATCCTTCATCACCGCCACCTTGTCACCCAGGGTCATGGCCTCGATCTGGTCGTGGGTGACGTACACCGTGGTGGTCTTGAGGCGCTGGTGCATCAGCTTGATCTCGGTGCGCATCTCCACTCGCAGCTTGGCGTCGAGGTTGGACAGCGGCTCGTCGAACAGGTAGATCTTCGGCCGCCGCGCCAGCGCCCGGCCCATGGCCACCCGCTGTTGCTGGCCACCGGAGAGCTGGCCGGGCTTGCGCATGAGCAGGTGCTCGATCTGCAGCAGCTTCGCCACCCGCGCCACCTCTTCGTCGATGGCTGCCGCCGGCATCTTGCGCATCTTCAGGCCGAAGGCGATGTTGTCACGCACGTTCATGGTCGGGTACAGCGCATACGACTGGAACACCATGGCTATGTCGCGGTCCTTGGGGCTCATGCCGCTGATGTCGGCGTCGTCCACCAGGATCGCTCCACCCGTGATCTGTTCGAGCCCTGCGATACAGTTCATCAGGGTCGATTTGCCGCAACCGGAAGGCCCCACGAGGATCAGGAACTCTCCCGCATCGATCGACAGGTCGATATGCTTCAAGGTATCCGGCAGACCACTGCCGTAGGTCTTGTTGACGTTGCGCAGCTCAAGCGTTGCCATAGTGATTCACCCCTTGACCGCGCCGGCCGTGAGCCCGCGCAGGAAATACTTGCCAGCCAGCACATAGACCAACAGGGTCGGTAACCCGGCGATCATCGCCGCCGCCATGTCGACGTTGTATTCCTTGACCCCGGTGCTGGTGTTGACCAGGTTGTTCAGGGCCACGGTGATCGGTTGCGCGTCGCCACTGGCGAACACCACACCGAAGAGAAAGTCGTTCCAGATCTGGGTGAACTGCCAGATCAGGCAGACCATGATGATCGGCACCGACATCGGCAGCAGGATCCGCCCGAAAATGGTGAAGAACCCTGCCCCATCCAGCCGCGCCGCCCGCACCAGGGCATCCGGGACGCTGCAGTAGTAGTTGCGGAAAAACAGCGTGGTAAAGGCCAGGCCATAGACGATGTGTACCAGCACAAGGCCCGTGGTGGTGCTGGCCAGCCCCAGCTTGCCGAGAGTGAACGAGGCCGGCAGCAGCACGGTCTGGAACGGCAGGAAACAACCGAACAGCAACAACCCGAAGAACAGTTGCGAACCGCGAAAGCGCCACATCGACAGCACATAGCCATTCAAGGCGCCCAGCAGGGTCGAGATCACCACGGCTGGCACGGTAATCTTCACCGAGTTCCAGAAGTAGCCACCGACGATGTCCCAGGCCTTGATCCAGCCAATCCCGGTGATCATCTCGGGCCAGCTCAGCAGGTTGCCGGTGCGGATGTCCTCTGGTGACTTGAAGCTGGTCAGCAGCATGACAATCAGCGGAACCAGGTACAGCGCGCAGGCCAGCAGCAGCGTCGAGTAGATCGCCAGGCGGCTGAAGGAAAGCGAGCGAGGAGCCAGGGATCTAGTCATGGCGCTTGTTCCTCAGTTCCGAATACAGGTAAGGCACCAGGATCGACAGGATTGCGCCGAGCATCAGGATCGCGCTGGCCGAGCCCATGCCCATCTGCCCACGGCTGAAGGTGAAGGAATACATGAACATTGCCGGCAGGTCCGAGGCATAACCCGGGCCACCTGCGGTCATCGCCGCGACCAGGTCGAAACTCTTGATGGCGATATGCGCAAGAATCATCAGCGCACTGAAGAACACCGGGCGCAGGCTCGGCAGCACAATGCGCAGGTAGATGCTCGGCAGGCTCGCACCATCGACCTGCGCGGCGCGGATGATCGACTGATCGACACTGCGCAACCCCGCCAGGAACAGTGCCATGACAAAGCCCGAGGCCTGCCACACTGCAGCGATAACCAGGCAGTAGACGACCCGATCAGGGTCCACCAGCCAGTCCAGGCGAAAGCCCTCCCAACCCCAGTCGCGCAGCATCTTGTCCAGGCCCAGGCCTGGATTGAGCAACCACTTCCAGGCGGTGCCGGTGACAATCATCGACAGCGCCATCGGGTACAAGTACACGGTGCGGATAAACCCTTCGCGGCGGATGCGCTGGTCGAGCAACACCGCCAGCAGCACGCCGATCACCAGGCTGATGACGATGAACAGGCCGCCGAACACCAGCAGGTTCTTGCTCGCCACCCACCAGCGGTCGTTCTCCATCAGACGCGCATACTGCGCCAGACCCACCCACTTGTAGCTGGGCATGAAGCTCGAGTTGGTGAACGACAGGATGAAGGTCCAGAGGATGTAGCCGTAGAAGCCCACCAGAACGATCAGCATGCTCGGCGCCAGCACCAGTTTCGGTAGCCAGCGCTGCAGGGCGTCGAGGGGGGAGGCCTTGTTGATTGTGGCAACAGTGCTCATCGGAAGTATCTCGTATGGGGTGTTTCGCGGGGCAAGCCCGCTCCTACAAAGAAGTGTGGGAGCAGGGCTTGCGCCGCGATCAGGCCAGATTCACTTGGCCGACTTGATCGCCGAATTCAGTTGTTTGACCGCCGTTGCGGGGTCCGCTTTCGGGTCATTGAGGAAGTTGGTCACCACATCGAAGATCGCCCCCTGCACTGCCAGGGAAGTCGCCATGTTGTGGGCCATGCTCGGCTGCAGGCCATCGCCCTTCTCGGCCTCCTTGAAGTCCTGCGCCGACTTCTGGGTACAGGCATCGAATTGGCTCATGTCCATGTCCTGGCGTACCGGCAGCGAGCCCTTGTTCTGGTTGAACACGGTCTGGAACTGCGGCTCCAGGGCGACCTTGGCCAGGTCGTTCTGGGCCCTGATGTCGTTCTCGTTCTTGAGTTTGAACATCGCCAGCGAGTCGATGTTGTAGGCAAAACTGCCCTGGGTGCCGGGAAAGGCCACGCACTCGTAATCCTTGCCCGCCACCTTGCCGGCAGCGGTCCACTCGCTCTTGGCCCAGTCGCCCATGATCTGCATGCCGGCCTTGCCGCTGATGACCTCGGCAGCGGCAATGTTCCAGTCACGCCCGGCCCGGTTGGGGTCCATGTAGGTGCCCAGGCGTTGCAAGGTCTTGAACACCTCGACCATCTTCTCGCCGGTCAGGGTGCTTTCGTCCAGTTCGACAAAGGCGGCGTGATAATCCTTCGGCCCCAGGATGCTCAAGGCCAGGTCCTCGAACACGGTGCTGTCCTGCCAGGGCTGCCCGCCATGGGCCAGGGGAGTGAAACCGGCAGCCTTGAGCTTGTCGGCGGCGGCGAAGAGTTCGTCAAGGGTGGTGGGCACCTTGGCACCGGCCTTTGCAAACACCTGGGGGTTGATCCACAGCCAGTTGACTCGGTGGATGTTTACCGGCACGGCCACGTAGTGACCGTCGTACTTCATGATCTCGGCCACCTTCCGGGGCAGCAGCGCATCCCAGTTGTTGGCCTTGGAGACGTCATCGAGTTCAGTCAGCAAACCCAGTGCGCCCCACTCCTGGATATCCGGGCCTTTGATCTGTGCGGCGGCCGGTGGATTGCCGGAGATCGCGCGCGTCTTGAGCACGGTCATGGCAGCGGCCCCGCCGCCACCGGCCACGGCGTTGTCCTTCCACACGAAGCCGTCTTTCTGCACCTGCGCCTTGAGCGTTTCGACGGCTTTGGCTTCGCCGCCGGAGGTCCACCAATGCAGCACTTCAACCGTACCGGCATCGGCGGCAACAGCGCTCAGGGGCAACAAGGAGGCAAGGGAAATGACAGCGGCGAGACGATTGATCGCATTCATTGAGGGCAAACCTTTTCTTGTTGTTATGCAGGTGCAAGTCATGCTGCTTGCGCTTGCATCGGAGTCTAAACAGAGGTTGATCGAGGGGACGTAACGAAGGGATGCGCGAATGTCACCAACTGGTGACATTCGCCTGGCCAGCGGCTCAGTCACCGCTGCGCGGCAAGCTCAAGGTCACGCGCAAGCCGCCTTCGCGCAGGTTGCGCATGCTCACCTCACCGCCATGGCTGTGAGCGATATTGCGCGCGATACCCAGGCCCAGGCCGTAGCCCTGTTGCTGGCCCGCCAGGCGAAAATGCGGTTCGAACACTTGCTCCAGGCGTTGCTCGGGCACTCCAGGGCCTTCATCGTCGACCTGCAGAACGAACCCACTGCCGCTGTCGATCACCCGCAGGTGCGCACGCTCACCATACTTCAAGGCGTTGTCGATCAGGTTGCCCATGCAGCGCTTGAGCGCCAGCGGCTTGCCCGGATAGGGCGCCATCGCTCGTCCTTCCAGGGTGATCCTGCCGCTGCTCAGGTACGGCTCGACCAGGCACTCCAGCACCTGGTTCAGGTCGATGCGCTCGATGTTCTCGTGGATGTCGGTGTCTTTCACACATTGCAGCGCACCCTTGACCAGCATTTCCAGTTCATCTAGGTCGCGGCTGAACTTGGCCTGCACGGCCTCGTCATCGAGCAACTCGACGCGCAGGCGCAGGCGGGTGATTGGCGTACGCAAGTCATGGGAGATAGCACTGAACAACTGACTGCGCTCGGTCAGGTAGCGACTGATACGCTCGCGCATGGCATTGAAGGCACGCCCCACCTCCTCTACCTCGCTGCCGCCACCTTCGGTGACCGGCTCGACATCCGCCCCCAGCGACATCTCCCGCGCAGCCAGGGCCAGACGCTTGAGCGGGCGGCTCTGCCAATGCACCAGCAAGCCGATGAACAACAGCAGGAAGAAGCTGGTCAGGAGAATGAACCAGACCTGCTGGGCTGGCAGTTCCTGCTCCTCAAGGCTGGTGTAGGGTTCAGGCAGCAGCGAGGCGATGTACAGCCACTCGCCTTCGCCCAGGTGAATCTGCATCACCAGCACCGGCGGATTGATCGGCTCCAGGGTCAAGGCATAGTGCGCCCAGGAGCGCGGCAGTTCATCGAGTTTCAGGCCGCTGTTGAAGATACGCAGATCCTGAGGACTGACAAACTTCACCGAGATTTCCAGTTGCTGGCCCAGTCGCTGGTGCAGCACCTCATCGACGGCGGTGATCACCGCCTGTTTGCGCACAGTCGAAGGTAGCTCCTGCATCTCCAGGGGTTTGTCATTGAGCGAGACCACAAAACGGGTGCCGCCCATGTTGCGCAACTGGTCCAGCACCATGGGCCGGTAGGCCACCGGCAGCGAGCGAAAATAGCTGACACTGGCGCTCATCGAGTGGGCCAGGCTGCGGGCACTGGCCACCAGTCCTTCCAGTTGGCTGGCGCGCAATTGCGACAGCCAGATCAGGCTCGACAGGCCCTGGGCCAGCAGCACCACCAGCAAGGTCAACAGCAGCATGCGCCCCAGCAGCGAGCGCGGCAGTGGCAGACGCCGGCGCCGCTCAGTGCGCGGGCGCAACGCTGGCCGCCAGCAGGTAACCGCTGCCGCGAATGGTGCGTATCAGCCGCGGCGGCTTGTCAGTGTCGCGCAGGCGCTGGCGCAGGCGGCTGACAGCCATGTCGACGATACGGTCCAGGGGCATGGGTTCGCGCCCGCGGGTGGCGTTGCCGATGGTGTCGCGGTCGAGGATCTGTTGCGGGTTATCGAGAAACAGTTTGAGCAAGGCGAAGTCGGCACCAGAGAGAATTACCTCCTCGCCGTCGCGATGAAACAAGCGGTGGCTGATCGTATCCAGGCGCCACTCGTCAAAGGCCAATACATCGCCCCCGTTGCGCTCCTGGCCGAACCCGGCCCGGCGCAGCAAGGCCTTGATGCGCGCCAGCAATTCGCGTGGGCTGAAGGGTTTGCCCAGGTAGTCATCGGCGCCCAACTCCAGGCCGATCACCCGGTCGGCCTCATCGGAGCTGGCGGTCAACATAATGATCGGCACCTGGGCCAGACGCCCATGCTGGCGCACCCAGCGACACAGGCTGAAGCCGTCTTCATCGGGCAGCATGACGTCGAGAATCACCAGGTCCCACTCGCCGCTATCCAGGGCCTGGCGAAAACCGCGACCGTCGGAGGCGGCAGTGACCTGGAAACCGGCACGGCTGAGGTAAGTGTGCAACAGCTCGCGAATCTCCTGATCGTCGTCGACCATCAGTATCGACTTACTCACGCGTTGACTCCTTCCAGAGCCACGCCTGCGCCGAGCAATCCGGAGAATTCCGCCGTCACCAGCCACACCGGCACGTTCTTGAAGTAACCGCTCATGCAGCCCTTGTCGGCAAAGCTTTCGGCAAACCCGCTGCGCAAGAACAGCTCGGCGAATCGCGGGATCACACCACCAACAATGTAGACACCGCCACGCCCACCCAAGGTAAGTACATTATTGCCCGCCACACGCCCCAGAAAGCGGCAGAACTGCTCGATAACCGCCAACGCCACGGGATCGCCCGCGAGGGCCGCATCGGTAATCGCCGCCGGACTCTGCAGTGTTGCCTGCTGCCCGTCCAGCGCGCAGACAGCCTGGTACAAGCGCAACAGGCCACCGCCACTGAGCACAGTCTCGGCACTGACGTGCCCTGTCTCGAGGGCAATCTGCTGGTGGATCTGCGCCTCACGCGGGGTACTCACCGGCAGATCGACATGCCCGCCCTCCCCGGGCAAGGCCATCCAGCGGCCGTCACCCAGGGCCAGCAAAGTGCCCACGCCCAGCCCCGTACCCGGGCCGATCACCACCGCCGGGCGCCCGGCATCGGCAACACCCGCACATACCTCGCGGCACTCGTCGGCCTGCAACCGGGTCATGCCCAGGGCCATGGCGGTGAAGTCGTTGATCAGTAGCAGTTGTTTGACCTGCAGGGCCCTGCAGAACGCCTGGCGACTGAGCCGCCAGTGGTTGTTGGTGAAGCGAAACTCATCACCGCTCACAGGCCCGGCCACCGCCAGGCAGACGGCCTCGAGCTCGCCCCTGGCCAGGCCCTGGGCCGCCAGGTAGGCGCCAATGGCCTGCTCCGGGCTGGTGTAGTCGGCGGTGGCAAACACCTGCACCGAATGCATGGCGTTGTTTTCCCAGAGGGCGAAGCGTGCGTTGGTACCGCCGATATCACCGACCAGGGCGCGCTTCATTTGAGCGTCTCCAGCGCCGAGGTGAAGGCGCTGGCGCCTTGCTCGGCCGGGCTCAGGGCCATGCGCAGGAAGCCGAACAGTTCACGGCCACAGCCCAGGTCGTTACCGCTGGGCGCCGCGGAAATTTCCCGGTCGGCGAGGGTCGCGGCGTCGAGTTTCACCGTCAGGGTGCCGGCAACGCCGTCGACCCGTACGATATCGCCATCGCGTACCCGCGCCAGCGGCCCGCCGTCAAAGGCTTCGGGGCACACATGTATGGCCGCCGGGATTTTCCCCGAAGCACCCGACATACGCCCATCGGTCACCAACGCCACCTTGAAGCCGCGGTCCTGCAGCACGCCCAGGAACGGAGTCATCTTGTGCAGTTCGGGCATGCCGTTGCAGCGTGGGCCTTGAAAGCGCATCACCGCAACAAAATCACATTCCAGTTCACCCGCCTGGAAGGCATCGGCCAGTGCCTGCTGGTCGTGGAATACGCGCGCCGGCGCTTCGACAACCTGGTGTTCAGGGGCCACGGCGGAGACTTTCATCACACCACGGCCCAGGTTGCCTTCCATCACCCGCAGACCGCCTTCAGGCGAGAACGGTCGCGCGACCGGACGCAGAATGGCTTCATCCAGGCTCGCCTGCGGACCTTCGCGCCACACCAGCTTGCCCTCCTGCAGGAACGGCTCCTGGGTATAACGACGCAGGCCATGACCGGCCACGGTGTTGACGTCTTCGTGCAGCAACCCGGCGTCGAGCAGTTCGCGAATCAGAAACGCCATGCCGCCCGCCGCCTGGAAGTGGTTGATGTCGGCCTTGCCGTTTGGATACACATGGGACAGGGTCGGCACCACCTCTGACAGCTCGGCCATGTCCTGCCAGGTGAGCTGGATCCCGGCTGCCTGAGCAATCGCCGGCATGTGCAGGGTGTGGTTGGTCGAACCACCCGTGGCGTGCAGGGCGACGATGGAGTTGACCAGGGACTTCTCGTCGACAATCTCGCCCAGCGGCATGAAGTCGCCGCTGGCCTTGGTCATGCGCGTGACCTGTTGCGCCGCCTCGATGGTCAGGGCATCGCGCAGCGGCGTGTACGGGTTGACGAACGAGGCACCCGGCAGGTGCAGGCCCATCACTTCCATCAACAACTGGTTGGTGTTGGCGGTGCCATAAAAGGTACAGGTGCCAGGGCTGTGGTAGGACTTCATTTCCGACTCCAGCAACTCCTCGCGGCTGGCCTTGCCCTCGGCATAGCGCTGGCGCACGTCGGCCTTCTGCTTATTGGAAATACCCGAGGGCATCGGCCCGCCCGGCACGAAAATCGTCGGCAGGTGACCAAAGCGCAGCGCGCCCATCAACAGGCCGGGCACAATCTTGTCGCAGATGCCCAGCATCAATGCGGCATCGAACATGTTGTGCGACAGGGCGATGGCGGTGGACATGGCGATCACTTCGCGGCTGGCGATACCCAGCTCCATGCCCGGTTCGCCCTGCGTGACGCCGTCGCACATGGCCGGCACACCGCCGGCGAACTGGCCAACCGAACCAATGTCGCGCAGTGCCTGCTTGATCTGTTCGGGGTAGTGCTCGTAGGGCTGGTGGGCCGAGAGCATATCGTTGTAGGCCGAGACGATGGCGACGTTGGCCGCATTCATCATCCGCAGGCTGTTTTTGTCCTGGGTGCCACAGCCCGCCACACCGTGGGCGAAATTGGCGCATTGCAGCTTGGCGCGCATCGGCCCGTCGCTGGCAGCGCCGCGAATCAACTGCAAGTAGCGTTCGCGGGTGGGACGACTGCGGTCGATCAGCCGTTGGGTGACCTCAAGAATGCGCGGATGCATGTACTGGACTCCAGGCTATCGGTGATTGCGACCTCTGCGGCCGTTTCCCTTATCCGCAATCGCCACCTAGGCTCAAAGGCAGGGGCGAGTGTCGAGGGAGGGACGGCTTGGCCGATCGCTCGTTGTAGATTGAACAAAATACTGCCAGCAAAAAGGCTTGTTTTCTATTTTTTTACGAATAATCTTGTAATTCCAACAACAAAATCAGATGCAGTGAAGCAATTCTTCATTTGCCACGGGCTTAACCCGGTCTGCCAGAGGTAGCTCCATGACCCTTCGCATCGCAATCAATGGCTTTGGCCGCATTGGCCGCAACATCCTTCGCGCACTCTATACCCAAGGCTACCGCCAGGACCTGCAGGTCGTCGCGATCAATGACCTGGGTGACAGCGCGATCAATGCCCATCTGCTCAAGTACGACAGCGTCCACGGCATCTTTGCTGCCGACGTCGAATCCGATCATGAAAGCCTGACCGTCAATGGCGACCGCATTGCTGTCAGTGCCATCCGCAACCCGGCGGAACTGCCGTGGAAAGCCGAAGCCATTGATGTGGTATTCGAGTGCACCGGGCTATTCACCGATCGCGCCAAGGCAGCCGCCCATCTTACTGCCGGGGCGGGCAAAGTCATTATCTCGGCACCGGCCAAGGGTGCCGATGCGACCATTGTGTATGGCGTCAACCACGATATCTTGCGGGCCGGCCACCAGATCATCTCGGCTGCCTCTTGCACCACCAACTGCCTGGCGCCCCTGGCTCAGGTGCTGCACCGCGAACTGGGCATCGAGCAAGGGTTGATGACCACCATTCATGCCTACACCAATGACCAGAGCCTGACCGACGTCTACCACAGCGACCCGTTCCGTGCGCGCTCGGCCACCCAGTCGATGATTCCGAGCAAGACCGGTGCGGCCGAGGCCGTGGGGCTGGTGCTGCCGGAACTGGCGGGCAAACTGACGGGCATGGCAGTGCGCGTACCGGTGATCAACGTATCGCTGGTGGACCTGACCGTGAACCTTGCGCGCGAGACCACTGCCGACGAGGTCAACGCCCTGTTCAAGGAGGCCAGCCGACACTCCAGGGTGCTGGGCTACAACAGCCTGCCGCTGGTGTCGTGCGACTTCAACCACAACCCGCTGTCGTCGATTTTCGACGCCAACCACACCCGCACCAGCGGCCGCATGCTCAAGGTGCTGGCCTGGTATGACAACGAATGGGGTTTCTCCAACCGCATGCTGGATAACTGCCTGGCGCTGTGCAGCGCCCGATAGAACAGGCGCGCGGCAGGAGCGGGCTTGCCCGCGGCCCACCCTTCCAGACCACACGGATTCGGTGGCTGGAATGGCCCCTCGCGGGGCAAGTCCGCTCCTGCAGGCATTACAGACTTGACCTATGCAAAGATGATAAGCATTATCATTCGCTTCGCATTGCTCGGGTATCACTGTGAGCCAGTCCCAGTTCAACACTGTATTTCTCGCCCAGCGAGTCAGCCTGCTGCGCACCCTGCAACGCATGGTTGATAACCCGAGCACCGCCGAAGACCTGCTGCAAGAGACCTACCTGCGCGTCACCCGTGCCCTCGGCGAGCGCCCCATCGAGCACCTTGAGCCTTTTGTTTTCCAGACCGCCCGCAACCTGGCGCTGGACCATTTGCGCGCGCGCCGCGCCCAGGCTCGCAACCTGGTCGATGATGTGCCCGAACAAATTCTGCACAACGTCGCCGCCCCCAGCAGCAGCGCCGAAGACGCCGCCCACGCCGAACAACTGCTCAAGCGCCTGAGTGTCAGCCTCGGCCAGTTGACCCCACGCCAGCAGCGTATTTTCATTCTCAGCCGATTGCACGGCGCCAGTTACCTGGAGATCGCCGAGCAGCTCAACGTTTCCGCCAGTACAGTCCAGAAGGAACTGAAACTGATCATGGCCATCTGTGTAGGTGTCGCCAATCGCCTGAACCGCGACTGACGGTGGGTTGCCAGCGCTGCCATAACGCTTGATCATAAATACAACGACAAGACCTTCCAGGACTCTCCGTGACCGATAGCGCCCCTCATCGCCCTTCGCCGCCAGACTCGGCTGCCTGCGACAGTGCCATGGACCAGGCCCTGGACTGGTTGATCCGCCTGCAATGCGCCACGCCTGAAGACACCCTCGCCTTTGAAGCCTGGCTCGAGGCCGACCCGGCCAATGCCCAGGCTTATGTCGAAGCCGAAGCCCTATGGCAGGGCGACACGCTACGCCAGGCCGCTGCCCAGATTGCCCAGACCAATCGCCCTTCGCGCCTGGCCCGCCTGCGTCCGCACTGGAAGCCGCTGGCAGCTGCCGCTGTGTTGCTGGTCGGGGTTTTCACCGTGGGCAATGTACCGATACGCCTGCAAGCCGATCACCTGACCGTGGTCGGCGAGCGCCAGCGACTGCAACTCGAAGACGGCTCGAAGGTGTTGCTCAACACCAACTCGGCTTTCTCCAGCGATATCGACAATCGCCAGCGCGTCGCCCGCCTCTACCAGGGCGAAGCGTTCTTCGAGGTACCCGCCGGCATGGCCCAACCGTTTGAACTGCAAGCCGGCCCCTTGCGTGCCAGCGTGCGCGACAGCGACTTTGCCGTGCGCTACCTCAACGGCGAGGCCCAGGTCCGCGTGCAGCGTGGCGATATCGACCTGCGCGCCAGCAGCGACCAGCACATCCGCCTGTCCAGCGGCGACAGCATCCGCATCGGTCCCAACGGCTTTGGCCAGCGCGAGCGGGTCGATCCGCAAAAAGACCTGGCCTGGGTCCACGGCCGGCTGATTTTCGAAAACTGCCCACTTGAGCAGGTGCTGGCTGAAATCCGCCGCTATTACCCAGGCATGATCATCTCGCGCAACGAGCGCCTGGAGCAGGTCGCGGTCACCGGCAACTACCGCCTGGATCAACCGATCGAGACCTTGCGCGCCCTGGCCCACATCACGTCGGCCCAGTTGCACGAGTTCCCCGCCGTGGTCATTCTCAACTGATCTGCAATTATTTTTACGCGATTCCCTGAACCGAAACGTCTCGTTATAGCCAATGCAACTGATTCTTATTTTTGAATCGGCCATACCTATAACTTCGCGCGACAGGGAGCGCTTTCGATGTCCACTGGTTCTACTCGTCGGTCTTCAGACACTTCTCGTAAACCCGGCCTGCAGCGTTGCACGCTCTCCCTGTTGACCCTGGCGTTGCTCACCAGCGGCGCCTGCAGCTTGCCGGCCCTGGCCGCCGAACCTGCCCAGGCAACTGCGCCGCGCATGGGTGACTACCGCTTTGCCATTGCCCAGCAACCGCTGGTATCGGCCCTCAATGCCTTTACCACCGTTACCGGCTGGCAGGTCGGCCTGTCTGCCGAACTGGCCGAAGGCGTAGCCTCGCCAGGCGTTCAGGGCTCTCTCAAGCCCGAGGCTGCGCTCAAGCGACTGCTGGCCGGCACCGGCCTGAACTATCGCACCCTGGGCAGCGGCAACGTGGTGATCGAGCGCAGCACCTCCAACGTCATCGCCCTGCAGCAGATCACGGTCAGCGCCACCCGTAGCGCCCAGGACATCAGCCAGGTACCGAGCACCGTCAGCGTACATACCCGCGAACAACTGGACCGCCAGAACGTCAACGACATCAAGGAACTGGTGCGCTACGAACCGGGCGTCTCGGTCAGTGGCACCGGCCAGCGCAGTGGCCTGAACGGCTACAACATCCGCGGTATCGACGGTGAGCGAGTACTGACCCAGATCGACGGCGTGTCGATCCCCGACAGCTTCTTCTTCGGCCCCTACGCCCAGACCCAGCGCAACTACGTCGACCCCGAAATCGTCAAGCGCGTGGAAATTCTTCGTGGCCCGGCCTCGGTGCTGTACGGCAGCAACGCCATCGGCGGTGCTGTGAGCTACTTCACCCTCGACCCCGACGACATCATCAAGCCCGGCAAGGATGTCGGCGCACGCCTGAAGACCGGCTACAGCTCGGCCGACGAAAGCTGGTTGAATTCAGCCACCGTCGCCGGCCGCCAGGGCGACTTCGACGGCCTGCTGCACCTGAGCCAGCGCAATGGCCATGAGACCGAGTCCTACGGTGGCCACGGCGGTACCGGCCTCGAGCGCACCGAAGCCAACCCCGAAGATGTGCGCACCACCAACATCCTGGCCAAGGCCGGCTGGAACTACGCCGACGATTCGCGCCTGGCGTTCACCTATGAAAAGTACAAGGATGACCGCGACCTGGAGCAGAAGAGCGCCGTCGGCGGGCCGTTCATCCCGGGCTTCGGTGCCATGAACTCATACCGCGACCGCACCGGCAACGACGTGGTGACCCGCGAGCGCTTCGGCATCAACCATGAGTTCGCCCTGGGCAGCCTGCTGGCCGACAATGTGAAGTGGAGCCTGAACTACCAGATCGGCAAGACCGACCAGCGCACCGATGAAATCTACTTTGCCTCCGGCCGCCAGGTAGCCCGTGACCGCAAGACCACCTACAAGGACCGCCAGTGGGTCTTCGACGCACAGCTGGACAAAGCCTTCAGCGTCGGTGAAACCGAGCACTTGCTGACCTACGGCACCACCCTGAAGAACGAAAAGGTCACGGGCTCGCGCAGCGGCACCGGCACCTGCCTGAACGTCGGTGGTGCGTGCCGCGCCATCGGCCAGATCAGCGTCAACGACAGCCAGGCACTGGTCAGCGACTTCCCGGACCCGACCGTCAACACCTACAGCCTGTTTGCCCAGGACGAGATACGCTGGAACCAATGGACCTTCCTGCCGGGTGTGCGCTACGACTACACCCAGCTCAAGCCGCACATGACCGACGAATTCCTGCGCGGTATCGGTGCGTCGAGCACTGACCCGGTGGACGATGACGAGAAAACCTGGAACCGGGTATCGCCCAAGTTCGGCGTAACCTACGCCTTCGACGACAACTACACCTGGTATGGCCAGTACGCCGAAGGTTTCCGCACCCCCACCGCGAAGTCGCTGTATGGCCGCTTTGAGAACCCGGGCCTGGGCTACAGCGTGCGCGGCAATTCCGACCTTGAGCCGGAAAAGAGCAAGAGCTACGAGACCGGCCTGCGCGGCAACTTCGACGCCGGCAATTTCGACGTGGCGGTGTTCTATAACAAGTATCGCGACTTCATCAACGAAGACGCCGTGCAGGGCAGCAACCTGGGCCAGACCTTCGAGGCCAACAACATCAAGCACGCCACCATCAAGGGTGCCGAGTTCAAGGGCCGCCTGAACCTGGACCACTTCGGTGCCGCGCAAGGTCTCTATACCCAGGGCTCGATCGCCTACGCCCGTGGTCGCAACGACGACACCGGCCAACCGCTCAACAGCGTCAACCCGCTGACCGCCGTGATGGGCCTGGGCTATGAGCAAGCGCAGTACGGTGCGTTGCTGAGCTGGACCCTGGTCAAGCGCAAGGACCGTGTCGACGACACCACCTTCTTCGCCCCCGACGGTGCCAGCCAGCAGTTCCGCACTCCCGGCTACGGCGTGCTCGACCTTGCCGGCTTCTACAAGGTCACCGACGACATCACCGTCAACGCCGGCCTGTACAACCTGACCGACAAAAAATACTGGCAGTGGGATGACGTGCGCGGCTACGACGGCCTGGGTGAAGCGGCGGTGACCTCGCCGGCCAACCTGGATCGCCTGACCATGCCAGGGCGCAATTTCGCCATCAACCTGGTCTGGGACATTTAGTAGAGGTTTCGCAGGCCAGTGCATCCAGCAATCCTGATGGTGCCTGGAATACGGCCGCTGCGCGGCCGATCGCAGCCTCGTTTCTCGCCAGCGGCTACAGATTTACCGATGTAGCCGCTGGCGACAGCCTGCGATCGACCGCGCAGCGGTCGTGGTTCAAGACAGGCCTCCCTAGGGGTGAGGTTTTTTTACTGTCGCGCGTCTTCTGTTTCGTCTAGTCACTAGGCACGCCCACTTCGCAAGGAATCACCATGACCGCCGCAACCACCACCGAACGCGCCAGCCTGCGTTCGCAACGCCTCAACCAGCTGACCCATGCCCCGCATACCGAGCTGGATGCACTGGTCAAATCCCATGCCCCATTCGAGACCCGCGAAAGCTTCGCCCGTTTCGTGGTGGCCCAGTACCTGTTCCAGAACGAACTCAAGGCGCTGTACACCAACCCTGAGTTGACCGCCATCGTCCCCGACCTGGCCGAACGCTGCCGTGCCGAACAGGCTGCCCTCGACCTGGCCGACCTGGACACCGTCATTCCTGACGCCTTCCCGGGTGCGGTGCAAAGCCCGAGCCTGGGTGAAGCCATGGGCTGGATCTTCGTCTCCGAAGGCTCCAAGCTCGGCGCCGCCTTCCTGATCAAGCGTGCAGTTGGACTGGGCCTGTCGGATACTTTCGGCGCTCGTCACCTGGGCGAACCGGCCGGTGGCCGTGCCGAAGGCTGGAAACAATTCACCCGCATCCTCGACGGCCTGGAACTGAGCCCGGAAGAAGAAGCCAAGGCCGAACAAGGCGCCGTGGCTGCCTTCGAGCGCTTCACCGAGTTGCTCAAACATGCCTACGCGACTGCGCCTAAAGCCGAACTGGCCTGATGCACCGTACCCGGTTACCCTCGTGGTAACCGGGCCTTGCCCGTGCACCTGAAAAGCCCATGACCCGCCCTGCCGCCTCCAAACTCTCGCGCCTGCTGTTTGGCCTTCTGGCCTACGTCAGCCTGGCCATCGGCCTGGTCGCCATCGTCGTGCCCGGCCTGCCCACCACCGAGTTCATCCTGCTTGCCGCCTGGGCTGCCACCCGCAGTTCTCCGCGCCTGAGCGCCTGGCTGGAGAACCACCGGTTGTTCGGCCCGATCCTGCATAACTGGCGCAACGGCAAGGTCATCCAGCGACGCGCCAAGCTCAGCGCCACCGCCAGCATGGTGCTGTGTGCAACAGTGATGCTGGTGTTCCTGGACCACGGTTGGCCGGTATTCCTGGCCATTGGCGGCATGGCCCTGGGCAACCTGTGGATCTGGTCGCGACCCGAAGCAGCCCCTGAACAGTGCTAAAAGTGACGGTGTTGCCCAGACTTTGTGGGAGGCGGATTTGCCGGCGATCGACCGCAAAGCGGTCGTAACTCGGCGAATCCATTTCTACAGGGTGAGCATTCCGCTATAGAGCGAATACGCCGCCAACACAGCCCCCGCCAGCACTGCAGCAAAAATCACTTTCTCCCAGTGGGTGAACAGCGACTGTCCCTGCTCGTGCTTGGCCCGGGCAAACAGGATCACGCCCGGCGCATACAACAGTGCCGACAACAGCAAGTACTTCAAGCCCCCGGCGTAAAGCAGCCAGACCGCATACACCAGGGCGATGGCGGCAATCACCAGGTCCTTGCGCCGTGCGCCAGGGCTCCCTCCATACGACTCTCCCCGCACCGCCAGCAGCACGGCATACGCGGCCGACCACAGGTACGGCACCAGGATCATCGAGGAAGCCAGGTAAATAAGGCTGG
>RCUI01000255.1_pt1 | contig 19932 bp, 3 predicted proteins | sample 2166121 | NCBI WGS metagenome assembly RCUI01 (sample SAMN09932700, study PRJNA488358) | compost metagenome | feature: garden; material: soil; isolation source: compost soil in succinic acid-enriched culture | place: Germany: Experimental Botanical Garden Goettingen | collected 2016-01-27
CCCGCCAGGCCGGTATCCGCTTTACCCCCAAGGACCTGTTCCAGCATCAGACGGTCAGGGACCTGGCCAGCGTCGCCAGCCTGGACGAGGGCCTGCTGGCCATTGATCAGGCACCCGCCAGCGGTGTCACACCGTTGCTGCCAATCCAGCACAAGTTCTTCGCCGAGGTCAGTCAGGAGCGTCACCACTGGAACCAATCGGTGCTGCTCAAGCCGAGCCGTCCGCTGCAAGCCCAGGCGCTGGAACAAGCGCTGCAGGCACTGGTGCACCAGCACGACGCGTTGCGCCTGGTGTTCAGCGACACCGACGATGGCTGGCAGGCACGCTTCCTCGACCGTCAGGCGCGTCCGTTGCTCGAACAGCAGCCCGCGACCCTGGCCACCCTCTCCGACCTTGCCAACCAGACCCAGCGTAGCCTGGACCTGCAACACGGTCCGCTATTGCGCGCCGTCCTGCTGACCCTGGAAGACCACAGTCAGCGCCTGCTGCTGGTGATCCACCACCTGGTGGTCGACGGCGTGTCCTGGCGAATTCTCTTCGAAGACTTGCAGAGCGCCTACACCCAGGCGCTGACCGAGCAGCCACTGCAGCTGCCGGGCCGGACCACCTCGGTGAAAACCTGGGCCGAGCGCCTGGAACAGCATGTCCAGTCTGGCGGACTGGACCACGAGCTTGGCTACTGGGCTGCGCAACTGGACGGCGTCAACACCGACTTGCCAGCGGATCATCCACGCGGCAGCCTGCAGAACAAGCATGCCCAGGGCCTGCAACTGCGTCTGGACAAACACACCACCCGCCGCCTGATACAAGAAGCGCCACTGGCCTACCGCACGCAGATCAACGACCTGCTGCTGACCGCCCTGGCGCGGGTGATTGCGCGCTGGACTGAGCGCCCACAGGTGGCGATCCAGCTCGAAGGCCATGGCCGCGAAGCCTTGTTTGACGACGTCGACCTGACCCGTACGGTCGGCTGGTTCACCAGCCTGTTCCCGGTGCTACTGACTGCTCATGAAGACCCAGGCGTGAGCCTGCGCGGGATCAAGGAGCAGCTGCGGGCAGTCCCGGCCAAGGGTGTCGGCTATGCCGTGCTGCGCCACCTGGGCAATGGCCTGGCCGGACTGCCCGAGCCACGCATCACCTTCAACTACCTGGGTCAGTTCGACAGCAGCTTCGATGCCGATGAAGGCGCGCTGTTCGCCCCGGCCGCTGAAGGCAGTGGCCAGGAGCAAAGCCCGCACGCACAACTGGGCAACTGGTTGACCCTCAATGGGCAGATTTTCGATGGCGAACTGAGCATGAACTGGCTGTTCAGCCAACAGATGTTCGAGCAGGCCACGGTCCAGGCCCTGGCCGATGACTATCAGCGCGAACTCGAAGCCCTGATCGCCCATTGTTGCGATCCACGCAACCGCGGCTTTACCCCCTCCGACTTCCCTCTGGCACGCCTGCAGCAAGCCCAGTTGCACGCACTGCCGGTTGCAGCCGAACGAATTGAAGACATCTACCCACTGTCGCCGATGCAGCAAGGCATGCTGTTCCATACCCTGGAAGCCGGTGAAGCCGGTCTGTACATCAATCAGATGGCGGTACCGGTCGAGGGGCTGGACATCGCGCGCTTCAGCGCGGCGTGGAACACAGTGATTGCCCGCCATGACATCCTGCGCACCGGTTTCTGGAGTGACAGCCAACTGGCCGAGCCGCTGCAACTGGTTTATCGCCAGGTGCAAATGCCAGTGACCGTGCTCGATTGGCGGGATCGCCAGGTCGAGCCGCAGGCACTGGCGCAACTGAGCGCAGCGGATTACGCCAAAGGCTTTGATCTGCTGCAGGCGCCGCTGATGCGCCTGACCCTGGTCCAGCTCGACGAGCAACGGGTACACCTGTTGTGGTCCGGCCATCACATCCTGGTCGATGGCTGGAGCAATTCTCGGCTGCTCGGCGAGGTGCTGCAGGCCTACGACGGCTTGCCTTCAACGCCGGGTGCAGGGCGCTACCGCGACTATATCCAGTGGCTGGCGCAACAACCGCAAGCCACCCTTGAGCAATTCTGGCGCGGCAAGCTCTCGGGCTTTGACAGCCCTACCCATCTGGCCAGCAGCCTGGCCCCACGTCCAGACCCCACATTGCAAGGGCATGCGGCGCTGTACCTGGAGTGGGACCCGGCGCAAACCGTGCGCCTGCGCGAGCTGGCCCAGTCGCTGCGGGTCACGCCCAACACGCTGATCCAGGCCACCTGGTTGCTGCTGTTGCAGCGTTACACCGGGCAGGCCAGCGTGTGCTTCGGCGCCACCGTGGCCGGACGGCCAGCGAGCCTGCCAGGCGCAGATGAAATGCTCGGGCTGTTCATCAATACCTTGCCAGTGATTCAGTCTCCACAACCGGCCACTTCGCTACAGGACTGGCTGCTGGAGCTGCAAGCCTACAACCTGGATATCCGTGACCATGAGCACGCCTCGCTGGCCGATATCCAGCGCTGGGCCGGCCTGGGTGGCCAAGCACTGTTCGACAGCATCATTGTCTTCGAGAACTACCCGATCGACGAGCGCCTGCGCGAAGCCGGCCAGGGCCAACTGCAATTTGGTGAGGTACAAGGTCGCGACGTGACCAACTTCGCCATGGACTTGGCCGTCAACCTCGGCACCACCCTGAGCATTGAGTTCCTGTACTTGCGTAACCGTTTTACGGGAGAGGCTGTCGAACAGATTCGCGCCAGCTTTGAAGGCTTGCTGCTGGCGATGCTTGACGCGCCGACAACGCAGCTTGGCAATCTGTCGTTGTTGAACACGGCACAACGGCAACGCCTGCAACACGATAATCGCTTGAATGTCACCCGCACGCACGCGCCTCTGCTGGCCGAACAGCTGCGCCAGCAGGCCGAAGCGCGCCCGGACGTGGTGGCGGTGGTCTGCAACGACCAGCAGATGACCTGGGCCGAACTGGAATCGCAGGCCAACCGTCTGGCCCACTACCTGATTGCCCAAGGTGTGGGGCCAGAGATGCGCGTAGGTATCGCCCTGGAGCGTTCGCTGCAGGTGGTGGTGGCCTTCTACGCGGTAATGAAAGCCGGTGCCGCCTATGTGCCTCTGGATATCGACTACCCGCAGGAGCGCCTGCAATGGATCGTCGAAGACTCCGGCATGAGCCTGATGATCAGCCAGGACAGCCTGCGGACTCGCTTTGACTGGCCGGGGGCCGCCCCGCTGATCGCCATTGACCAGCTAGCCCTGGACCAGATGCCTAGCCGTTGCCCAGCGCAACGGACGCTTGGCGACAACCTCGCCTACCTGATCTACACCTCCGGCTCAACCGGCAAACCCAAGGGCGTAGCGGTGGCTAACGAGCCACTGCGCATGCATTGCCAGGCCATCGCCCAACGCTACGAAATGAGCCGCGACAGCCGCGAGCTGCTGTTCATGTCGTTCGCCTTTGACGGCGCCCAAGAGCGCTGGCTGACCACCCTGTCCTGCGGTGGGCAACTGGTGCTGCGCGACAACCGCCTGTGGACGCCGGAAGAAACCTGGCAGGCCCTGCACGCCCATCGGATCAGCGTGGCGTGCTTCCCGCCGGCCTACCTGCAGCAACTGGCCGAATTTGCCCAGAGCCAGGACCAGCCACCGCCACCGGTATCGATCTACTGCTTTGGCGGCGACGCTGTGGCCGAGGCCAACTTCGAGCTGGTCAAACAGGCATTGCGCCCCACTTGGCTGACCAACGGCTACGGCCCAACCGAAACCGTGGTCACCCCACTGCTGTGGAAAGTGCCAGCCAGCGGTCACTGCGATGCCGTCTACGCCCCCATCGGCAGCCGCGTCGGCGAGCGTACCCTGTACGTCCTTGATGATGCCCTCAACCCGGTGCCGCCAGGCGTCGCCGGTGAGCTGTACATCGGTGGCCAAGGGGTCGCGCGTGGTTATCACCAGCGTCCGGGGCTGACGGCCGAGCGCTTTGTCGCCGATCCGTTCCAGGCCGACGGCACGCGCCTGTACCGCAGTGGCGACCTGGTACGCCAGCGCGCGGACGGCACCTTCGACTACCTCGGACGCCTGGACAACCAGGTGAAAATTCGAGGTTTCCGGATCGAGCTGGGGGAGATCGAATCGCGCCTGCGGGGCATGGACCAGGTACAAGATGCAGTGGTCGTTGCCCGCGAGCACAACAGTGGCAAGCAACTGATTGGCTACGTCGTCGCCGAGGCCGACGAAGGCCTCGGTGAACGCCTGCGTAGCGCCCTGCTGGAAGAACTGCCCGACTACATGGTGCCGGCGCAGATTCTGACCTTGGCCAGCTTCCCGCTGAACCCGAACGGCAAACTCGACCGCAACGCCCTGCCCGACCCGGACTTTAAAGGCCGCGTTTTCGTCGCCCCACGCAATGCCCTGGAGCAAGCGCTGGCGCAGATCTGGCAGGAAGTTCTAGAGCTTGAACAGGTCGGCGTGACCGACAACTTCTTCGAGCTGGGTGGTGATTCCCTGCGTATTCTCAAGGTGCTTTCCAAAGTGCGCGGCCAGCCTGAGCTGGGCTTGCAGCTCAAATTGCGCGACCTGATGGGCAAGCCGACCATCGCCGAGTTGTCCGGTTACCAAGGCGAGGAACGCAACCTCAATCCATTGCTGTTGCTCAACGCCTCGGTCCCTGCGCACACGCCGCTGTTCTGCCTGCATGCCGGCTTCGGCACCGTGTTCGATTACGAGGCCTTGGCCCGGCGTCTGGACGGTCGCTGCAGCGTCTATGGCCTGCAATGCCGCATGCTGCTGGACGACGATTGGCAAGACGAGTCTCTGCAAGCCATGGCTATCGACTACGCCCAGTACATCCGCCAGAAACAGCCACAAGGGCCTTACCACTTGCTGGGTTGGTCGCTGGGTGGCCCGTTGGCAACGCTGGTGGCTGACGAGTTGATCAAGCAGGGCCAACCGGTCGATTTCGTTGCCCTGGTCGACAGCTTCACACCCGAGGCTGATGCACCACTGGCTGCCGAGGACTGTTGCGAAGATTTGCGCGGCCTGTTGTCGGTGGTGCTCGGCGTACCGTCAACAGCCGTGCCACGTGTGGTGGTTGACCAAGATGCGGGCCTGGCGCAGCTGCAGCAGGTGATCGATCAGGCCCGCCAAGGCCTGACTCAAGCCGCTGGAGCCCTGCGCGAGATCGGTTCGGACGAGCTGGCTCGTACCTTCCTGACGGGCATGAAACTCAAGGCCTTGGCCGCACGCCTGGCACAAATGCCGCGCTGCGTTTCCAACAGCCACTGCTGGTGGGCGGGCGCCAACAACGTCGCACAGGCAGCTGCCTTTGCCGACAGCCGCCAGCATGCACCGATTGACACCGACCACTACGCCATTCTTCGCCACCCGACGTTTATCGAAGGGCTGCTGGAGCATCTGCCGCAGTCCGAGCCGGTAACCCCCTGACCGACAGGGCCGCCGCAACAGCGGGCGGCCCTTTACCTCTTTACAAGGAACTGCAATGTCTCTGGACCCCGACCTGGAAGCGTTTCTGGAACTGGCCGAGCTGGGCCGCCTGACCGGCAAGAGCCAAGCCATGCATGAATTGAGTGTGGCACAGGCCCGCAGCGAATTTGAAAAGACCTCAGCGGTACTCGATCCGTCGCCGCCCGCGACCCTGAGCGTGACGGCGCTGAAAGTACCGGCCCGCGACGGGCACCTGCTCGACGCTCGCCTCTACCAGCATGCCGAGCTGGCGACCGATGCCCCTACCCTGCTCTATTACCACGGTGGGGGCTATGTGGTCGGCAGCCTGGATTCCCACGACTCGATCTGCCGGCGCCTGGCTGCCAGTGGCCGTTACGCGGTATTCGCTCCGGCGTACCGACTGGCGCCGCAAGCGCCGTTCCCAACGGCGGTGAATGATTCACTGGACGCGGCTAACTGGTTCGCCGAACAGGCCGCCCAACTGGGGCTCAATGCCCAGCGCTTGATTCTTGCCGGTGACAGTGTCGGCGCTACCCTGGCAACCGTGTTAGCCATCGCGGCCACAGGTGCTGAGCCGACCTTGAGCTTCAAGCCTGTAGCGCAGTTGCTGTTCTACCCGGTAACTGACATTACCCGTCAGCGCCCTTCGCATACGCGTTACGCCGAAGGCTACTTGCTGGAAACGCCAACGCTGGAGTGGTTCTACGACCATTACTGCTCGCCCGGCGAGCGTGCTGACTGGCGTGCCTCACCGCTGCTGGGCAGCTTTGCGCCGTTGGCCCCTGCCTATATCAATGTCGCTGAGTATGACCCGTTGCATGATGAAGGCATTGCCTACGCGAATGCGCTGGAGAATGCCGGCGGCGAGGTGACCCTGGTCGTGCAGGCGGGGTTGACCCATGATTTTTTGCGCATGTCCGGGATCAGCGGGCAGATCGAGGGGGTGTATCAGGCAGTGGAGGATTGGCTGGTTCAACATAGCTGACGTGCTGTCGCACGGCCGCACACATTAAAGAACCAGCAAGGCAGCAGCACGACTTGCTGTAGCCGCTGCCGAGGCACGAGGCTGCGATCGACTGCAGCGCAGTCGCAACACGGGCACCGCGTTGGGCCTGGCGAATCGCGGTGGTAGGTTTTACGGCCGTTTCACGCCCGATCGCAGCCTGACGGCAGCGGCTACGGCGTGCTGCCGCTGCCGAGGCACGAGGCTGCGATCGACTGCGTTGGGCCTGGCAAATCGCGGTAGCCAGGTTTTACGGCGGCGGCTACAAGGGGTCAATAACGCCGCCACATCGAATGGATAAGTTCGCGCCCCAAGCCTAAGAACACCTTTCCCCGATACTCCGTGAAAAACCCAAAAAACCGCCTCAAGGGCGGTTTTTCATGTTGCTGCGGATCACACCAAGGTCATTCGAAGGTACCGCGCAAGGTCAGGGTGAAGTTGCGGGGTTCACCGTAGTAGTTGCCGTACTCCGAGGTGCCTACACTGGCATAGTACTTACGGTCGAACAGGTTGTTGCCGTTGACCGCAACGGTCCAGTTGTCATCAACCTTGTATTCGACCATCGCATCGTAGACCGCATAGCCAGCCTGGCTGAACTTGTAAGGCTGGGAGTCAATGACGTTCCAGTTGCTGTCGAAGCGGTACGATTCGCCTTCCACGTAAGTCGCGCTTTGTGCGGTCACACCACCACCGACGCGCCAGTCGGAAAAATCGCCCGGCAAGGTGTACATGGTCCACAACTTGAGCAGGTGCTTGGGGGTGACGGTGCTGTAGAGCGTCTCTTCCGTATCGTTGTTTACCTGGTTATAGGTGTAGCCGGCCAACACTTCCCAGCCCGGCGTGATCTCGCCGGTGGCTTCCAGATCGATGCCTTTGCTGGTGATTTTGTCCTGTGCCAGGAAGCAGCACGAGCCGCTATAGCTCGGTTGCGCATCGGGATAGGCCGGGTCCTTCGCCGCCTGATGCTCGCGGGTGGTGTAGAACAGCGCAGCGCTGACATTCATCCGGCCATCAAGCAGCTCACCTTTGATGCCGGTCTCATAGGTCTTACCCGTCATCGGCTCGATGGACGACATATTGTTCGTCGGCCCTTTCAGCTTCTGCGCCTGCGGCTTGAACACCTCGGCGTAACTGACGTAAGTAGACCACTGATCGTTCAGGGCGTAGATCAAGCCACCAAAGGGTACCAATGTGGTCGGCTCACGGTCCTCGACAGTGTCCTTCTCCACCCACGGACCGGTCCCCGCCGGGGCACGCGTGCTGTACGTCTGCTCGAACTTATAACGCTGGGCACGGGCACCAACCACCAGTTTCAACGGGTCGGTCAACTGCAGGCGCACGGTCGAGTACACGCCATACTGCTCACGCTGGTTGGGAGAGTAGTCACGGTAAAAGTTGTGATTCGACTCATCGCTGGTCAAGGGCGTCGATTGCGGGTCCCACAGATCGATCATGCCACCCTTGCCGAGCATGCCCTGAGCCGCACGCCAACGGCTGGTAACTTTCTGGTAGTCGGCACCGAACAGCACTTCATGGCGACGATTGAACGCTTCGAAACCGCCGGACAGGTTGATGTCGAATACCGACTGCTTGCTCCAGCTCGACACATAGCTGCCCCACCAGTAGGGACCGGTGTTGGTGTTCTCGTCCACCGAGCCGTAGGGGATGATGCCTTCGGTGGTGGAGTCGTTATAGGAGTAGGTATAGGACGTGTTGAGCTTCCAGTCTTCGTTGAAGTAGTGGTCAAGCTTGGCGAACCATTCGCGGGTGTAGCTATCGGACCAGGCCTGGTTGGTGGTGTACCAGGTATGCCGCGGCAGGCCCAGGTCACCCCCGGTGCTGTAGCGCGGCAGGCCGTCACCGGTGCCGTTTTCTTTGACCTTGTCGTAGCTGCCACCAAAGGTCAGCATGGTGTCGTCGGTGACGTCCGCTTCCAGCACACCATAAAGAAAGGGCTTCTCGGTGCTACGGTTATCCATGAAGTACTGACGGTCGGTGTAGGCCGCGACCATGCGCCCACGCAGCTTGCCGTCAAAGGCCAGCGGCCCGGTCAGGTCGACTTCGCTGCGGTAGTTGTCCCAGGAACCGGCAGAGGTGTTGAGCTTGAGCTGGTAGTGGTCCAGTGGGCGCTTGCGCACCAGGTTGACCACGCCGCCTGGATCACCGGTACCGGCCAGCAGGCCGCTGGAACCGCGCAGGACTTCAACGTGGTCGTAGGCAGCCATGTCATAGATACGGTCGCTGTAAAACGTACCGACACCGGTGCCGATGTCCATCGGCGCGGCGCCGTCGATCTGCACGTTGTCGATACCAAAGCCGCGCGAGTAGAACTGCTGAGAATGGTAGTTGTTGTTGCGCAAGGTGATGCCAGGGGCTCGTTTCATGGCCTCGGGCAAGGTGGTGATACGCTGGTCTTCGATCATCTTCTGAGTGATGACCGACACCGTCTGCGGGGTGTCCTTGAGGCTCACTGGCGTCTTGGAGCCGACACTGACCAGCCCGGTGGTATAGGAACCGGAGTTCTCGGTGGCTTCACCCATGCCTTGGCCGACGATGCTGGTGCTCCCCAGCTCCACTGCAGCGCCGGTACTGGCGGTGTTGCTGATGATCACCGTGTCGCTTTCGATCCGGTAGGACAGGCCGGCATCACGCAACATGATGTCGAGGGCGGCGCGCGGCTCCATGTTGCCGGACACTGCAGTCGAACGCTTGCCACTGACCAGACCCGGCTCGAACAACAGCTGCAGACCGGTCTGCTGACCGAGCTGGGTCAGCGCTTCGCTCAAGGGTGCCGAGGGAATGTTGACCTGTTTGCTTTCGGCCTGGGCCGCGCCGGCCATGCCCAGCGCGAGCCCCAGTACCACCGCCGATGCCGATGTGCGCCAGTGAGCCCGTTCCCAGATCGAGGGGCGCCGCGCAAGCCTTGGCTGATCAGATTTCATGTGTTGAATTACTCCAATGCGCTCTTGTGTTGGACAGCCGCCGACTCTGAGGTCGGCTGATCGTGAAGTGTGTAAACCGTCCTTGGAAATCCCCATCCTGAGGCAGGCTGGCGACACAAGTCGTAGCTGCTCGCTGACTAGACGAGCGTGGTATGAACGAAATTAGGAATATTTTTCTTTTGATGTATTTCACACTCTGCGGCGCCTGGTTTAACCAGACAGCTAAACGATGTTCTGCCAGGTGCAGGACGCACCCGGCAGAACATCGTGAAGGGGGTGTCAGCTGCCCTGCCCTTGCAAAAGCCGGGCTTTCTCCAGCAGCTTGGCTTTCTCTTCCGGGGTCATGGCATCCAGACGTAAGCGCGCTTGCGCCAGCTTTTCCAACTGCCCCGGCGCGGTTTCCTGCAAACGCAGAACCTGGGCCAGTGCCGCAGGGCTAGGGTTATCAAACACCACCCCCGGATGCACCTCACACTGCAACAACGTGCGGATGCCAGCGACCAGTTTGATCACCAGCAACGAATGGCCACCCGCCGCGAAGAAGTCCTGCTCCACACTCAGCCGCTCAAGCCCCAGCAATTGGGCCATGCGCTGGGCCAGGACCGTCTCCAGACCATCACGGGGTGCAACATAGACCTGCTGCGCGGCACTGAGGTCAAGCTTGCCCAGGGCCTGACGATCAATCTTGCCATTGCCCAGGCGTGGCATGCTTGCCAGCACCTGGACCTGGCGCGGCACCATCACCGCGGGCAAGCGCTCAGCCAGTTGCAGCTTGAGAGTGGCTGCCCAATCCTGCCCCGACTCACCACGCGCCGTCACGAAGGCGACCGGTTCCTGATAGGCATCGAGCATCACGGCCACTTCGTTCACCTGTTCAAGGGCAGACAACTCGGCCTCGATCTCCGCCAGCTCGACGCGAAAGCCGCGCAGTTTAACCTGCTGATCGGCGCGACCATACAGTTGGATGCCACCTTCAGGGCGATAGCGCGCCAGGTCACCGGTGCGGTAGATCCGCGCGCCCGGCAGCAGCGGATGCTCGATGAAGGCTTCGGCCTGCTGTTGCGCCGCATTGAGGTAACCACGGGCCAGTTGCTCACCACCAATGTACAGCTCGCCCAGCTCACCACTGGCCACCAGCTTGCGCTGCCCATCGAGTACCAGCACTTGGTTGTTGGCCAATACCTGGGTCAGCGGCACCCCCGTGGCGTCCGGGTCGTGTGCACTGAGCGGGTGAATCATCACGCCGACCGTGGCTTCGCTCGGCCCATAGTGGTTGAACAGGCGGACATCGCTACGGATGCTCAGCAGCCGTTCGACCAGCGCCGGTGACACTGCTTCGCCGCCCAGTACCAACGTGGCGGGCAGCACTGGCGCCTGATTGTCGATCAACGCCGCCAGGTGCGACGGCACGATCTTCAGGCAATCGATGGCCTGTTCTTCGATAAAGCGGGCAAACGCCCGGCCATCCTGCACGGTCGCCTCATCGGCCAGGTGCAACGCCGCACCGTTGTACAGGGCACCGAACACGGCGGTGTGGCCGAGGTCAGCGACGACGCTGGAGCTGAAGGCAAAGCGCCGGCATTGCGCCAGGTCCAGCGCAGCGCTGGCCGAAGCAACGTAATTGAACAAGGCGCGATGCTCGATGGTGACGGCCTTGGGCGTGCCGGTCGAACCGGAGGTGAACAGCACATAGGCGACGTCGTCAGCCGCCAGCGTCGGATGTTCGGATAGCGTCAATGTCTGATCGGCGCTGTTGAGCACGTCGAGATCGAGCACCGGCACTTCACCCATCGCCACCAAACCTCGACCCACCAGCAACGCCGCATCCGCCTGCTCGACCAAACGTGCCAGACGCGCCGTGGGCCATTGCGGATCCAGCGGCAACCAGGCCGCGCCCAGACGCCAGGCTGCCAGCGCCGCCACCAGCCATTCGGCCGAGCGCGGCAGGACCAACGCCACCCGCTGCCCAGCGTTCAAGCCCTGACAATTCATGGCCGCAGCCATCTGTTGGACACGGTGTTCCAGCTGCGCATAGCTGAGCGTCTGGTTGTCGCAGACCAACGCCGGGGCCTCGGGGGTTCGCGCGGCCCATTCGCTGATGCGCTGGGCCAGGGTCAGGCCCGGATCAATCGGTTGCGGCGCCGGATTGAACGCCAGCAGTCGCTGACGTTCGGCCGCGCCCAACAAGGGCAGCTCGCCCACCGGGCTGGCGGGCGCGGCGGCGATGCCCCGCAGCAACACCTGATACTGCTCAAGCAGACCGGACATGGCCACGCTGGCGTAGTGTGCTGTGCTGAACATCACGCTCAGCACTTGCGCCGTGCCCTGAGCATCGATGCTGACCTGCAAGGCCAGTTCAAAGCCAGGATCGAGCGCCTCGGCAGCACTGGCTGACCATTGCCCGCCCTTGACCTGCGCGCCAGGCAGCAGCCGACGCAGCGCAAAGCCATAGCTCGGCTGCACAGCACGGGCTTCGTTGCTCCAGTACTCCTGCCAGGTACGGTGCTGTTCGAGCAGCCCCGAGAAATGCGCCAGACACTGATCGAACGGCACTGCCGGATCCAGTGTCAGCTGCAGCGGCAAGGTCTTCTCGAACAGCCCCAGGGTCTGCTCGAAATATTCATAGTCAGCCCGGCCGTCATGACGCCAGCCCGCAATAAACGCCGAGCGACCGCTCAGGCGCGCCAACAACAGCCACCAGCTGGCTTGCAACAACGTTTCCAGGGTTACCTCGCAACCTGCGGCAACCTGTTGCAAGTCTTCGCGCAGGGCTGCCGGCAGCTCTGCCTCAACCTTGCCCACCGCGCCCACTGAGGCACCTTTACGCCGAAAGGGCAGCGTCGGCTGGGTCGGTACGTGCGAGCCGATATGGGCTTGCCAGTAGTGCGCGGCCTGCCCGGCATCTTCGTCCAGCACCACTTCGCCGCGCCACTCCAGGTACTGACTGAACTGCCCCAGTTCCTCATCTGCACCGCTGGCGCCTTGCTCGTAGGCGTGCAGCAATTGTTCAACAAGCAACGGTACGCTGGCGGCATCTACCAGCCCCCGGGCCAATGCCAGGTTCAGGCGCCAATGGCTATCGTCCAGGCGTTGCAGCAAGGCTTGGACGAAATGTTCCTGTTGCAGCTGCAGCGGACGTTGCAACCATTGCACTTGACGCTGCGCGGCGACGTCTTGCGCGACCGCTTCATGTTGAATTTCCAGGGTCAAGCGCGGCTGGCCTATGCCCGGGAACTGGCGCAGACCGTGAAAACCGGCAACCGCGTGCAAGCCGGTAGTCAGCACTTGCTGACGCACCGTCAGGTCATCGAGTGCGGCTTGCAGGGCGGGTAAATCGAGCGAACCGCGAATCTCCACCTGCAGCACATGGGCCAGCGCTGCCCAGCTCGCCCCGGACTGCGCCGCTGCGCTCCATTGTTGCTGTTCGCCAAGCAGAGCCAGCCCGGCGCCGAGTTGTTGCCCGTTGATCTCACTCATACCTGAGCCTCTTGTTCAAGGGTTGCCGGGCCTGGCGCGGGTTGCACCGCCTCCAGGCTACGCCGTTCGACCATCTCCCCCATGGCGACAACAATCTTGCGCGGCCCCTCGAAAGGGTCGCGGGCATGGGCGGCGAGCATGTTGTCGAGCAAGATCACATCGCCCTTGCGCCAGTCGAAGCGCACCGCACACGCCTCATACAACTCACCGATCACTTGCATGACCTCGTCCTCGATCGGTGAACCATCGCCGTAGTAGACATGCCGTGGCATGCGCTCAATGCCGAACAACGCCAGCAGATCCTCGCGGACATCGGCATCCAGGCAATAAATGTGGTGCAACTGCACCTGGTTGAAAAAAGTCTTCTCGCCCGTCAGCGGGTGGCGAATGATCGCTGGGCACGGTGTGCGGATCTGCAATTCGTCGTTGTCGAGCCAGGTCCACTGGATACCGGCTGCCTGGCAACGGGCCTCAACCTGGGCGCGGTCATCGGTCTTGAAGAAGTGCTGCCAGGAGACGTCCAGCTTGTCGGCGAAGGTCCGCACATACAGCAGACCTTTTTGCTCAAACGTTTCGCGCAACGCCTCGGGCAGGCGCAGGTACATCTGTCGGCAGTCGACCACCGGGGTGGCACCGCCCACTGGCGATGGCTGCTCACAGAAGAACAACTGCTTGCGCGGCCAGGTGTCCTGGTGCGAGCTTTCGTTGTGGAAGAGGATCATTTTCTTTTCTGGGTACGGCGTTGAGCGGTAGGTGTTCTTGCCGCCCTCCTTCTTCGGCAAGTCGCCGTACTGACCATAGAGCCCCGGCTGCACCGCCTCGGCCAACGCCTCGAAGGCGTGGATGTCATGCAAGGCAAAGCCGCGCAACAGAATCCCGGCATGGCGGGCAAGCTTTTCTTCCAGCCACGGCCGGTTGTGGTTGACCCAAGCCACCAGGTCAAGCCCGGGATCGTTCGGCTCTACCAGTAACGGAAAGACCTGTGGCGGTGCCAGCAGCGATTCGCGTACGGCGCTGGCAACGGCCTCACGGCCAGCTGCCTTGGGTTTTTTCAGGAACTTGCCGAGCTTGTCGGCCTTGGGCCCGGCAGCTGGCGCCGGCGCGGCCGCAACAGCGGTATCCGTGGTCATGGTGATGTCTCCTAGTCTGATATGCGGCTCACACACAATCTGTTCGAGCATGCCGGTCCAATCCTGGGCCAGCTGGCTGATGCGCTCGGGCTTGAACAGCGCGCTGGCGAACTGCCAAGTGCCACGCAGCCCCTCGCCGTCCTGGTCGAGGAACAAGGCCATGTCGAATTTCGAGTAGCTCGTCAGTGCTGGCAGTACCTCGACCTTGAGGCTATTGAGGCTGCTGTCGCGCACCGGCAGGTTGTTCATCACAAACAGCACCTGCACCAGCGGATTGACGCCGCGCTGACGAGCGACCCCGGAAGCTTCGACGATCATGTCGAACGGCAGGTCTTGATGCTCGAAGGCACTCAAGGCAGTGTCACGGGCAACCCCCAGGTAATGGCTGAACCTCTGCTGCGCGCTATAACGCGAACGCAACGGCAGGATGTTGACGAAGAAGCCGATCAGGCGCTCCAGCTCCGGCTGTTGACGGCCGGCAACATCGGCGCCAACCAGCAGGTCATCACTGTTACTGACCCGGTGCAACAGCACCTGAAAGGCCGCCAGTAACGTGGTGTACAGGGTGGCATTGGCCTGCGCGGCAACGGCTTTGAGCCGCTGTACCAAGCCCGCATCGAGGTGGAACTGCAGGTCGCTGCCAGCCGTGCAAGCCACAGCTGCACGCGGGTAGTCGGTCGGCAGCGGCAGGTGCCCGCTGCTGGTGGCCAATGTGCGCTGCCAGTAATCGGCCTGCGTCGCCAGGACGCCGCTGTTTTCGAGCGCCTGCTGCCAGCGGGCGTAGTCGCTGTACTGCACCTTCAGCGCTGGCAACTGTGGCGGTTTACCGGCTTGCAGCAAGGCATAGAGTTCAACCAGTTCATTGACCAGCAGCGACATCGACCAACCATCGGAAATGATGTGGTGCATGCTGTACAGCAACACATGCTCGCTGGTGCTCAGGCGCAGCACGCGGCCACGCAGCAGCGGTGCCGTGAGCAGGCTGATCGGCGTGCTGGCATTGTCCAGCACGGCCTGTGCCACCTGAGCTTCCTGCTCGGCGCGGCTCAGGGCGGACAGGTCAAGCAGCGGTAAATCGACCGCCACCGCCGCTGAAACCAAGGCCAACGGATCACCTTCGTCGTCACTGACATAGGCGGTGCGCAACACCTCATGACGGCGGATCACCTCGGCAAGGCTGGCGCGCAATAACGGCACGTGCAATTCGCCTTGCAAGCGCAAGGCCAGTGGCATCCCATAAGCACCACTGCCGCCGGACAGTTGCTCGACGACCCACAAGCGTCGCTGGGCCAACGACAGGATGGTCTCAGGTTGCTCACCCTGAGCCACCAGCACGGGCAACGCCGGCGCCGGCGGCTGTGTCGACTGCGCCTGCAAGCGCTGGGCGAAAGCATCCAGACGGGGGTGATCGAACAGGTCACGCAAGCCGATCCGCACGGCCAGTTGTGCTTGCAGGCGCGACACCACCTGAGTGGCCAGCAGCGAATGCCCGCCCAGTTCAAAGAAGTGGTCGGCCAGGCCCACCCGTTCAACCTCCAGCACCTGCTGCCAGACCTCAGCGATCTGCTGTTCGAGGGCACTACGCGGCGCGGCGAAGGCCACGCTGGCGGGCTGTTGATCGGCTGCCGGCAAGGCCTTGCGATCCAGCTTGCCGTTCGGCGTCAATGGCAGGCTCGGCAGGAACACCACAAACGCCGGCACCATGTAACCCGGCAGTTGCTCGCCCAGACGCGCCTTGATGTCGGCGCGCAAGGCGGCCTGATCATCAACCTGGTCAGTGTGTTGATGCGCGGCCACGTAGGCGACCAATTGCGCGCCCCCCTGGTACTCGACCGCCAGCACCGCCGCCTCGCGCACGGGCGCCAGGTTCAACAGGCGCGCCTCGATTTCGCCGAGCTCGATACGAAAGCCACGAATCTTCACCTGATGGTCAATACGCCCGAGGTACTCGATGACACCCTCGGGGCGATAGCGGGTCAGGTCACTGGTGCGGTACAAACGCTCGCCCAGCGTTGAGAACGGATGGGGCACGAAGCGCTCGGCAGTCAGCGCCGCACGCCCCAGGTAACCGCGGGTCAGACCAGCGCCCGACAGGTACAGCTCAGCCGCCACACCCTGCGGGGCCGGCTGCAGACTGGCGTCAAGCAGGTAACTGCCGGTCCCGGGCAGCGGCCGGCCGATACTCGCCGTACCACCGGCTTCGCGGCGGGTCCAGGTGGAATAGGTGGTGTCTTCCGACGGGCCATAGAGGTCGTTGACCTGAACCACGCCCGGCAGTTGATAAAGCTGGTCAACCAGTGCCTGCTTCAGCGGTTCGCCCGCGAGGTTGATGATCCGTACGCTGGCTGGAATCTGCCCGGCCCGCAACAAGGCGGCAATTGCCGAAGGCACGGTGTTGATCAGCCGCACCTGGTCACGGGCGGCCAGTTCGGGCAACGCCAGGGCATTGCGCGCCAGCACCAGCGAACCGCCACTGGCGAGGGTAACGAAGATCTCCCAGACCGACAGGTCGAAGCACACCGAGGTAGAGGCCAGCACCCCTTGCATGTCCTCACGGCTATAGGTTTGCTGCGACCAATCGATCAGCGCCTGAACGTTGCCATGGGTGATGGCCACGCCCTTGGGCTTGCCGGTGGAGCCGGAGGTGTAGATCACATAGGCCAGGTTGTCGGCGTGGATCTGCACCGGAGGCGCTGTGTCAGGCTGCCCAGCCAGCACATCGCCGCCCGCCGGCATCAGCAGCACCTGGGTGTTCGCTGCCGGTGTCAGCCCCTCAAGCACCGCTGCCTGGGTGATCAACACCTGGGCGCGGCTGTCTTCAAGCATATAGGCCAGGCGCTCAGCCGGGTAATCCGGGTCCAGTGGCACATAGGCCCCCCCAGCCTTGAGCACCGCCAGCAAGGCCACGATCAGTTCGCTGGAGCGCTGCAGGGCAATACCGACCCGCACTTCGGCACCGACGCCAAGGCTGACCAGTTTGTGCGCCAGGCGGTTGGCCTGCTGGTCGAGCTGGCGATAGCTCAGGCGCTGCTGCTGATCGACCAGTGCCAGTTGCTCGGGATCGGCCTGCACCTGCCGGGCAATCAATTCAGCGATGCTCGACGCTGGCGTCAGTGGCCGTGGGCTGGCATTCCAGTCATGCAGCAGGCGTTGCCGTTCGCCTGTGTCGAGCATGACCAGTTCGCCCAGCGCCGTCGGTGAAGCCAGCATGCCCTGGAGCAATTCGAGCAGATGGGCCCCCATGCGCTGCACCTGCGCTGCGGTGAAATGCTCGCAGGTGTACTGGAACTGCAAGGTCAGCGTGTCTTCCAACGCAACCAACAGGGTCAGCGGGTAACTGGTCTGCTCACGGGTCTGCACCTGGGCAAAGCGCAGGCCTTGCGGCGCTCCCTGCTGCAAAGTTTCAGACACGGGATAGTTCTCGAACACCAGCAGCGAATCAAACAGCCCCTCACCGCCCTGCCCCGCCCAACGCTGGATATCGAACAGCGGCGTGTGCTCGTGGTCGCGCAGGGCTAGGTTCTGCGCCTGCAACTTGTGCAACAGCTGCGCCAGCGGTTGCTCAGCGCTCAGGCTGACAACGACCGGCAGGGTATTGATGAACAGGCCGATCTGCGCCTCGATGGCCGGCAACGGTGCCGAACGACCGGCGACGGTGGCGCCAAAAACGACTGTCGACTGGCCGCTATAACGCTGCAACAGCAACGCCCAGGCCGCCTGGATCAAGGTGTTCAAGGTGACTTTGTGCTGGCTGGCGAAGGCTTTCAGACGCTGGGTGGCGGCCGGGTCGAGCCGTTGCTTGAACTCAGCGTAGCCGCTGTGCCCTTGTGCATTGTCAGGCAGCACCGCAGCCATCCGCGTTGGAGTGTCCACGTGTTGGAGCTGAGCCTTCCAGAAGCGCTCATCGGCCAGCGGGTCCTGCCTGGTGAGCCATTCGATGTAGTCACGATAGCGTCCTGGTGGGTTCAGCACAGCAGCGCCGTTGTAGCGCTGCAGCACTTCGGCCAACAGTTGCGCATTGCTCCAACCATCCATGAGGATGTGGTGACTGGTGTAAATCAGTTGATGGCGTTGCTCGTCCAGGCGCAGCACCTGCAAATCCAGCAATGGCGCCCGCTCCAGAGCAAAGCCGTTGCGCCGCAGCGTCGCTGCCCGAGCGTCGATGGCTGCCGCTTGATCCGGCTGTTCGCGCCAATCCTCGTAGCTGAACGGCACCTGCACGGCACGCTGCACCCTTTGCAACGGCTGGCTCAGGTTAGCGCCGGTGAGGAACGCCGTGCGCAGGATATCGTGGGCATCCACGCAGGCTTGCCAGGCGGCGCAAAAGCGCTCGGGGTCCAAGCCTTCGACCGCGACCGAGAGCTGGTTGATGTATTGGCCTTCGGCCTGCGCATAAAGGCTGTGAAAGAGCATCCCCTGTTGCATCGGCGACAAGGGGTAGAGGTCCTGCACGCCGCGTGGATCAAGGCCCAGTTGATCAAGACCTTGCTGATCGAGACCGGCCAGCGGCACGTCGGAGGGGGTCAGTGCGCCCTGGCCGAGCGTGCAACAGTGTTCAATCAGCTCAGCCAACGCCTGCGCATAGGCATCGGCCAATTGCTGCAAGGTCGCCACGTCGAACATCTGCGCGCTGAACTGCCAGTCCACCAGCAGTTCGCCGCCATAGACCTGGCCGTTGAGGGTGATCCAGTTGGGCAGCGGCGCGTCGTCATCCTGCTCTTGCCCACGCGGTTGCGCACTCGGTACGAACAGGCCGTTGGCCTGATCGAAGCCGGCATCGAGCTGACCGAGGTAGTTGAAGGTAATGCGCGCTGGCGCAAGCTCGGCAAGCGCCTGACGCGAGGCATCGCTGCCAAGATAGCGCAAGGCGCCGTAGCCCATGCCCTGATCCGGCACGGCGCGCAGTTGCTCCTTGATCTGCTTGATCGACTCGGCCAAGCCCTGGGCCGGAGTGAGTTTGAGCGGGTAGAAGCTGGTGAACCAGCCCACACTGCGGGTCAGGTCGAGCGCCTGGGACAGTGGTTCGCGACCATGCCCTTCCATCAACACCGCGACGGACGCGTGGCCACTCCAGTGAGCGATGACGCGCGCCAAGGCGGTCAGCAACAGGTCATTGACGCGGGTGCGATAGGTCGCGGGCGCGTCCTGCAGCAAGCGTCGGGTCAACTGCGCATCCAGACGAGTTTGTACATGGCGAGCATCACGATTGAGCAGGCGCGTTGCGGGACGCTCACAGGGCAACTCACCCGGCACTTGCTGGGCTTGCCAGAACGGCAACTGGCCCTCCAGCGCGGGGCTGCGGGCATCGGCTTGCACCTGCTCGGCCCAGGCTTTGACCGAATGGGTCTTGGCCGGCAAACGTGGCGCCTGCCCGGCCAACTGCTGCTGGTACGCCGACTGCAGGTCTTCAAGCAGAATCCGCCAGGACACACCGTCCACCGCCAGGTGGTGGATCACCAGCAACAGGCGCTGGCTGCCATCGGCCAGGGTCGCCAGCAAGGCACGCAGCAATGGCCCCTGCTGTAGATTAAGGCTGCGCTGCACGCGGTCGGCGACGTCTTGCAACTGCGCGTCATCGGCCACCGTCTGCTGCCACAACAGTAGGCTGTCATCAGCCTCGGCGAACCGCGCCTTCCAACCTTCAATTCCGGCCTGGAAACGCAAGCGCAATGCGTCGTGATGATCGACAACAGTGGCCAGCGCCGACGCCAGCGCCTCAGCTGACAAGGGCTCGCGCGGTGTCAGCAGCAATGATTGGTTCCAGTGCTGGTGATTGTCCGTCAGGGTGTCGAAGAACCAGTGCTGGAATGGCAGCAGCAGTGCTTCACCGTGCACCGGCCCCTGGTCGATGGCTTGCACCGCGTCGCCGACTTCGGCCACTGCCGCCAGGCGCTGTACCGTCTGATGCTGGAACAGGTCCTTGGGGGTAAAGCGGATACCGGCCTGGCGGG
>RCUI01000257.1_pt1 | contig 19910 bp, 19 predicted proteins | sample 2166121 | NCBI WGS metagenome assembly RCUI01 (sample SAMN09932700, study PRJNA488358) | compost metagenome | feature: garden; material: soil; isolation source: compost soil in succinic acid-enriched culture | place: Germany: Experimental Botanical Garden Goettingen | collected 2016-01-27
AGATTTCGCCGCCTTTCTTGACCGGTGCTTCTTCGTTGATGAAGTGCACAGGAACAACAGCGGTCAGTTTCTGGCCAGCTACAACGCGGACGAAGTCAGCGTGCATGATGAACTGCTTGGACGGGTGACGTTGCAGAGCCTTGACGATAACGTTCTGCTTGGTGCCGTCGACGTTCAGTTCGATAACGTGGCTGAAGGCAGCTTCGTTGTCGAACAGCTTGGTGATTTCCTTGGCCAGGATGGTTACGGATTCAGCGGCTTTGCCACCACCGTAAACAACAGCAGGAGTGTTGGCGGAGTGACGCAGGCGGCGGCTCGCACCTTTCCCCAGGTCAGTACGCGCTTGAGCGTTCAGAGTGAAATCAGTCATTTTGTATCTCCAAAATAGCCATTCCCGAGTGGCGTTTGCGACCAGCGCCAAAGCGGGATGGGCAAAAAAGCCCCGCCCCAACAACAAGTGTTGGGGCGGGGCGCTTTACGTCAACGTGATGTTCGCGAGGGCAGGGCCCTCAGCGGAACATCGCGCTGATCGATTCTTCGTTGCTGATGCGGCGAACCGCTTCAGCGACCACCGGTGCGATATCCAGTTGGCGGATACGCGCACAGGCTTGTGCAGCAGCGGACAACGGGATGGTATTGGTAACCACCAGTTCGTCCAGCACGGAGTTCTCGATATTCTCGATCGCCCGACCCGACAGGACAGGGTGCGTGCAGTAGGCGTAAACCTTGGCAGCGCCGTGTTCTTTCAGGGCTTTGGCCGCGTGGCACAGGGTGCCGGCGGTATCGACCATGTCGTCGACGAGAATACAGGTACGTCCTTCGACGTCGCCGATGATATGCATCACTTCGGAGTGATTGGCCTTTTCACGGCGTTTGTCGATGATACCCAGATCGACACCCAGGGACTTGGCAACAGCACGTGCACGCACGACGCCGCCGATGTCCGGGGACACGATCATGAGGTTCTCGAAACGCTGGTCTTCGATGTCATCCACCAGAACGGGGGAGCCGTAGATGTTATCTACCGGAATATCGAAGAAACCCTGGATCTGGTCAGCGTGCAGGTCGACGGTGAGAACACGGTCGATACCAACGACGGTGAGCATGTCAGCGACGACTTTGGCGCTGATAGCTACACGCGCCGAACGCGGACGGCGATCCTGGCGGGCATATCCGAAGTAAGGAATCACGGCAGTGATTCGGGACGCTGAGGAGCGGCGGAAGGCATCGGCCATCACTACCAGTTCCATCAGATTATCGTTGGTTGGCGCGCAAGTCGGCTGAATGATGAAAACGTCTTTACCGCGGACATTTTCATTAATCTCAGTGCTGATTTCGCCGTCGGAGAATTTACCGACAGAAACATCACCCAGTGGGATATGCAGCTGACGTACGACACGCCGAGCCAGATCGGGGTTGGCGTTCCCCGTAAAGACCATCATCTTGGACACGCGCAGTACCTGAAGGCTGAGGGTATACCTGGATGAGTATAAGGAAAATGGCAGGGGCGGCTGGATTCGAACCAACGCATGGCAGGATCAAAACCTGCTGCCTTACCGCTTGGCGACGCCCCTGTATCTGTTGCTGCGAGTACCTTGTACTCGATTCCTAGAGCAGACTTTGAAGCTTGCGATGCAACATCGAAACGTTGCTTCCCTTTGCTACAAATCCTGTTTGGGTATCTGCAAGAAGGGCCAAAACTTTATCAGCTTCAGCTTTGCTTGGGAAGGCCCCAAACACACAACTTCCAGTTCCGGTGAGTCTTGCTTCAGTGAATTTGCTTAGCAAATTCAGTGAGTTACGTACTTCTGGGTAACTCTGCTCAACTACCGCTTGACAGTCATTACGACTGTTTCCCTTGGGAACGGGGCGCATCTTAAGGGGCAAAGAATCACGTGTCAACTGCGGGTGTGAAAAAATTTCTGCTGTACTAACAAATACTTGTGGAACGAGCACCAGGTACCAAGGCTCTTCGGGGTCGACCGGGGTCAGCTTCTCGCCCACGCCCTCGGCAAATGCTGCGTGGCCACGCACGAAAACCGGTACGTCGGCGCCCAGGCTCAGGCCCAGTTCAGCGAGTTGATCTTCACCGCAGTCCAGCTTCCACAGATGGTTCAAGCCCAGCAGGGTAGTAGCGGCATCCGAGCTGCCGCCGCCGATGCCGCCGCCCATGGGCAGGATTTTTTTCAGCCAGATGTCGGCGCCCAGCGTGCAGCCGGTGAGTTGCTGCAATTTGCGCGCGGCCTTGACGATCAGGTTGCTGTCGTGGGGGACCTCCTGGAGGTCGCTGTGCAGGTGGATCTGGCCATCATCGCGTACGGCGAATTCGAGTTCGTCGGCATAGTCGAGGAACTGGAACAGCGTCTGCAACTCGTGATAGCCGTCGGGGCGACGGCCGAGAATGTGCAGCATCAGGTTGAGCTTGGCGGGCGCTGGCAGGGTCAACCGGGTCATGTCAGTGCCCCAGCTGGCGTGGCTGCCAGTCCTTGACCACTACCGTCACATCAATATTCTGGCCGTGCAGCTTGAAGCGCTCGGGCAACCAGTAGCCGTTCTGTTCGGTGTAGCTCAAGTACTGCACGTCCCAACCATCCTGCTTGAGGCTGGCCAGGCGGCTGTCGCTGCCAAGGGTCAGCTGGCTCTTGCTGTCGGGGGCAGGCAAGCCGCGCACCCACCAGACCAGGTGCGAAACCGGCAGTTCCCAGCCGAGTTGTTCTGCCAGCAGGGCCTCGGGGTTCTTGGCTTCGTAGCGGCCCTGGTTGGCCACTTCCAGCACCACGCCACCGGGGCGACCGGTCAGTCGGGCTGCACCACGACCCAGCGGGCCCGACAGGCGAATGTCGTAGTAGTCCTGGCGCTGCAGCCAGAACAGGGTGCCGCTGCCGGAGTCTTTGGGTGCGCGAATACCGACCTTGCCGTTGATCTGCCAGCCGTCCAGGGTGCTGAGTTGCTGTTTGTGTTCACGCCACAGTTGCGGGCTGCCTTGGCCCTGGAGGGCCTCGCGGGAGCCGAAGCCGGCGCAACCGGCAAGCAGGGCGATCAGGCTGAAGGTGATGCAGTGGCGCAAAAACATAGGCTTAAAGAGTCTCGGATCCGGTCAGGCGCAGAACAGTCTTGCGCAGGATGGGGCTGTCGGGTTGGGTCTCGAAGGCCTTGGCCCAGGTTTGTCGGGCCTCGCGGCGCTTGCCGTTGGCCCACAGCACTTCACCCAGGTGCGCGGCGACTTCGTGGTCGGGAAAGCGCTCGAGCGCCTGGCGCAGCAGGCGCTCGGCTTCGTCGAGGTTGCCCATCCGGTAGTTGACCCAGCCGAGGCTGTCGAGCACGGCGGGGTCGTCCGGGGTGATCTGGTGGGCTTTCTCGATCAGGGCCTTGGCTTCGGCATAGCGTGTGGTGCGATCGGCCAGGGTGTAGCCCAGGGCATTGAGGGCCATGGCGTTCTCCGGCTCGCGGGCGATGATGCTGCGCAAGTCCTTTTCCATCTGGCCCAGGTCATTGCGCTTTTCGGCCAGCATGGCGCGGGTATAGAGCAGGTTGTTGTCGTCCGGATACTGCTTGAGCGCTGTTTCGAGCACGCCCAGGGCCTGGGCATCCTTGTCGTTGTTGCCCAGGGCCTCGGCTTCGATCAGGTACAGCTGGATGGCATAGTCGGGCTGGACATCGCGGGCCATGGCCAGGCGACGCGAGGCTTCGGCACTGCGGCCGTTGGCCACGAGTATGTCGGCCTGGCGCAACTGCGCCGGCAGGTAGTCATTGCCCGGGCCTACCAGGCCGTACTCGTTCAGGGCTTCTTCGAGCTGGTTGCGCTCTTCATGAATGCGGCCCAGGTTCAGGTGCGCGGCATCCACATGGCTGTCGCGCTCGATCAACTCTTGCAGGTAGCCGGCGGCTTCGTCCCAGTTCTTGGTTTCCAGGCAAATGAGTGCCAGGGAATAGCGCAGCTCATCGTCGTCCGGGTATTGCTGGACCAGGCTCGAGAACTCGACCTTGGCGTCGTCCAGGCGATCCTGTTCGACCAGTGTGCGCGCGTAGGTCAGGCGCAGGCGCTTGTCGTCCGGGTATTGGCGGATGGTTTTTTGCAGCAGCGGCAGGGCCTCTTCGCCGCGACCCACGCTTTGCAGCAGGCGGGCGCGCAACAGCACCGGGGCAATTTCACCATCGTCGGCCGGGTGCTCTTCAAGCAGGTTCAGGGCGGCTTCGGCGTTGCCGTCCTGCTGAAGCAGCAGGGCCTTGCCGAATACCAGTTGGCCGTTGTCCGGGTATTTTTTCAGCAGGCGGTCAAAGCTGTTCTGCAGGCCGTCGCGGGTGTCCTGGTCGGTTTCAGCGGCCGACAGGGCAAGAAAATCGAAATGCGTGTCGCCCTGGCCTTGCAGCACCTTCTCCATGTAGACCATCGAGTCGTCATAGCGGCCACTGCGGGCCAGCTGAATGGCGGCGGCGCGCTGGGCATCGAGGCTGTCGGGGGCGTTCTTCGCCCAGATCAGGGCGGTATCCAGGGCGGGCTGGTCGGCGCCCAGGTATTCGGCGATGCGATAGGCCCGCTCGGAAATCCCGGCGTCCTGGGTCTTGATGGCTTCGCTGACGTAGTTGTCGAGGGCGATGTCGAAACGGTTGCGCTGGCCGGCCAGCTCTGCGGCCAGCAGGTTGTAGACGGTGTCCTGGCTGAACGATCCATAGACCACGGGTTTGTCTGGCTGCTGTTGCACGGCATCGAGGGCAGGCGCCTGGGCATCGGTGGAGTCCAGGGTCTGACAGCCCTGGAGCAGGGCCAAGGCAAGGAGCAACGCGTAGGATCTATTCATAATGAGGATTTGGGCGGCTTACCAGCGGTCGGATCATCATGACACAAGCGCCGGGGCAAACCCATAAGCGAAGGTCTCGGTAGGGGTAGACTATAGAGACAATAGCGAGCGGTGGTTGTTCTGAAACCTGCGAAGTAGGACAATTATCGGCTTCTCGTCATAATCAGCGACCTTGCATGGCCTTTCTTGCCCTCGGTATCAACCATAAGACTGCCTCGGTAGACGTACGCGAGCGCGTGGCGTTTACCCCTGAGCAGCTGGTGGACGCCTTGCAGCAGCTCTGCCGACTGACCGCCAGCCGCGAGGCTGCGATCCTTTCGACCTGTAACCGCAGTGAACTCTATATAGAGCAGGACCACCTGGGCGCAGAAAGCGTTCTGCGCTGGCTGGCCGAATATCATCAGCTGAGTCTCGATGAATTGCGCGCGAGCGCTTATATCCACGAAGATCATGACGCCGTGCGGCATATGATGCGCGTGGCTTCCGGGCTTGACTCGCTGGTGCTTGGCGAGCCGCAGATCCTTGGGCAGATGAAGTCGGCCTATGCGGTTGCCCGCGAGGCCGGGACCATCGGTCCGCTGCTCGGTCGCTTGTTCCAGGCCACCTTCAGCGCTGCCAAGCAGGTGCGCACCGATACCGCCATCGGCGAAAACCCGGTGTCGGTGGCCTTTGCCGCCGTCAGCCTGGCCAAGCAGATCTTCAGCGACCTGGGTCGCAGCCAGGCGCTGTTGATCGGCGCAGGTGAAACCATCACCCTGGTTGCTCGCCACCTGCACGAGCAAGGGGTGCGCCGCATTGTGGTCGCCAACCGGACTCTGGAGCGGGCCAGTACCCTGGCGGAACAGTTCGGTGCCCATGCGGTGCTGCTGGCCGATATTCCCCAGGAGCTGGTCAACAGCGACATTGTGATCAGTTCCACCGCCAGCCAACTGCCAATCCTGGGCAAGGGCGCGGTGGAAAGTGCCTTGAAGCAACGTCGGCACAAACCGATCTTCATGGTCGATATCGCCGTGCCGCGCGACATCGAGCCCGAGGTCGGCGAGCTCGACGACGTCTACCTCTACACGGTCGATGACCTGCACGATGTGGTCGCCGAGAACCTCAAGAGCCGGCAGGGTGCAGCCCAGGCCGCCGAAGAGCTGGTGACCGTCGGCGCCGAGGATTTCATGGTGCGCCTGCGCGAGCTGGCTGCGGTGGACGTGCTCAAGGCGTATCGTCAGCAGAGCGAACGCCTGCGCGACGAAGAACTGCAAAAGGCCCAGCGCTTGCTGGCCAACGGTGCCAGCGCCGATGAGGTGCTGGTGCAGCTGGCGCGCGGGCTGACCAACAAATTGCTGCATGCGCCCAGTGTGCAACTGAAAAAGCTCTCTGCCGAAGGCCGCCTCGATGCGTTGGCCATGGCCCAGGAACTCTTTGCCCTCAATGAGGGTTCGACGGATAAAACCCCGCAATGAAAGCGTCGCTGCTCAATAAGCTGGATACTCTCCAGGACCGTTTCGAGGAATTGACCGCCCTGCTGGGCGATGCCGAAGTCATCTCCGATCAGACACGCTTTCGCGCCTATTCGCGCGAATACGCCGAGGTCGAGCCGGTCGCGGCGACCTATGCCCAGTGGCGCAAGGTCCAGGATGACCTGGCCGGCGCCCAGGCGCTGCTCAAGGACAGCGATCCCGATCTTCGCGAAATGGCCGTCGAGGAAGTGCGCGAGGCCAAGGAGCAATTGGCCGCGCTGGAAGGCCAACTGCAGCGCATGCTGCTGCCCAAGGACCCTAACGACGGGCGCAACGTATTCCTGGAAATCCGCGCCGGTACCGGCGGTGACGAAGCGGCGATCTTCTCCGGCGACCTGTTCCGCATGTATTCGCGCTACGCCGAGCGCCGTGGCTGGCGCCTGGAGATTCTCTCGGAGAATGAAGGCGAGCATGGCGGTTACAAGGAGATCATTGCCCGGGTCGAGGGTGACAGCGTCTACGGCAAGCTGAAGTTCGAGTCTGGCGCCCACCGCGTGCAGCGAGTGCCGGAAACAGAATCCCAGGGCCGTATCCACACCTCGGCCTGCACCGTGGCGGTGCTGCCCGAGCCGGATGAGCAAGTGGCGATCGAGATCAACCCGGCCGACTTGCGCGTGGACACTTACCGTGCCTCGGGCGCGGGTGGCCAGCACGTCAACAAGACCGACTCGGCGATCCGCATCACCCACTTGCCGACCGGTATCGTCGTCGAGTGCCAGGAAGAGCGTTCCCAGCACAAGAACCGTGCACGGGCGATGTCCTGGCTGTCGGCCAAGCTCAACGACATGCAGACCAGCGCGGCACAGAATGCCATCGCCAGCGAGCGCAAGCTGCTGGTGGGCTCGGGCGACCGCTCCGAACGAATTCGTACCTACAACTATCCACAGGGCCGGGTGACGGATCACCGTATCAACCTGACCCTGTATTCGCTGGATGAAGTGTTGGCCGGTGGGGTGGACGCGGTGATCGAACCGCTTCTGGCCGAGTATCAGGCTGACCAACTGGCTGCACTGGGTGAGTAAATGACGATTATCGCCAGCCTGCTTCGCGCTGCGGAGCTGCCGGATTCGCCAACGGCGCGTCTGGATGTGGAACTGCTGTTGGCCGCGGCCATCGGCAAGTCGCGAAGCTACCTGCATACCTGGCCCGAGCGGATTGTCAGCAGCGAAGCGGCGCTGACGTTCGCCCAGTACCTGCAGCGCCGCCGCAGCGGCGAGCCGGTGGCCTACATTCTGGGCCAGCAAGGGTTCTGGAACCTGGACCTTGAAGTGGCGCCGCATACCCTGATCCCACGTCCGGACACCGAGTTGCTGGTCGAGACTGCCCTTGAATTGCTGCCGCCCACGCCTGTGCGGGTGCTGGACCTGGGCACGGGCACTGGTGCCATCGCCCTGGCCCTGGCCAGCGAGCGGCCCCAGTGGCAGGTCACGGCCGTGGACCGCGTGCTTGAGGCCGTGGCCCTGGCCGAGCGCAATCGCCAGCGCTTGCAACTGAACAATGTCCAGGTGCGCAGCAGCCACTGGTTCGATGCCCTGCAAGGCGAGCGCTATGAGCTGATCATCAGCAACCCGCCCTACATTGCCAGCGAAGACCCGCACCTGGTTGCTGGCGATGTGCGCTTCGAGCCGAGCAGTGCCCTGGTGGCCGGTGTCGATGGCCTGGACGACCTGCGCACGATCATCAGCCAGGCCCCGGCGCACCTGCAGCCCGGCGGCTGGTTGTTGCTCGAACATGGTTACGATCAGGGCGCAGCGGTACGTGAACTGCTGGCGCGCCACGATTTTGAACAGATCGAAAGCCGCATCGACCTGGGCGGCAATGAACGTATCAGCCTGGGGCGACTGTCGTGCTAAGTGATCAGGAACTATTGCGCTATAGCCGGCAGATCCTCCTGGCTCAGGTCGATATCGACGGCCAGTTGCGCCTGAAGAACAGCCGCGCGCTGATTGTCGGGCTCGGCGGCCTGGGCTCGCCGGTGGCCTTGTACCTGGCAGCTGCCGGTGTCGGAGAGCTGCACCTGGCCGATTTCGACACGGTTGATGTAACCAACCTGCAACGTCAGGTGCTGCACGACTCCGCCTCGGTTGGCCTGAGCAAGGTCGATTCGGCGTTGGCCCGCTTGCAGGCGATCAACCCCGAGATTCGTCTGGTTGCTCACCGCAGTGCCCTGGATGAAGACTCCCTGGCCGCTGCGGTCCAGGCAGTGGACCTGGTGCTGGATTGTTCCGATAACTTCTCCACCCGCGAGGCGGTCAATGCTGCCTGCGTGGCCCAGGGCACACCCTTGGTCAGTGGTGCGGCAATCCGCCTGGAAGGGCAGCTGTCGGTGTTCGACCCACGCCGCCCCGAAAGCCCTTGCTACCACTGCCTTTATGGACATGGCAGCGAGGCCGAGCTGACCTGTAGCGAAGCCGGGGTGATCGGTCCATTGGTTGGCCTGGTGGGCAGCCTGCAGGCATTGGAAGCGCTCAAGCTGCTGGCCGGATTCGGCGAGCCGTTGGTAGGGCGCCTGTTGCTGATCGATGCCTTGGGCAGCCGCTTCCGGGAATTGCGGGTCAAGCGCGACCCCGGCTGCAGCGTCTGTGGCGCGGACCATGGCTGATCAGGCCTCGGCGCCCGTCGGCGTCTTTGACTCGGGCGTGGGTGGCCTGTCGGTGCTGGCAGAAATCCAGCGTCTGCTGCCCAACGAATCGCTGCTTTATGTGGCCGACTGCGGGCATATTCCCTACGGCGAAAAATCCCCTGAGTTCATTCGCGAGCGCTGCCGCCTGGTGGCCGAGTTCTTTCGCGAACGGGGCGCCAAGGCCATGGTGCTGGCCTGCAACACTGCCACCGTGGCAGCCGTGGCCGATCTGCGCGAGCAGTACCCGCACTGGCCGCTGGTGGGTATGGAGCCTGCGGTCAAGCCCGCTGCGGCAGCAACCCGCAGTGGCGTGGTCGGTGTGCTGGCTACGACTGGCACCCTGCAGAGCGCCAAGTTCGCCGCCTTGCTCGACCGCTTCGCCAGCGATGTGCGGGTTGTCACTCAGCCTTGCCCGGGCCTGGTCGAATGCATCGAGGCGGGTGACCTGAACAGCCCCGCACTGCGTAATCTGCTACAGGGCTACCTGCGTCCCTTGCTCGATGCCGGTTGCGACACCCTGATTCTGGGCTGCACCCATTACCCCTTCCTCAAGCCATTGCTGGCGCAAATGGTGCCGGCTTCCACCGCCATTATCGACACCGGCGCCGCGGTTGCCCGCCAATTGCAACGCCTGCTCGGTGAGCGTCACTTGTTGTCGACAGGGCCCGCCCGTGACGCGCAGTTCTGGACCAGCGCGAGTCCAGAACATTTGCGAAAGATCCTTCCAATGTTGTGGAATAAATCTGACAGTGTGCGAAGCTTCACAATGTAAAAAAAGTGTGAAAAGCACTGAACATTGGCTGAACTAACGCAACGCCGACGATTTCTAAAAATTTGTCCAGCGAGACAAAAGAACCAACTACAGCATTAGGAAAAGGACGTTTCTCATGAAGAAACTGCTTTGTTTGGCTGCTGTTGCAGCCGTTACCCTGGGGCAATCGTTAACCACGCAAGCAGCTGATATCTCGTTTGCAGTTGGGCAAACCGGCGAGTCGACCATGACCTACCGCCTGGGTCTGGAATCGAACTGGGATGCCAGTTGGTGGCAAACTAGCGTAGGTCGGCTTACTGGTTACTGGGATGGCGCCTACACCTATTGGGATGGTGATAAGACGGCAAGTAACCACAGTCTTTCCTTCTCGCCGGTGTTTGTTTACGAGTTCGCCGGTGAGTCGGTCAAACCTTACGTCGAGGTAGGTGTTGGCGTAGCGGCGTTCTCCAGTACCGAGATTGAAAACAACGAACTGGGCACCTCGTTCCAGTTTGAAGACCGTATCGGTTTTGGCCTGCGCTTTGCCGGCGGACAGGAAGTCGGCGTGCGTGCCATCCACTATTCCAATGCCGGGATAAAAACGCCTAACGATGGCGTGGAAAGCTACGCCCTGCACTACCGTATGCCGCTGTAGTCCCGCGCTGGCCCTGCGTTGACGCAGGGCCAGGCGTGTTCAAGGTTCGAAGCCTGGGTGCTGGCGTGCGGCGAGGCTCTTGAACGCCTCCAATGCACGTTGACGACTGCTGCCCAGATCCACGATAGGTGGCGGGTAGTCGTTGCTCGTAAACAGCCCGCCATCCGGTAGCGGGTTATGCACGTATTTCTCGTCGGCATTGGCCAGTTCAGGCAGCCACTGTTTGATAAAACTCCCCCGGCTGTCAAAGCGCCTGGACTGATTGATCGGGTTGAAGATACGAAAGTAAGGCGCAGCATCGGTGCCCGTCGATGCGCTCCACTGCCAGCCGCCGTTGTTGGCCGCGAGGTCGCCGTCGATCAGGTGACGCATGAAAAACCGCTCGCCTTCACGCCAGTCGATCAACAGGTTCTTGGTCAGGAACATCGCCACGATCATGCGCAGGCGGTTATGCATCCAGCCGGTCGCCAACAACTGGCGCATGGCCGCATCGATGATCGGGATGCCGGTACGGCCTTCTTGCCAAGCCTTCAATTCTTCAGGGGCATGGCGCCACGGCAGGGCTTCGGTGTCCTGGCGGAAGGCACGGTGGCGGGACACTCTGGGGTAGCCGACCAGTATGTGCTTGTAGAACTCGCGCCACAGCAACTCGTTGAGCCAGGTTTGCACCCCGCGGTTGCCACTGTCGATCTCGCCCTGATTGTGCGCCAGTGCCTGGTGCAGGCACTGCCTGGGTGAGATCACCCCGGCTGCGAGGTAGGCTGACAGTTGACTGGTACCGGCAACGGCAGGAATGTCTCGCTGGACCTGATAGTCGTCGACAGCGTCCTCGACGAATCGTTGCAGGCGCCGATGGGCTTCTGGTTCGCCAGCAGGCCAGAGGTCACGAAGGCTGTCGGGGGGCGAGGGAAAGCCTGCAACGGCCTCGGGGACCGGATCACTGGCAACGGTCCCCAGGGCCTGGCGCTCTATGGTTCTCTGCAGCGCGGGCAGGCCCAGGTGCAGGCGCTCCAGGCAGACTTTGCGAAACTGGCTGAACACCTGGAAGTAACCGCCATTGCGGGTCAGGATGCTGCCAGGCTTGAACAGCAACTGGTCCAGGTACCGATGCAGCGCAATGCCGGCCTGCGCAAGTACTTGGCCGACAGCCTGGTCTCGGCGAGTTTCGTTGACGCCATACTCTTCGTTCAGGTGCAGTGCCTGTACCCCGTGCTCGCGACATACCTGCAGCAGCACCGCCGGCGCCTGCGCCCAGTGATCGGCCTTGCGGATCAGCAAGGGAATATTCAGTTCAGCCAGCCGCTCGCTCACTTCGCGCACATTGCGTAGCCAGAAGTCTACCTTGCAGGGCGCATCATCATGGGCGTGCCATTGTTGCGGGCTGTACAGCCAGATGGCCAGTGTCGGGCCATGCGCGCAGGCGCGGGCGAGGGCGGTGTTGTCATGTACGCGCAGGTCGCTGCGCAACCAGATCAATTGCATGGTGGTCCTTGGTCAACTGCCTTTGTCGCGGGGCATCAGATGCCGTTGTGCAAGCTCAGGTCCTGGGGGTGCGGTTGCAGGTAGACCTGCTGCAGCACATAGGGATCGGGGTGGCTGCGCAAATGGTGTTTGAGCAGGGTCAGAGGCACCACCAGGGGGATGATGCCGGCGTGGTACTGGTTGATCAGTTGGCGTATTTCCTGCCGATCATCCTGGCTGAGTGCATTGCGCAGGTAGCCACTCAGGTGCTGCAGCACATTGCTGTGGTTGCCGCGGCTGGCGCAGCGGCTCAATGCCTGCATCAGTTGGCTGAAGTAGCGGGGGCCGAGTACCTCGGGGTCGTCGTCGCGAGTCATGCTGCCCAGCAGTTTGCCCAACACCTTGTATTGCTGTGGGTGGTTGGCCATCAGTTGGTATTTGTAGCGAGCATGGAAAGCGATCAGCACGCCGCGACTCAGGCCCTCGGCCCGCAACCGCTGCCAGTCGGCATAGGCGTAGACGCGGGTGATGAAGTTTTCGCGCAGTACCGGGTCGCACAAGCGGCCGTCTTCCTCCACCGGCAGATCGGGGCGCCGTGCACAAAAGGCAGCCGCGTACAGGCCGCGTGCCCCTTCGTGTGCCGGGTATCCGTTGGCCTGGTACACCTTGACCCGCTGAAGACCACAGGAAGGCGACTTGTGCATGAAGATATAGCCGCAGATGTCATCCAGTTCGTCGGCCATCTGTTCGCCGTAAGCCTTCAGCGGGCCGGACAGGTCCAGGGTGGGATCACGACGAGTGACAGCGTGCGGGTCATGCGGGTCGCCGACCAGACGAATGGGCTCGCGGGGTACACCCAGGCCAATGGCGACTTCAGGGCAGACTTGTACAAGTTCAAAATGTTCGGCCAGTGTTTCATTGCACAGGCGAGAGGCTTTGTGTCCACCGTTATAGCGCACTGAAGTGCCTGCCAGGCAGGCGCTGACTGCGATTCTGGGTTTGCTGGCAAACGGTGGCGCCTTCATGGCTACGTCCTGAGAAATTGTACAAATTTTATTATTTGTACAAATAACCCCATCATAGAGGCAGACGTGTGCAAGTCAATTGGCGTGCACGGCTTTCGAGCAGGGTGGCCGCAAGGCAGCGGGGCAGCGCAGGTGGCAGCCCCGTAAAGAGGTCATTCCATGTGTTCGAGTAGCCGTCGTGCCGCTTCCTGGCCACTGAGCCAGGCGCCTTCCACACGGCCAGACAAGCACCAGTCGCCGCAGGCATACAGGCCCAGGTCGGCATCGGCCAGGGCGCCCCACTCATGGTTGCCGGCCGGGCGGGCGTACAACCAGCGATGGGCGAGGGAAAAGCTGGGGGCCGGCACAACGCAGCCGACCAATTCGGCGAAATCCCCCCAGAGTTGTTCGATTACATCCTCCTTGCTCAGGTCGATGTGCTGCTTGCTCCAGCTGGAGGTGGCGTGCAGGACCCAGGTGTCCATGTGGGTGTCACGCCCGGGCTTGCTGCGGTTGCAGGCCAGCCAGTCAAGGGAGCTGTCCTGCACGAAGCAACCCTGCATTGGTGTATCGAGCGGGGTATCGAAGCCCATGGCAATGGCCCAGGTCGGGTCCATCTGCACGCCGGCTGCAGTGGCGGCGAGCTTGGGCGTGGCCGCCAGCAGTTGGGTGGCCTGGGGAGCGGGGACCGCAACGATCACCCGGCTGAACGGGCCGTGGCTGCAGCCTTCGGTGTCTTGCAGGTGCCAGTAGTGCTTGCCGCGGAACACTTCGGCGATACGGCAGGTAAAGTTGACGGTCAGGTCCTTGAGCAAGCCGCGGGTAATGGCGCTCATGCGGGGTACGCCGACCCAGCGGGTCTGTTCGTCCGGTGAGGGGCTCAGCACGCCATTGTGGTAGTTGTAGAGCTGGGGCTTCCACTCTGCCACCCAGCCAGCGGCAACCCATTGCTGGACCTGGTCGACGAAGCGTCGATCGCGAGCTGTGAAGTACTGGGCGCCCAGGTCAAGGGCACCGGCATCGCTGCGCTTGCTGGCCATGCGACCACCACTGCCGTGCCCCTTGTCGAACAAGTGGACGGTCTGTCCTGCTTTTTGAAGAGCCTGGGCCGCTGACAGTCCGGCGATACCGGCACCGATAATGGCAATAGGTACACTCATAATGGCCTCTCGAACCTGATGGTTGGACTACGCTGCCGGACAAACCTGTACCGCTCAAGAACCCTGCGCGAGGTGGTTCCGCTCGTTGCGACAGGTTGTCCTATGTTTATCCGAGAGCGATCGGTCAAAAAAGTGCCTTGTTCTTAAAAATAGACCACTGGCGCGCCAAGTGAGGACACAGCCATGCATATATTGCTGACCGGCGGTACGGGGTTGATAGGCCAACAGCTTTGTCAGCACTGGTTGGCCCAAGGGCATCAGCTGACGGTGTGGAGTCGACGCCCCGAACAGGTGGGCAGATTGTGCGGTACCGGTGTGCGCGGCATCGCCCGACTGGATGAATTGGGCGAGGATGAATCGCTGGATGCGGTGATCAATCTGGCTGGTGCGCCCATTGCCGACCGGCCCTGGACGGCACGGCGGCGGGGGCTATTGTGGGGAAGTCGGATCACCCTCACCGAACAGTTGCTGGCCTGGCTTGCGCAGCGACAGCAGCGCCCCGAGGTGCTGATATCGGGCTCTGCGGTGGGCTGGTACGGCGACGCTGGCGAACGTGAGCTGACCGAGGCCTCGCAGCCGGTCAAGGAAGATTTCGCCAGCCAGCTGTGCATTGCCTGGGAAGAAACCGCGCAACGCGCCCAGGCCCTGGGCATACGTGTGGTGCTGGTGCGCACCGGGCTGGTGCTGTCGAGCGAAGGCGGCTTTTTGTCGCGCCTGCGCACACCGTTCAAACTGGGGCTGGGCGGGCCGATCGGGGATGGTCGCCAATGGATGCCGTGGGTCCATATACACGACCAGATCGCCCTGATTGATTTTCTCTTGCAGCAAAAGGACGCCAGCGGTCCTTATAATGCGTGCGCCCCGGAGCCGGTGCGCAACCGTGAGTTCGCCAAGCGTTTGGGGCGAACACTGCATCGGCCGGCAATCCTGCCGCTGCCGGCGCTGGTGCTCAAGGCCGGGTTGGGTGAGTTGTCGACCCTGCTGCTGGGCGGACAGCGGGCGCGACCGGTGCGTTTGCTCGCAGCCGGCTTCACCTTCCGCTTCAATGATTTGCAATCGGCCCTGGATGAGTTGTCCAGTCGCCTCTGAAATAGGACGTTGCATGACCGATCACGCTCTGCTGCTGGTCAACCTGGGTTCGCCGGCCTCCACCTCGGTGGCCGATGTGCGCCGCTACCTCAATCAGTTCCTGATGGATCCCTACGTCATCGACCTGCCGTGGCCCGTGCGGCGCCTGCTGGTGTCGCTGATCCTGATCAAGCGCCCTGAGCAATCGGCCCATGCCTATGCCTCGATCTGGTGGGATGAAGGTTCACCGTTGGTGGTACTGACCCGCCGCCTGCAGGAGGCCATGCGCGAGCAGTGGAACCATGGCCCGGTGGAAATGGCCATGCGTTACGGCGAGCCTTCGTTGCCGACCGTCCTGGCGCGCCTGGCTGCACAGGGCGTGAAGCAGGTCACCCTGGCACCGCTCTACCCACAATTTGCCGACAGCACCGTGACCACGGTGGTCGAGCAGGCGCGCCAGGTGATCGCAGAACAGAAACTGCCGCTGCAAATGCGTGTGCTGCAGCCGTTCTACGACCGCCCGGCGTACATCGATGCGTTGGTGGCCAGTGCCAAACCTTACCTTGAGCAGGACTACGACCATCTGCTGCTGAGCTTCCACGGCCTGCCCGAGCGGCACCTGAAGAAACTCGACCCTACCGGCAGCCACCGCTTCCAGGACCCGGACTGCTGTCGCGATTCCTCGCCTGAGATGCTCGCGGTGTGCTATCGCGGCCAGTGCATCCGTACTGCCCAGGCATTCGCCCGGCAGATGGGGATCCCGGATGGCAAGTGGTCGGTGTCGTTCCAGTCGCGCCTGGGGCGGGCCAAGTGGATCGAACCCTACACCGAGACCCGCCTGGACGAACTGGGCAAGGCGGGCGTGAAGAAGCTCCTGGTGATGTGCCCGGCCTTTGTCGCCGACTGTATCGAGACGCTGGAGGAGATTGGCGATCGCGGTCGCGAGCAGTTTATCGAGGCGGGCGGGGAGGAGTTGGTGCTTGTGCCGTGCCTGAATGATCACCCGCAATGGGTACAGGCGTTGAAGGGGATGTGCGAGCAGGCTTGATGAAATGATCGCGGGGCAAGTCGAGACGTTGCCCCGCGATGCTGTTCAGTCCTGAACCTTGTTCTTCCAGCCGTCATTCCCCGGCAGCAGCAGGTTCAGCGCAATGGCGACCACCGCACACAGGGCAATACCCTTGAGGCCCCAATCATCAGGGCCGGTGCCGGTACCCACCAGCACGCCACCAATACCAAACACCAGCGTTACCGAGACGATCACCAGGTTGCGAGCTTCGCCCAGGTCGATCTTGTGGCGGATCATGGTGTTCATGCCTACCGCCGCGATCGAGCCGAACAGCAGGCACAGGATGCCGCCCATCACCGGCACCGGAATGCTTTGCAGCAGCGCGCCGAACTTGCCGATGAAGGCCAGGGTGATGGCGAAAATCGCCGCCCAGGTCATGATCTTCGGGTTGTAGTTCTTGGTCAGCATCACCGCGCCCGTGACTTCGGCGTAGGTGGTGTTGGGCGGGCCGCCAAACAGGCCGGCAGTGGTGGTGGCGATACCGTCGCCAAGCAGGGTGCGATGCAGGCCGGGCTTCTTCAGGTAGTCGCGACCGGTCACGCTACCCACGGCAATGACGCCGCCGATATGCTCGATGGCGGGCGCCAGGGCAACCGGCACGATGAACAGGATTGCCTGCCAGTTGAACGCCGGCGCCGTGAAGTTCGGCAGCGCCAGCCAAGGCGCAGCGGCGATCTTGGCGGTGTCGACGACGCCAAAGTAGAACGACAGACCAAAGCCTACCAGGACACCAGCGATGATCGGCACCAGGCGGAAGATGCCCTTGCCGAACACGGCGACGATCAACGTGGTCAGCAGGGCTGGCATGGAGATCATCATGGCCGTGCTGTAAGGCAGCAGCTCGGTGCCGTCTCCGGCCTTGCCCATGGCCATGTTGGCGGCGATCGGCGCCATGGCCAGGCCAATGGAAATGATCACCGGGCCAATCACCACGGGCGGCAGCAGGCGATCAATAAAGCCTGTGCCCTTGATCTTCACCGCCAGGCCCAGGAAGGTGTAGACGAACCCGGCCGCCATGACCCCGCCCATGGTCTCGGCCAGGCCGAACTGGCCTTTGGCGAGAATGATCGGGGTGATGAAGGCAAAGCTTGAAGCCAGGAAGACCGGAACCTGACGGCCGGTCACCACCTGAAACAGCAGAGTTCCCAGGCCCGCAGTGAACAGCGCGACGTTAGGGTCGAGGCCGGTGATCAGCGGCATCAGCACCAAGGCGCCAAAGGCGACGAACAGCATCTGTGCGCCAGAGAGGACCTGACGCCAGAGCGGGTCGTTGAACTCCTGCTGCATGTTCAGGCGTCCTTCTGCTTGGTGCCGAAGATCTTGTCACCGGCATCGCCCAGGCCCGGGATGATGTAGCCGTGTTCATTCAGGCACTCGTCGATCGAGGCGGTGTAGATCTGCACGTCCGGGTGGGCGTTCTCGACCACGGCAATGCCTTCGGGGGCGGCAACCAGCACCATCGCGCGGATGTCCTTGCAGCCGGCTTTCTTCAGCAGGTCAATGGTGGCAACCATCGAGGCGCCGGTGGCCAGCATCGGGTCGATGATCAGGGCCAGGCGCTCGTCGATTTCCGGGGCGAGCTTTTCCAGGTAGGTGTGTGCTTCCAGGGTTTCCTCGTTGCGGGCAACGCCCACGGCGCTGACCTTGGCACCCGGGATCAGGCTGAGCACGCCGTCGAGCATGCCGATGCCGGCACGCAGGATCGGTACTACAGTAATCTTCTTGCCGGCGATTTTCTCGACCTGGACCTTGCCGCACCAGCCTTCGATCTCGTAAGTTTCGAGTGGCAGGTCTTTGGTGGCCTCGTAGGTCAGGAGCGTGCCGACTTCCTGGGCGAGTTCGCGAAAGTTCTTGGTGCTGATATCGGCACGGCGCATCAGGCCGAGCTTGTGACGGATCAGCGGATGGCGGATCTCACGGGTAGGCATAGGGAAAGCTCCGGGGGCGGGCAAAAAAACCGCGGTAGATTAATCTATTCAGCCGTGTGTGTCCTATAGGCATTCTGGACGTTAGTCCATAAATGCTTGATCTGACGCCCCTGGATGCGTACCTTTGCCCGCTTTTCTCAATTGCTGCCCCTTGGAGAGCGCCATGTCCGCTGATCTCGAGCATATCCGTCAAGTCATGCGAGAGGCTGACTGCCTTTACACCGAAGCCGAAGTCGAGGCCGCCATTGCCCGCGTTGGCGCGCAGATCAGCGACGTGCTCGCCGAGCGCAACCCGGTGGTGTTCTGTGTGATGAACGGTGGCCTGATCTTCGCCGGCAAACTGCTCACTCATTTGCAGTTCCCGCTCGAGTCCTCCTACCTGCACGCCACCCGCTACCGCAATCAGACCAGCGGTGGTGATCTGTTCTGGAAAGCCAAGCCGGAAGTTTCGTTCATCGACCGCGACGTACTGATCATCGATGACATTCTTGACGAGGGTCATACCCTCAGTGCCATTATCGACTTCTGCAAGCATGCTGGTGCCCGCGCCGTGCATACCGCCGTACTGATCGACAAGGACCACGACCGCAAGGCCAGCGCCCAACTCAAGGCCGACTTCTGCGGCCTGAGCTGCGTCGACCGCTATGTGTTCGGCTATGGCATGGACTACAAGGGTTACTGGCGCAACGCCAACGGTATCTTTGCCGTAAAAGGACTCTGACTCATGCGCCAGCCCGGTTTTCTCGATCAATCGTTGTTTTCCGAGCTGGCAGCCGATTCGGCGGCCAACCCCCGTGGTCGCCAGCATCACAACTTCCACGAGATGGAAGAGCCTTGCCACCGCATGGCGGTGGGGCTGCAGCCTTCCACCTACATCCCGCCGCATCGGCACCTGTCGGCCGACAAGGCCGAGTGCCTGATCGTGCTGCGCGGCAAGCTGGGCCTGTTGATCTTCGATGAGCAGGGTGCGGTGCTCGACAAGCGGGTGCTCGAGGCCGGTGGCGATTGCCTGGGTGTCGACTTGGCGCCGGGTACCTTTCATGGCCTGGTGGTGCTGGAAGCGGACAGCGTGATGTTCGAGTGCAAGTCCGGCCCTTATCGCCCCGTCGGCGACGGTGAACTGGCCGGTTGGGCGCCTCGTGAAGGTGAACCGGGCGTGGCCGAGTACCAGGCCTGGATGCGCGCGCAGTTCGCCTGAGATCACTGCAGGAGCGGCGGTGCGACGGCTCGACATGCTCGCGACTGTGGTCTATCAGCCACATCGCATCGCGGGGCAAGCCCGCTCCCACAATCTGCTAAAGTGCCAGGCCGCCCCAAGGAGCCTGCCATGCGTGCGATTGCCCCTCTTCTTCTGCTGTTGAGCATGCCTCTGGCTGCTGCCCCCCTGCACAATCAGTTCCTGCCGCCGGATGACTTGTCCCTGCGCCAGGAAGCCGCCGAGACCCAGCAACTGCTGCAAGTCACCAGTTACTCGGTAGTGGTCGGCAACCAGCGCCAGTCCAACCAGCAACCCATTCCGGTGACAGCGCCGTTGACGCTGCGCCTCAAGGGCAAGCCGTTGAGCAAGGGGGCCACCCTGAGCCAGGTGTTGATCAGCTTCGACGGCGAAAGCAAAAGCCTGAAAAAGCCGGTGTTCGACGAAAAGAGCAAAGTCCTGAACCTGAACTACCCACTCAGCCAGTACCAGGTGATCCTCGACTTGCTGCGCAACGACACCGTCTATGTACAGTTCCTCAGCTATTCCAATGGCCATGTCTGGGCCGATCTGCACACCGGGGCCGTACGTGCGCGTTGAGCGCCGGGGCTAGGCAGGGGTAAACTGCCGGCCCGTGAAAATGTCCGTGATGGTTCAGTTGGAGTCGGCAATGCGTAAAGACAAGA
>RCUI01000259.1_pt1 | contig 19877 bp, 21 predicted proteins | sample 2166121 | NCBI WGS metagenome assembly RCUI01 (sample SAMN09932700, study PRJNA488358) | compost metagenome | feature: garden; material: soil; isolation source: compost soil in succinic acid-enriched culture | place: Germany: Experimental Botanical Garden Goettingen | collected 2016-01-27
GCTGGCAAGAGACCTATCGGGAAGACGCAGCGCGGCTGCGTCTTTATCAACGGGAGCTGGCCAATACGCGCCGGCTATCTGCCCGCCCTCGTGCCAGCATCAAGCTATTGCTGCGCCAGTGCGCGGCAGTCCGCAGACAACGAGATCATGCTGACAGGCATATAGCCAGCTTGCACAACGACATCATAAACCCAGTGACCAACAAACCAGTGAAGTGAGAAAGCCATGAGACCGACAATGAGCCAAAGACAGCATCCTAATCACATGAACATCACGCCTGAAGACCTCAAGCAATTTGCCACCACATATTTTGTTCAAGCCAAGCAAGCGGGCTTTACCTTCGAGCAGTTATTAAAAGAGGCAAACGCAGTTCATCCCGGGGCCAGTGACATTCTCAAGACAGTTTTTAATCGATCTTGACACAGTAGTGGGCCCCTTTTGACGTTCCTTTGTGCTTGTCATGCAACCCAAGGTCGTCACGCAGAAATAGATTTAAACGAATGTAGCTGCCCATGCCATGTGCGGTGATATGGCGATAGACCTGGCCCTGCTCATTCTCGATTGCAAACCTCATTGCATTACCGCCCCCCTCAGGGCCGCGAGAAAGAAAATCATTGATTTGCGAATCATAGGCTGCGGGCTTGATGTCCTTTACGTATCGGCTGTCAAACATGCTGGATCTCCAACGATTAATGGAACCAGTGAGGGTAACAAATATGAATTGCAAATGGATCCTTCTTGCTGCTCTTACAAGCGAGAATAAAATCGAATGAGTCTAACCACCCAACGTCTGCCGCTGTCCAAACGGACACTGCGGCAGCGCATAGATACCCTTGCCAACGCCCTGCCCCACCTTGACCTAAGTGCCCTTGGCCCCGTTTTTATCGGTACTCCGGGCCAGAGCGATCTGGTCTGGGCCATCCAGCTGCTCGATGGCCTCTCACAACAACTCACTCTGACCCTGTTCAAGCAGTACGTGCGCCGCCGCAAAGATGGCACCAGCCGCAATTGCCGCAACGCCAACATCTGGCTGCGTGAACGTACCAAGTGGGTACGAGGCCTTATCCAGGCGATCCCGGTCGACCCGCACACCATGCGCGATGAAGAGGGGCGCAAGCGTATCGCCCACCTGTTCGCCAACCAGACGGCCGCGATCTGGCGCCACATCGAGCAAGGCATCAAAGCCGGCGAGGAGCCGGATCTGCTGCTGACCTGGGAAGCTATCCGTCAACCGGCCGATCAGTGGGGGTTCACCCCACGGATGCCCAAGTTCAAGAACCAAGAAAGCCAGGATGAATGGATCATCCGGGTGATGGTGCGCCTGCTCTCTACCAAGTGGTGGGAACGCAGGGTTAACCGTTGCTGGGACAGACTGCAGGAGCACATCGCCATTTTGCTCGGCAAGGTGCGCAAAGGGGTGTCTGCCTATATCTCGAACGCCACCATGAAGGTGGTGCGCGAACGCAAGCGGGCCATGATGCGCTGGCTGGCCGAGTCGGAGGTGATGAACGCCCAGTATGACCTGGTGGTGTCGATGAAGGATTGCTGGGAGGCCAGCACCTCAAATCCGGTCAACCGTCGTAATGAAATGATGACCCGCATGCGCGGCTTTGAGGATTACGCCGAGGAGCAAGGCCATGTGGGGGTCTTCTTCACCTGGACAGCCCCGAGCAAATATCACTCCTGGACACAGCAGCGCAACGGCCGGGCCATTGAGAACAAACGGTATGCAGGCGCCACCCCGCGTGAAACTTGCGCCTACCTGGCCAAGCTGTGGAGCCTGACCCGGGCCGCCCTCAAGCGGAGCGATACCCCCGTCTATGGCTTTCGGGTCTGCGAACCGCACCATGACGGCACACCGCACTGGCACCTGCTGCTGTTTATGCGCCCTGCCGACAAGTGGCGGGTGATCAGCACCCTGCAGCATTACGCCCTGAGCCATGACCACCAGGAGCTGGAGCGCAACAACCAGGGGACCCCCTTCACCGACATCACACCCCGCTTTGACTGGAAGGAGATCGACCCGGCCAAGGGGGATGCCACCGGTTACATCGCCGCCTATATCGCCAAGAACATCGATGGCGAACACCTTGATGGTGATGACGAAGCCGGCACCAAAGCAGACATAGGTGCCCAGCATGCCTGCGCCTGGGCAAGTTGGTGGGGGATCCGCACCTTCCAACAAATTGGCGGCGCCCCGGTCGGGGTATGGCGCGAGCTGCGCCGCATCAGCAACGCCAAGAAGCACGGCGATCTGGTGGGGCCACCCAAGCCAGTGCTGCAAGACCCGCGCTTTGAGGCTGCCCGCTATGCCGCAGATAACGGCATCTTCCGCTGCTATATCCAGGCCATGGGCGGCGCCCTCTCTACCCGTGCGGAGCACCCCATCAAACTGGCGCACCTCATCGAGGAGCAGGCCAACTGCTACGGCGAAGACATCAAGCGCCTGATGGGACTGCACACCGCCCGCTTGGGTATCAAGACCCGCCTGCAAGGGTGGGAAGTGGTACCCGCAGGCACTCATGAAGCCACCAAGGCCGCCGGGGCATCGGGCTGGGGTGTTGGGGTTCAGTCGGGCGACAGCCCGGCACCTTGGAGCTCTGACAATAACTGTACGCGGCCGGATCCTGATGCCTTCGCAGACCAGATCATGAGGAAACAATGGGGATTATCGCCCTTCTCCATCGACCGCTTGCGTGCTGGCGCCAGCGTCACAGTTGACGGTTTCACCCTCTGGCTGGAAAACGGGCAGGTGCAGTCGAGCCGGGCGATCCCAAGCGAGCAGGATTGGTTACCGGATTGGTTGCCGGCAGCAGAATCGGATCCACAGGCAGAACCAGATACCATCGATCCTAATGATGAACGTTGGCCAGCGCTGGTGATGGATTGTTACGAGCTGTTCAACGCCTGCGGATTCGCGGTATGCCAGCAGTGGATCGAAGCGCAGCCCAATCCATATCGGTGTGAACTCTGGCGCGTGCTGGATAAAATAGACCGTGCCGATCGGCTCGAAGTAGAAGGCCATCTTTTTGACGAACTGATGAACGAGGTAGAGTGTGACTGACCTATTTGCCCAGCTGGCTGCCCTGCAAGGCGAGCTGCCCACGACATCCCATAGCTATAAACCGTTGAGCGCAGAACAATACGAAGAGCTGGAGTGCCAAATCTACCGAATGGGACCGCAGATTGACGGCACTCCGGCTTGGGAACCTGAATTGATGCTTGAGTGGCTGCAGCAACAAACGCCGCAGAACAGAGGCATAGCTATCACCATGATGCGTCGGGCCTACAAGCCGCAGCGGGTGGGGCTCCCTCCCTTGCCCCACCCTATTGCAGGCCGGAGAATAGCTATCAAGCAGAAAGCAAAACCCACCACCTCCCCGCCAATGACAACGCTGCTCTCTGAAGATGGACGCACGGTGGGTAAGCGCCACCTTGTGGGCAACCTCACTCCTGTGGCCATCGACCAAAGCGGCACCATCCGGTGCGCCGTCACTGGCCGCACCCTCTGGATAGCACCGGGTAGCTCGACCGATCGCGCCAACCCTGGCGCCGCCGAGCAGCTCAACCCAACATATCGGCCGGCACTGCACCAGGTGGTGGTGGATCATCGCAGCTAAATGCCAATGGCGGGTAAAACAGATATAGTGCTCCGAATAAATCCCATTATTGGACAGCCTACATGGAGCGTCTGAAAGATATTCTGGCTTCACTCATCATGGAGCCCGGCGTGTTGAAGTGCTTGGGGGGTCTGTTGATGCTGTCCTCTTTGGGGGCACTGATGCTGGGCGTCAGATCTCTCATGTTTGAACGCCGACTCGAGCGGGCTTTTACCAGAATCCAGACCATTACAGATGGCAAAGCGGTAATCCCCACTCCACCCGGGCTGTTTGACCAGTGGCCCATCATCCAGGCCATGATGCCGGAAACGTTCATTGGGTTCCTCACTTGGGCCAGCTTTCTTGCCGCCGGATGGATGATGGTGAGCTTTGGCAAGCAGATCGAACGGATGTACTGACTCCCTCCGCCGTCATCATTTCACCACCGGGAGCTCGCCGAGCGCGGTAGTATAGCGGGGCTTAACTGCTCCCGCTTCATCATCCACTCCCGGATGTCACGGCCACGGGCCGCAAAGTAGACCTTCCCCAGCCGCCCCTGCTACCCACGGCGACCGCGACTGGAACAGGTTGCTCCCCCCACCTGCACCGCCTGCAGACAGCAAAAAGTTGGTGATTGTGAGCGGTCACGCACCATAGTGCGTGACCGGACTCAAATAAGAAGTACAATGAGTGTTGATAGTACTCCTAAGTACATCTTATGGTTATGGGGGTCTTATTTGTTGTATCAACACAGCCATTAACCCATCGGATAGATATAAAGAGATTAAAATGGATCATTATTTTATTGAGTGGTTAAAGAGTTCAATTTCAGGGATAATTATATTAAGTGCCATTGGGAGCATATTGTCAGTCGGTTTCCTCAAACTGACCACATATTGCATCGCCCGCTGGGGCTCACCAGCAAAAAATTTATCCTACCGAGCCCTATATTATTCATTATATGGCAGAAAAATAGTCATTGATTATCTAAAAGGTGAACATAGCACTCGGGAGCTACTGGTCACCATAATTACCCTTGGTGTATTTAACATTATAATGACAATATTCCTAGTTACTGGACTCATCATTTCCATACTCGGTGCAATAAACGTTAAACATAACCTTGAAATTAGTCTCCAACTAACTTTTTTTGGCTCATTTTTAGTTTTCACGAGCGGATTCTTGTCAATAAGAAGCAGTCTCAACCTATATCAAATTTATACTATTTTCATGGGGGACATAGAGAAATCTGCGATTGATAAAGCCATACGCAATCGAGGTAATTAAGCGAACAAAAAACCATCAATTACTAATTGCTGTCCTTCCGAACAAAGATGCGGGGCAATTGTTGCCCCTATACCCTATCATACATGAATACCAGATGATCCTGGCCACCGCCCAGCGCATCCTGGCTGAAAAAACCGCCATGTTCAGCCTGCCATCCACTGCGACCGTAACTGGAACAGGTTGATCCTCCACCTGGACAGCCTGCCGATGACAAAAAGTTGGTAATTGTGACCGGTCACGCACTTGAAGTGCGTGACCAACCACATTTCCACTATTAACCTATCCATACATTAACAATGCAATATATGAGAAAAAAATGTCGGATAAAACTACATCAAAAGCAACAGGTATCACAAAACCAAAGTGTTTTGTGATTATGCCAATATCAAGCCAATCTGGATATGATATCGACCATTTTACCCTTGTATATGATGACATTATAAAGCCAGCGATTTTAATAGCTGGCTTGGAGCCATCTCGTGCCGATGAGACAATCAACACAAACCTGATTCAATTGGATATACTTAGAAAAGTAATTGAATCAGATATAGCTATTTGTGATATGAGCTCAAAAAATCCGAACGTGTTTTATGAGTTGGGTTTACGCCAAGCCTTTGATAGACCTACTGTCTTAATGAGAGACGATACAACAGATGCTCCATTCGACGTTGCCAGCTTACGTTACGTAACCTATAACAAAGATATGAAATATCGTGATGTAAAAATTGCCATTGACAACTTGAGTAAAGCATTAATTGATACATATGCTAAACGGGAAGATAAATCTGAGATTAACTCCTTAATTAGGCTAATGGAATTAACGACTCCAGCTCAATTAAGCCAAACAGATCTTAGTGATGAAGTAAAAACAACTATCCTGCATGAGTTCCAATTTTCAGAACTAATGGGTGCGGTACAACAAATAAAAAGAGAGCAAGCCGTAACCTTAAACGAAATTAAAAGAATAAAAAGGAACATACCAGAGTTATTCATAAACACTGCAAATGATTTCGATTCAAGCGCAATCAAAATATACTCTAATGAAACAATCGAAAAAATAGAGGATATTAGGCGGCGGTTCTTAAATGAAAATAATGAAGACACGAAATAAATTACACATGAGACTTAAACACAGTTGTGTGCTTATACACTGAGGCATGACGGCGAAACAGGTAAAAAACACTCATCCCCGCCACAAGATGAAAGACTCTGAAGGAAAGTGAAGAATCACAAAAAGGATCCGGCATTCCTCGCGCGGCCAGCGCTGGCGAGGGGAGCCCTTCCCTGCCCCCAGTCGTTCACCTGCATGATTTTCCACATATAAAGCGGGCAGGCGAGGCGAGGTCCCGATTGCGCGCGCCGGGTGCTGAGGACCCTCAGCCCCCGAACGTAAGCACGCTGAACGCCAGGAAAAACAAAGCCCCCTCAGTGAGGGGGCTTTGTCATTTTGCCATCCGAATGTAGTGGTCTAATCATCCCGGACACCATTTTAGGTGGTACAGTCGCCACCAAGATCAGAGGTGTTCAATGACAAGATTACGTCGCTCATTTACTGCCGAATTCAAACTCGAAGCCGCATCCCTGGTGCTCGACCAGGGATATTCTGTCCCCGAAGCCAGCCGTTCACTGGATGTTGGTGAAACCGTACTTCGCCGCTGGGTTCAGCAACTGCAATCCGAACGAACCGGCACCACCCCTATCAGCAAAGCACTGACTCCGGAACAGCAGAAAATCCAGGAGCTGGAAGCCCGTATTAACCGGCTCGAACGTGAAAAGGACATTCTAAAAAAGGCTACGGCTCTCTTGATGGCGGACGAATTCACACGTACGCGCTGATAGACCGATTAAGGGAGCAAGCCCCCATTACCCTGGTCTGCTGCGCTTTTGATGTTCCCACTTCCTGTTTTTACGATTATCTGGCTCGCAGGCGAGCGATTAACCGTGAGCACATGCAACAGCGCAGCGAGTTGCGCCGTTTGTTTAAAGAGAGCCGGGGCTCGGCAGGCAGCCGCGCCTTGATGTCGATGATGCGGGAGTTGGGGTATCAGATTGGTCGATTCAAAGTACGTAACCTGATGAAGGAAGGCGGGCTGGCATCCAAGCAGCCGGGCGCACACCGTTATAAGGCCGCCCAATCTGAACGACCGGATATTCCCAATCTGCTGGCCCGCGAATTTGATGCTCCGCAACCCAACCAGGTGTGGTGTGGCGATATTACCTACGTCTGGGTCGGAGGTTGTTGGAATTACCTGGCAGTGGTTCTTGACCTCCATACCCGCCGGGTCGTTGGCTGGGCGATGTCTGACAAGCCTGATGCAGAATTGGCAGTCAAAGCGCTGGAGATGGCCTATCAGCAACGAGGTTGCCCCTCTGGTGTGCTGTTTCACTCTGACCAGGGCAGCCAATACGGCAGTCGGGCATTTCGGCAACGACTGTGGCGCTATCGCATGACCCAGAGCATGAGTCGGCGTGGCAACTGCTGGGATAACGCCCCGATGGAGCGGTTGTTCAGAAGCCTGAAGTCAGAGTGGCTCCCGGTAACGGGATACATGAGCCTGCGGGAGGCGAAACGGGATATCAGTTACTACCTGATGGATTACTACAACTGGCGCCGTCCACATCAACACAATGACGGGATACCGCCAGCAAAAGCCGAGGCTCGGCCTAACCAAGTGTCCGGATTTAGTTGACCACTACACTTGTGTGTGCTGGAAGCCTGGAGCGGTTCACCCAGAAGAAAGCTGCTGCTTGAATTCCTCTTCGATGAATAGCATGTGAAGAAGGCCCCACACAGTGGGGCCTTCTTCTATCTGCCTGACAGCGCCTGAGCATGGCCAGGGAAGTGTGCCGCATGAAGTGGCAACCATCGAGCAGCGCTGCATCATACGTGAAGCCTATGCACGCTCACAGCCCCCTGACGCACCACGGAATAGCCCACGGCGGCGTCTGCGCCACGGAATCCGCGCTCTTCCGCTCCCGCCTGCGCGCCTCATCAATAAAATTTTTTGCAAAAGTGGATTACCGCAAAACCATAGGCCCAGACCGCGCCAGATAAAGGATCTGAGGCGAGGTTAGGATCTGCAAAAAAGGATCCTTTTTGCGGTTTTTTACAGTTTTGAGGGGCTCTGGATAGCCGAGCTGAAAACGTAACCTATTGAATATATTGGGAGGGTCGTACTTTTCGTGGGGATTTGAATGATCGGGAAGGATCTCGTTTGCTACGGAGAAATAACGAGAAGGCGTTTTTTTTCAGCTAGTTAGGTGTGATTGTGGCTGATCTGATAACTGAAATTTTGAAAAAGTATGAGTTGTGATTGTTAACCGAGGTGGTCATAGCAAATGAGCTTCATCTTGGCGTTCTCCGCACTCAAAAGCAGAAGAGGCCCACATTATGGGGCCTCTTCTCGATCTATCGTCTCAATCCACATTAGTGAGCAGCTAGCTCACTGTAGAGATCTGGCTTTTCTTGCATAAGCGTCAAGACCTTCGCTGCCAATCCCGTCGGGTTGCGGCGCCGGGTCTCCCAACTTTTGACAGTATCAACACTCGTCCCAAGAGCCTGGGCAAACTCTTGCTGAGAAACATTAAGTGCGAGGCGAATAGCCTTTACGTCCGCCACTTCATAGCGAGTCCGCACGGCAGGCTCAAGAAGGCCCTGCTTAATTTCAACAGCCTCCTCAAGGGAAGCCTTCAATTCGTCAAACATGTTCATGTTAAACCTCGCCTTTTAGTAACGTGGTCAAGCGCTTTAACTCGGCCTTTTCTGCCGATGTCAGGCTTTCTTTCTCACTCTTGGCATAGGCAAGCACTAAGTAAATCATCTCAGCTGTCGCTAGAAAGTAGATAACTCTCGCGCTGCCACTCTTCCCCTGCTGGCCAGTTGCCATGCGAATTTTTCGCAGACCCCCCGTGCCCTGGATCAAATCACCCTTTTCCGGCTGGGCAATCAATTCTGTTTGTAGTGCTCTGAGCTCATCATCTGTTGCGAGTGCTTTTATCTGCTTGGTAAAGATCGATGTCTCAATAAACTCAATGGCGTTACTCACCCATCACTCACTCTAGCCAATCAATCCAATGGTGTACATAGTACACCTCAAGAAAAATAACGACAACCGCTGGCATTCTCTGTCGCCACTTGGCCGAAAACAAAAAGGCCACTATCGCTAGTGGCCTTCGTAAGTCTTTGATTTTAATGGTGCCCGAGGCCGGAATCGAACCGGCACGACGCGAACGTCGAGGGATTTTAAATCCCTTGTGTCTACCGATTTCACCACTCGGGCACCGCAATCGGTATCAAGTCCGCGCCGCGGGCTTGTCAATATGGAGGCACGTTCCGGAGTCGAACCGGACTAAACGGATTTGCAATCCGCTGCATAACCGCTTTGCTAACGCGCCATGCAAAAGAGAGTTGGCTCTCTATTGTCTGAATTTGGAGCGGGAAACGAGACTCGAACTCGCGACCCCGACCTTGGCAAGGTCGTGCTCTACCAACTGAGCTATTCCCGCATTGGTCTGGCTGACTGCCTGACTACGAGAACGCATTCTAGCGATGTTCCTCGTCCAGTCAACCAAAAACATTTAATACTCTGATCGTTCGGGCATTTTTTGCCCTTCTCCCACACTTTTGCCACTCATGGCCGTTTCTCTGCCCCAACGGCAAGGAAACGGCCATTTGCCCATGGGCGGACTAGAAGCGGGAGTGGTAGGTCAGATCGCCCCAGGCGGCCTTCATGTACTGGAACATGGACCAGAAGGTGAGCACGGTGGCGACATAGAGCAGCACGTAGGCGAGCCACACCATCCAGATGTCGTATTGCCAGATGAGGCCGGTGAGCGACACCATCTGGATCATGGTCTTCCACTTGCCAATCCAGCTGACCGCCACCGAGGAGCGCTTGCCGAGCTCCGCCATCCATTCCCGCAGGGCGGAGATGATGATCTCGCGGCCAATCATGGTCATGGCCGGTATGGTGACCCAGATGGTGTTGTAGTGTTCGACGATGACCACCAGGGCAGCCGCCACCATGATCTTGTCGGCAACGGGATCGAGGAAGGCGCCAAAGGCGGTGGACTGGTTCAGCTTGCGGGCGAGATAGCCATCAAACCAGTCGGTCGCGGCCGCCAGGATGAAGACAAGCGCAGCCGCCAGGTAGGACCACTGATAGGGAAGGTAGAACAGGATGACGAAGACGGGGATGAGCAAAATCCGAAAAAACGTCAGCAGGTTAGGAATATTTGTCATTATTTTCAGCCACTTCTTGTATGCCGCTACATGGTAGCCCCAAGCCGATCACCGTTGCAACCGGACAGGCGCCCGCCTTGGTCTATTAATCCATCAATAACCTCAGGATGCATGCCATTATGGCATTTGCGGGCCCCCTGCGTCACGGCTCTTGTGCGGCCGGAGCCGGTTTGCGGGATCCACATCAACTGCAAGCCACTCTGGGTTGCCCTGGTCAGACCCACTCCTGACTGATGCCGGATATCCGATTGCTCCGAACGCCGCCAACCCGGAATAAGCCTTTTTATTCAGGGTTAGAGCGAGTGCAGGGCGTCGTGGATGGACTGGGCAAGCTCCTGGCTGATGCCGGGCACCTTGGCGAGCTCGTCCACCCCTGCCTTCTTTACCTCCTGCAAGCCGCCCAGATATTTGAGCAGCGCCTGCCGCCGCTTGGGCCCCACCCCCGGGATATCTTCCAGGGTACTGGTGGTGCGGGCTTTCGCCCGTCTCGCGCGGTGGCCTGTGATGGCAAAACGGTGGGATTCATCGCGAATGTGCTGAATAAGGTGCAAAGCGGGCATATCTGCCGGCAGGTGCAGCTCTTCGTGGCTCTCCCCCAGGATCAGGGTCTCCAGCCCCGCCTTGCGGGTCACCCCCTTGGCGATGCCCACCAGCAGCGGGTATTTGCCCCCCAGAAACTCCAGCTGACGGGCCAGGATCTCCTCGGCGCGGCGCAACTGGCCGAGGCCGCCGTCGATGAAGAGCACGTCCGGCACCTTGTCCGGCTCCTGCTGCTTGCCAAAGCGCCGCTCCAGCGCCTGCTCCATGGCGGCGTAGTCATCCCCGCCGGTGATGCCGTCGATATTGAAGCGCCGATACTCGGAGCTGAGCGGTCCCTCCCGGTTGAACACCACACAGGAGGCCACGGTGCGCTCCCCCATGGTGTGGGAGATATCGAAACACTCCATGCGGGCGATGGGACGCTCCAGCTCCAGCAGCTCCTCCAGCTGGTCGTAGCGGGCGGTGATGGTGCTCTTGTGGGCGAGGCGCGAGCGCAGCGCGGTCTGCGCATTGATGGAGGCGAGCTTGATGAAACGGGCCCGCTCGGCGCGGGTACGGCTCTGCACCCGCACCTTGTAGCCGGCGGTCTGGCTCAGGGTCTCGGCAATGACATTCTCGTCTTCAAGCGCCACGTCCAGCAGCACCTCGCTCGGGATCTGCCTGCCCCCCTGCCCCGACAGATAGAACTGCAGCAGGAAGGATTGCACCACCTCGTCGAGGGGGGTATCGGCCGGCACTTTCGGGAAGTAGCTGCGCGAGCCCAGCACCTTGCCCTGACGGATGAAGAGCACGTGGATGCAGGCCGCCCCCTGATCGAAGGCCACCCCCACCACATCCAGCTCGTCCAGCACGTTGCCGCTCACCGACTGCTGCTCGGTGACCCGGCGCAGGGCCTGGATCTGATCCCGGTAGCGGGCCGCCTCCTCGAAGCGCAGATCGCCGCTGGCGGACTCCATCTTGCCCACCAGCTCGCCTATCACCTGCTGGTTCTTGCCCGCCAGGAACAGCTTGGCCAGCTCCACCTGCTGGGCATACTCGGCCTCGCTCACCAGCCCGGCCACGCAGGGGCCGGCGCAGCGCTTGAGCTGATAGAGCAGGCAGGGGCGGGTGCGGTTGGCATAGACGGCGTCCTCGCACTGGCGCACCGGGAAGATCTTCTGCATCAGGTGCAGGCTCTCGCGCACGGCGCCGCCGGAGGGGTAAGGGCCGAAGTACTCCCCCTTCACCTTGCGGGCACCGCGATGCACACCGATGCGCGGGTGCTGGTGCGCGGTGATGATGATCCAGGGGTAGGACTTGTCATCCCGCAGCAGCACGTTGTAGCGCGGCTGGTACTGCTTGATGAGGTTGTGCTCGAGGATCAGCGCCTCTGTCTCTGTGTGGGTGACAGTGACCTGGATGTCGGCGATCTGGCGCACCAGGGTGCGGGTCTTGATGCTGTCGACATTGGTGCGAAAGTAGGAGGCGAGCCGCTTTTTCAGATCCTTGGCCTTGCCCACATAGATGACGGTGCCACCGCCGTCATACATGCGGTAGACGCCGCTCTGGTGAGTCACGGCACTCAGAAAGGCCTTGCTGTCAAAAAGGGGCTCGGGAGAGAGGGTCATCGGCAACTCGACTCAACGGATGAATGCAAAAAGACGGGGAGAGCATACTGCGCCTGGCCTGCGAAAAGCAAAAAGGCGGCACTCGCCGCCTTGGGTGGGCACAGATATTCCCTTACAGGGTGTCGGCATCCAGCATGCCATAGCGAATGGCCAGATGGGTCAGCTCCACGTCGCCATTGATCCCCAGCTTGCTGAACAGGCGGTAGCGATAGCTGTTGACCGTCTTGGGGCTCAGGTTGAGCTGCTCGGAGATGTCGGTCACCTTCTGCCCCTTGGTGATCATCATCATGATCTGCAGCTCGCGCTCGGAGAGGGACTTGAAGGGGTTCTCGTCCGCCGAGGCAAACTGGCTGAGCGCCATCTGCTGGGCTATCTCGGGGGAGATGTAACGCTGGCCGGAGTGCACCAGGCGAATGGCGTGGATCATCTCGTCCGGCGCGGCCCCCTTGGTGAGGTATCCGGCGGCACCCGCCTGCATCACCTTGGTGGGGAACGGATTCTCGGAATGAATGGTCAGCACTATGATGCGCACATCGGGGCGCAGCCGCAGGATCTTGCGGGTCGCTTCCAGACCGCCGATGCCCGGCATGTTCATGTCCATCAGGATCACGTCGGGGTGATGCTGCCGACAGAAGGCCACGGCGGTTTCCCCGCTCTGCGCCTCGCCCACCACCTTGATCCCGCGGACATCTTCCAAAATGCGTCTTATCCCTGTACGCACCAACTCATGATCATCGACCAGGAATACATTAATCACCCAAACACCCCGTTTTTTATCTCGTTATATGCCAGTTAGGGTTAACACGGCGTCTTGCATCATAACCAAACTCGTTGATTTGGCAAACCATGGCCGGGAAAAGTTTGAAAGCGCTCGTAAATACTGTTTCTAATCAAATAATTATATAAAAATTCAACCAAGAAATGGTCGTTAGGACCGCCCTGATGAAAAAAAGCCCAGGATTTTCATCCCGGGCTTTTTCAGACGGCATCGGCTCTCCTTACTTGGCTCTGGCCGCCTCCTGCATCAGCCGATCATGCTGGAACTTGTACTCCGGTTGGGTCTCATTGAGCCTGCTGCGCAGTTCGCCGTTGTGCCCTATGGTCAGGTGGCAGGAGACGCACTGCAGCGCCTCCCCATTTTGCTGCATCTTCTGGTAGTGCCCATGCATCTCCAGCGACTTGGGATTGCTGGCCACGGTTTTTTCCAGCAGCCCCTGATGGCAGGAGAGGCAACCCGAGTCGTACACAAACTCCTCGCGCCGCTCCCGCTTGCCGAGCCAGTCGATTTGGCTGGTGTCCGTCAGCGTTACCTTGTAGACATCGTTGAGACCGCTGGTTGCCTTCTTCAGCAGGTAGTTGAAGGTATTGTCATGGGGCAGGTGGCAGTCGGCACACTCCGCCTTGAAGCCCACCCTGTTGTTGCCTCCGTGTATATCATGCCGATAGGCCTCCACCATGGGCTGCATCTCGTGGCAGGCACCACAGAACTGCTCGCCCCCCGTCGCCTTGACCACCTCGGCCCCGATCAGGCTGATCCCCATGGAGACCAGGCCCACCACACAGGCCAGGAGCAGGCCGAATTTCATTCGATTCATTGCGAGGGCTCCTAGGGAGTGGGACCGAACCAGTCACGGGTGTTGTCGTGGCAGGTCTGGCAGAGGTTGTGGGACGGCTTGTGCTCGGCGTGGCACTCGTAGCAATCGAGATCCAGCTTGTCGTGCAGCGAGTTGTGCGGGTTGGTATGGTTCGCATCCATGAACCGGGTGCGATTCGCCACTTTCTGCGCACTGCCGTGGCAGGCCAGGCAATCCTCGGTCTTGAGCCGCTGGTACTGCTTGGGATCCCCACCCTGATGACAATTCTCACAGGTGAAGCCGAGCTTGCCGTGATGGGGCTTGAGCCCATGGGTCGCCGGGGCTGGCGTCATCGCACCGACCGGGGCCTCGGCTAGGGCGACAGTGCCAACGCAGAGGCTGGCCAGCACCATCAGGGCCAGGAGTAATGATTTCATTCCTCGCTCCTTAGGCCCAAGGCTCTGTTTTAGCCGCGTTTTCACCAGCGATCATGCCATAGACACCGCTGTCCAGACTGCTGCAGGCGGTCAGCCGGATGTAGCCGAAGGTCCCGGCGGCCGCTTCACCGCACACGAAGGCGCCGGGAATGGGCTGCTGGCTGATCACGTCCAGCGCTTCTGCCCTGGGGCTGATGAGAGCACCGCCCTGGCTGTAGTTGTAACGGGGGTTGAGGTACATGGCGTAATAGGGCGCCTTGCCGATGGCGGTGGCCTTGCCCACCACGGATTTCGGCTTGCCGAAGGCATCCTGATCCCTGGCCATGTTCCCGTTGTATTCGGCGATGGTCGCCTCCAGCCTGGTCAGATCCATCTCGAAACGGGCCGCCAGCGCCGCCAGGGTATCGAACTTCCAGATGGTGCCCTCGGTGCCGTTCTTCGCCTCCAGCGAGAGATGCAGCCGCTGCTTGTCGTGGTAGCTGTCTACCCCGGTCTGGTCATAGATGAGGATCGCCTGCTGACCGGGCTTGAGCTTGCGCCGCTCGGCCAGGATAGCGAGCCCCAGCCCCTGGCGGTCATTGTTGTTGTGCTCGTTGATGAAGCGCCGACAGGTCTGCGGGTTTACCAGAATGCCCCAGTTGATGTCTTCGGTGGGGATGGCGAAGGCGAAGCGGAACAGCGTCATGTGCACCGGCTTGAAGCCCGCCTGCATCATGCACTTGAGGGCACCGCCTGTGGCGCCGGGGCTGGCGGTAGAGACGCAGTCGTGCAACACCCCTATCTCATCGCCGCGGAACTTGCGATCCTGGTTGAAACCGCCGGAGGCCATCACCAAGGCCCGCTTCACCTTGTAGAACCTGGTGACGCCGGTGCCGTTGAAGGCGGGATCGTCATTGCGGCCAAAGTCCGGGGTATCGAGATCGAAGAAATACTCCTCCCTGACCCGCACCCCCACCACGCGCCCGCCGCCATCCCGATAGATCTCTTCCAGCTTGACCCGCTTGCGGATCTCGATGTTGGGCAGGTGCCTGGCCATGTAGGCGTGCAGGTTCTTGATGACACCGGTGCCGCCCTCCTTCGGCCACACGACCCGGGCGCGGGAGTGGCCGCCGAGATCCTTCACGCCGGTGCCGTTGCCCATGCTCTTGTCGTATTCGACCCCGTGATCGGCCATGAAGTTGAACAGCGTCAGGCTGTTTTGCGCCACCACCTTGCTGATGTCCGGGTGATTGAAGCCCCTGGACTCTCTTTCCATATCCGCATAGAGCAGTTCCCAGCTGTCATCCGTCACCCCCATCGCCTTCTGCCACTCGGAGCCGACCACCGCCATGTTGAGGCCGGAGATCAGCGAGGAGCCACCGAGGCGAGACATCTTGTCGGCGATGACGATCTTCATGCCGGCACGGGTCTCCGCCGCCTTGATGGCCGCGACCGAGCCCGCGATACCGCTGCCAATGACCAGGATGTCCATCTCCTCGTCCCAGGGCAGTTGGGTCGGATCGATGCAGCCTGGACTCTGGCCGGCGCTGGCAACACTGGGGATGGCGGTAGCGATGGACGCAAAGGCTGCCGTTTGCAGGCCCTTGGTCAAAAAATCGCGCCGGGAACGGTTGGACTGCTCTGGCATGATGAACTCTCTGCTATTGAAGAAGAGCCTCATGCTCCATAATGCGCGTCCGCCGCTCTATAGTGGCTGACCGCAGATCGGTGCCGACCTTGATCTGGATCAAGGACCAGACAGTACCGGATAGTGCCCTAATCGCCCTTTCCCTCTATCAGGAGCAACGAATTTCATGGGCCGCGTCCTCCTCTGCGTTTCCCTGCTCTGGCTCGGCTGGCTCGGCTGGCTCGGGCCGCTCGTCGCCAAGGAGTGGCAGACCAGCCTCAGGCCGGTGATCCGCATCGGTGTCATCACCTTCGATCAACCCGACGCCGAGAAGGCTCGCTGGCAACCGACGGTGGATTATCTCAACCGGCGCTTGCCGCAATACCAGTTCCGGCTCGTGAGCGGGGACGTGAGCAGCCTCAATCAGCTCGTGGCCTCCGGCACCCTGGACTTCGTCATCAGCAATGGCCTGAAGTTTCTCGATTACCAGCGCCAGCATGATGCGGTACGCCTGCTGAGCCTCAGCCCCCTGCAGGGCTCCGCCGAGCAGGCGGTCGGCTCGACCCTCATCTCCCGTGCCGATGGCCCCCCTATCACCGACTGGCCAATGCTGGGGCACCAGCGCATCGTCGCCACCAGTCCGGAAGCCTTCGGTGGTTTTCAGATCATCCAGGGGCTCTGGCTCAAGGCCGGACTCGATCCCAGAGAGGCATTCCCCGGATTGCTGTTTGCCGGTTTGCCGCAAGAGGATCTGCTGCACCTGCTGCAAGACGGCAGCGCCGAGGTGGCGATCCTGCCGACCTGCATCCTGGAGCAAGCCATCGCTCAGGGACGCTACAAGGCCGATCAATTCAGGGTCATACTGCCGCAGCCCCAATCCGCGCTCCCCTGCCAGAGTTCGACCCCGCTCTACCCCTCCCTCAGCCTGGCCAGGCTGGCGCACGTCAACGAGGCCTTCGCCCGGGATCTCGCCAGAGTGTTGCTGGAAATACCTGCCGACTCGGATGCCGCCAGGGCGGGTCACTATCTGCACTGGACGGCGCCGGTCAAGGACGCCGCCGTCATCGCCCTGCAACAGCAGCTCGACGCCGCCAACGCGCAGCCGCTGGCGTTGCAGATCTGGCATCACTATCGCGGCTGGTTGCTGATCGCCCTGGGGCTGTTGCTGCTGCTGGGAGGCTATCACCTGAGGGTGAAACACCTGGTGCAGTTGCGCACCCGCCAGCTCAAGGAGAGCAACCTGCAGCTCACCCAGGCGCTGACCGACAATCGGCTCGCGGCCGAGCGCCTGAGCCAGCAACAGCAGCAGCTCTTCTCGGCGCAGCGGGTGCTGCTGTCCGGTGAGTTGGCGGCCGGGATGGCACACGAACTGAACCAGCCGTTGATGGCGCTCAACAACTACCTGGCGGGTTGCCGGCTGCGCCTGGCGGCCCAGCCACCGGCGCTGGCCGATGTCGAGCAGGGGCTCACGCAGGCCCTCGCCCAGGTGACCCAGGCCAAGGGGATCATCGCCCGGCTGCGCAACTTCATGCGCAAGGGCGAGGCGCAAGATAGCGCCGTCTCCTTTGATGAGCTGCTGCAGTGCACCCTGCCGCTCTTTCGGGATCAGTTCAGGCGCCAGCGCATCGCCCTGAGCCTGCCCGAAGGAGACCCGGTCCCGCTGCGGGTCGATCCCACCCTGATGCAGCAGGTGCTGGTCAACCTGCTGTGCAACGCCGGCGAGGCGGTGGCACTCAACCCCGACACGCGGCCGCCATGCATCGCCATCCGCCAGCGGATCGAGGCCGATCGGGTGGTCATCAGCATTCATGACAATGGCACCGGCATGACCAAGGCACAGCGGGCCCATCTCTTCGTGCCGTTTCATACCAGCAAGAAGGAGGGGCTGGGGCTTGGCCTCATCATCTGCAAGCGGATCATCGAGTCTTATCAGGGAACTATCTGGGCGGAGCAGGTGGCACAGGGAGCGGTGCTCGCCTTCTCTTTGCCACTTCACCCGCAGGCCGATCAGGGAGCGCAACCATGAGAGAAAACGTCTATCTGGTGGACGACGATCCCACAGTACGGGCGTCGTTGAGCTGGCTGCTGGAGGCGATACAGATCACGCTGCAGAGCTACGACGGGGCTCGCCGCTTCCTGGCCGAGGCGGATCTCGACCAGCCGGGTTGCCTGATCCTCGATCTCTGCATGCCGGGGATGAGCGGTGGCGAGCTGCAAGAGGCGCTCAACCGGATACCCAATACCCTCGCCATCGTCTTCCTCACCGGCGAGGCGGATGTCGCCACCACGGTGAGTCTCTTCAAGCAGGGCGCCTTCGACCTGCTGGAGAAACCGGTGGACTCCGACGTGCTGCTGGAGGCGATAGGCCGCGCCTGCGCCCACAGCCGCCAGTTGCATGAACGGCTGCATGCCCGCCGTACACTGCAGACGCGGCTCGAACGGTTGTCGGCAAGAGAGCGGGAGATCATGGCACTGGTGCAGGAGGGGATGCAGAACAAGCAGATAGCGGATCGGCTCTGCATCGCCCTGCGTACCGTCGAAATTCACCGCCACAACATGATGAAGAAGATGGGCTGTACGACCCCGCTCCAGCTGGTGCAGCAGTTGGCCGAGGCTCAGATCCGCTAGCCGGCTCGAACGGCCATGGTGCGGACGGCCCCGGCGACAATCAAAAAAAACGGCGCCTATTGGCGCCGTTTTTTGATGAGCAAACTGATTTCAGGGGGCCAGCAGGGCACGCACCTTGTCGAGATCGGTCTGGGTATCCACCCCGACCGGGGGGGCCTCAAGCGCCTGGGCCACGTGGATCTTCTCCCCGTACCAGAGCACCCGCAGCTGCTCCAGCGCCTCGACCTGCTCGAGCGCGCTCGGCGCCCAGTCCACGTAGCGCTGGATGAAACCGGCGCGATAGGCATAGATGCCGATGTGGCGCTGATAGTGATTGCCAATCTGCTCATGGCTCTTGGCAAAGCGATCCCTGTCCCAGGGAATGCTGGCGCGGCTGAAGTAGAGGGCATAGCCATCCTTGTCCGTCACCACCTTGACCGCATTGGGGTTGAACGCCTCTTCGGCATCCAGGATGGGCACCGACAGGGTGGCCATGGGGGCCGTGGCGGCGGCCAGGTTGTCCGCCACCTGGCGGATGATGGCGGGCGGGATCAGGGGCTCATCCCCCTGCACGTTGACCACGATAGTGTCGGCGGCAAAGCCGTAGTGACGGCACACCTCGGCCAGGCGCTCGGTGCCGGACTGGTGATCCTTCGATGTCATGCACACCTCGACGCCGGTGGTCTGCAGCGCCTGCTGCACCCGCTCATCGTCGGTGGCGACTATCACCCGATCGGCGCCCGATTGCAGGGCCTTCTCCACCACGTGCTGCACCATGGGCTTGCCATGGATGTCCGCCAGCGGCTTGCCCGGCAAGCGGGTCGAGGCGTAGCGGGCCGGAATGACGACGACGAAACTCATGGCTTCAGCTCTTCCAGGGGCAGATGGCGCGCCCGGTTCTCCAAGAGGACGGGTATCCCCTCCTCCAGCGGATAGGCCAGTCTGTCGAAGCGGCAGATGAGCTCATGGGCGGCCTTGTCCGATTGCGGTTGATAGTGCAGCTTCCCCTTGCAAACCGGGCAGGCGATGATGTCGAGCAATTTGATATCCAGTGCCAAAACGAAACTCCTTCAACGATGTCGAGCAAGCGACGATCTCGGACGGGCTAGGCTGCCGAGCAGTTTAATGTTCCATCGCCGGAGCCGGAACCCGGCTCCTTGCAACGGCGCCGCACGAGCGATGACGTCGTGCAGGCGATGATCTTGCGCCATTCAATGTGCATGGTCAGGGCCGGGTGCCTGCAGCGGGGTCAACCGCTGCAGCAGGGTATCGAGCAGGGCGGCGGGCAACTCGGCGCTGACCGGCAGATACCACCAGTGCGGCGGCGCGAAGGCCCGGCACTTGACCGCATCCTTCTCCGTCATCAGCAGGGGGCGCT
>RCUI01000260.1_pt1 | contig 19873 bp, 12 predicted proteins | sample 2166121 | NCBI WGS metagenome assembly RCUI01 (sample SAMN09932700, study PRJNA488358) | compost metagenome | feature: garden; material: soil; isolation source: compost soil in succinic acid-enriched culture | place: Germany: Experimental Botanical Garden Goettingen | collected 2016-01-27
AGCATGCACTCACCACCGCCAGCGCCGAGATCCTGTTTGCCATCGATGGCACTGTGACCCTCCAGCAGGGTGAGCAGTCACTGCGCCTCGAGAAGGGGCAGTCCGCCTTCGTCCCCGCCGCCACCGGCAGCTACCGGCTGCTGGCCGAGGGGCGGGTCGCCCGCGCCGGCAACCGCTGCTAAGGGGAGCCATGCCCCCCTGAATCCACAAGGGCCATCTTCGGATGGCCCTTGTCGTTTCTGCCCCAAGGACGAGTGGCCGGATCCCGACTAGGCTCTTCTCCATCGGTCAGGATTTCAAACGAGTCACTGACCACTTGACGAGGGCACGAGAGAAGGAGAGCACAGTGTTTATAGTGACCAACCGTGTGGTGAACGAGGGGAGCAAGACCCCCCTTGGCGTCTTCGGCGACAGGCCGGAGGCAGGCCCGAATGAGTTACGACTGGCGGAGGCCAGCCGCCAGGGAGACAAATGGCAGCTGGACTTGCTGCCCGACCAGATCACCCCCGAGATGGCCGAGAGCGTGGGGCTGGATCCCGCCGCCAGCTACCCGGCCAGCGCCTATGTGGCGCGCAAGCTGCTGGAGCGCTGCGCCGGCACAGGGACGGGCAAACAGAAGCTCAAGACCGGCAAGCACCTGCTGCTGTTCGTCCATGGCTTCAACAACGATCTGAAGGATGTGCTGGAGCGGGCGGCCGGCCTCGAAGCCCAGTATGGGGTCGAGGTGCTCTGCTTCAGCTGGCCCGCCAATGGCGGGGGCGCCCAGGGGGTATTGAGCTACAAGAGTGACAAGCGCGATGCCCTGGCCTCTGCCGGAGCCCTGGATCGGGTGCTGGAGAAGATGAGGTTGCTGCTCGAGGAGTTCAATGCCCAGTATGTGACCGAGCTGGAGGGCAAGGCCCAGAAGAAGTTTGCCGGCAACGGCGAGGCCTGGGATCGCTACTTCTCGAAGGAGGTGAACAAGCGCTGCCCCTTCACCATCAACCTGATGCTGCACAGCATGGGCAACTACCTGTTCAAGCACCTGCTCGGCAGCAGCACCTACAACGCCAATCACCTGCTGTTCGACAACGTCGTCATGGTGGCCGCGGACACCAACAACGAGCACCACGCCGAGTGGGTCGACCGGATCCAGTGTCGCAACCGCCTCTACATCACCATCAATGAGAGAGACAGCGCCCTCCTGGCGTCACGGATGAAGATGGGGGAGCAGCAGAAGGCGCGGCTCGGTCACTACACCAAGCAACTGGACTCCAGGACGGCCACCTACGTCGACTTCACCGATCAGCCCCAGGTGGGGGACTCCCACGCCTACTTCGAGGGGGACGCCATCACCAACAAGAAGGTGGCGGCCTTCTTCCACACTGTGCTCAACGGCGGCACGGGGGAGAGTGCGGCGCACTTCGACATTGCCCAGAATGTCTACCGCCTGTAAATCAGGGGCAGCCTTGCACCTTGAAAAAAACCACCGCCCTGAGTCAGGGCGGTGGTTTTTCATTATCTGCTCAACCGATGGCCATCATGGCCGTCGGGGGCTAGTGTTCTGCCGCTTCCGGCTGGGGAGCTTCCGAGCGTTCCCGCTGCAGTTCATCAACCCTGGCTTGCCATTTGTCATGGGCCTGTTTTTGCCCCTGTGACTCGAATTCCTGGCGCATGGTGTCGATTTCTTGGTCAAGTTTTTCCATCAGGATGTCTCCTTACATCTCGGGTTACACACTGGCTGACGGCACTGTTGGCCAACCTGCTCTACCCGATTGGACACCAAGTCTTCCCCGATTGTCCAACTAAATAAACGATTTATTATGCAAAAACCAATCTAAAAAACAGTTTGCGGCCCCTTATGAAACCATATAAAAGCCACCTGAAGCGATCTGGTTAAACTCAGTATTTTCTTTGATTATCAAAGCATTGAAATTTAACACCTCGGCCTTGTCACCGCCCTTGCCCGGGGCTTCTGGTTATGCACATTTTTTTCACGACCTCCGCTTGGGCCCGCCTTACCCATGCGAAGCCGCTCCCGGGCCGCACTTTTGCCGGACGGCTCACATTTCAGGGCGCGGCCACAGCACACAAATCTCCAACCCGCGCTCCTGGTGTGGGATAGGTATATCGTCGCCCACTTCTGACAATCGCATCAGAAACACACTTAACCAATTGTTTTTAAATGAATTAAAAACCAGCCATCCAAACTGGAAAGACGACCTCAAAATGCGAGCGGGGTCACAGGACGGGGGTGCTGACACAAAAATCCAGTAAAGGGCACATATATCCGATTTCGACTCTGGGGCAAGAGCGAAACAATAGGCGGGTCAATTGTTACCCATCGCAACGGCTCCACGAAGGAGCCAGGAGACACCTATGCTCACCTCCTTGATAGACGAAGGATTGATCTGCCTCGACATAGCGGCCAACGACAAACAGGGGCTCTTTGTCGAGCTGGCAGCCCGGCTCAAGGCCTGCGGCAAGATAGCCAGTCAGGATCAGTTCGTGCGCGACCTCTGGGCGCGGGAAAACCTCGACAACACAGGGTTTGAACAGGGGGTCGCCCTGCCCCACGCCAAGAGCGAGGCGGTGCTGCAGCCCGCCATCGTCATCGGCATCAGCCGCCAGGGGATAGACTACGGCGCCGAAGATGGCTTGCCCTCCAAGCTGTTCTTCATGATTGCCTCCCCGGCAGGGGGCGCCAACCACCATATCGAGGTGCTGGCCGAGCTCTCCACCAAGCTGCTGGAGCCGGGCTTTATCCCGCAGGTGCAAGCGGCCACCAGCAAGGCCGAGGTGCTCAAGCTGCTGGCGGCCCAGGCTCCCGCCAGTGCGGCCGGCAACAAGCCAGCCCAGATCAGGGCGCCGCAACCCAGCGCACCCGAACCCCAGGATCGCAGCATCAAGGGCCAGCTCAACACCCTCAAGCAGCACCTGCTGTTTGGCACCTCCCACATGATCCCCTTCATCGTCGCGGGGGGCGTCTTGCTGTCGCTCTCGGTGATGATGAGCGGCAAGGGCGCCGTGCCCGAGGCGGGTGTGCTCAAGGACATGGCCGACATGGGGATAGCGGGGCTCACCCTCTTTACCGCCGTGCTAGGCGGCTACATCGCCTACTCCATGGCGGACAAGCCGGGTCTGGCGCCGGGCATGATCGGCTCCTGGATAGCGGTGCAGCAGTACCACACAGGTTTTCTCGGCGCCATCCTGGTGGGCTTTATCGCCGGCCTCATCGTCAATCAGCTCAAACGCATCAAGCTGCCGGACTCCATGAGTTCGCTCGGCTCCATCTTCATCTATCCGCTGATCGGCACCTTCCTGGTGTGCGGCATAGTGATGTGGGTGATAGGTGCGCCCATCGCCGCCATGATGGAGGGGATGAACCACTGGCTCTCCAGCATGGCGGGCTCCGGCAAGGTGATGCTGGGGGCCATCCTCGGTGGCATGACCGCCTTTGACATGGGCGGCCCGGTCAACAAGGTGGCCACCCTGTTTGCCCAGACCCAGGTCAACACCCAACCCTGGCTGATGGGGGGCGTCGGTATCGCCATCTGCGTGCCGCCCCTTGGCATGGCGCTGGCCACCCTGCTCTCCCCCCGTCGCTACAAGAAAGAAGAGCGTGAAGCGGGCAAGGCTGCCGCCATCATGGGCATGATCGGCATCAGCGAGGGGGCCATTCCCTTTGCCGCCGCCGACCCGGTACGCGTCATCCCGGCCATAGTCGCGGGCGGCATCGTCGGCAACATCACCGGCTTCATGATGCACAGCATCAACCACGCCCCCTGGGGCGGCTGGATAGTGCTGCCAGTGGTGGAAGGCAAGATGGGTTACATCCTGGGAACAGTGCTCGGCGCCCTGACCACGGCCCTTATCGTCAACCTGCTGAAAAAACCGGTGACCGACGAGGAAGAGATCGCCACCCCGGATGGCGGCTATGAGGCCATCGAAGCAGAAGGGGAAGCAGACGTACTCGCCATCACCGCCTGCCCCTCCGGCGTCGCCCATACCTTCCTCGCCGCCAAGAGCCTGCAAAAGGCGGCCGCCAAGGCGGGGATCAAGCTGAAAGTGGAGACACAAGGCGCCAACGGCATCATCAACCGCATCACGGCAAAGGACGTGGCGAACGCCCGCTGCGTCATCCTGGCCCACGACGTGGCCATCAAGAACCGGGAGCGCTTCGCAAATATCGAAATAATCGATGTCAAAACGAAGGATGCTATCCACAATCCAGATGGATTGCTGGCCCGCACCCTGGCTGGCAGCAGCAAGGTCGCCTGACGAGAGCGGGTTTGCCGTGCTGAACATAAGGGGCCGCCAGGCCCCTTTTTGCGGTGGCAGGAGATGAGGGCGCAAGCTCTCCGCCCGACACGCACCGAGCCCTTTCGGGATGCCCGCTCATCCTTGACCCAGCCCCCTTGCCAGCCCCATAAAAAATCCGGCGCCAGCGACTGGCTCCGGATGATTGTCCCTCACGGGCGGGCGGCATCGGCTGGCTTGCCGATCAGACGCGGCGCGCTCGCCTGTCACATAGCCGGATTAAGGGGTCGGCTTGACCAGGGTATCCAGCCCGTTCACCGTCAGGGTGCCTCTGCCTCGGGTCATCTTGTGGAAGTTGGTGCCTTGCTGGGACGGGTTGTCGGTCCGGGTCAGCAGGGTGGCCCCGTTGTTGTAGTTCTGGATCTCGGTGGCGGTGAGCGGCCGATCAGACAGGATCAGCAGCAGAGTACGAAACGCCCTCTGCGAGGTGGCCGCGCTCGGCACCCTGGGCTTCTGGTCGGCCGGGATCAGGGCATAGGCATCGAGGCTGGCGGGATCCGTCATCTCGGAGGCGTCCATCAATCCCATCAGGTAGAGCTCGATGTCGGCGTAGTTGGCACTCACGTTGTTCAGCTGGCCGACGATGCCGAGCCAGGGAGCCCAGTGCCCGGTAACGGGTGGCACCACCCAGTTCGCCCAGCGATGGGCCATCTCGTGCAGTATGGGGCCATAGGTCGAGGTCGACAGGTACTTCTTCTTGTAGAGGAAGAAGACCCCCTGCAGCTTGCCATCCGAGTGAAACGCCGCCGTCTCATCAAACATACCCAGGCCTATGCCCGCCACATCGTTTCTGACGTGGGCATATTCACCTGTGGGCATGTCCGGGGGGACATCGTCGTTGTTCATCACCACAGTGATGAAGTCGAAGGCATCGCTGAACTGGTTGTAGACCTGTCCGGTCAGATCCTTCAGGGCACTCTGCCCCTCGAGGGAGTTGATGGAGGTCGTATTCCAGAATGCAAAGGCTTCCGGGCTCAGTTGCAACGAGGCCAACTGGTTTTGCCGTGGCTCGATGATGATGGGGGCCTCGGGGGCCGTCGGCATCACGCTCAGCCGGGCCGCCGTGCTGGTGACGCCCCCCAGGTTGGCGCTGATGAGTGCCACCCCCTCGCTCAGGCCGCTCGCCTCCCCCCGGCTGCCAGAGGCATTGCTGATGAGCGCGATGGCGGGCGCATCGGAGGACCAGAGGATGGCGTCGTCGTCCGTCACCTCCTGGTTGCTGCCATCGGAGAGGCTGGCCATGGCCTGATATTGCACCTTGCCCCCCACCATGACGGAGGCAGCCGCCGGCGTTACCTCCAGGTTGGTCACCACGGCGGATGATACGGTCACCGGGGCAGAGGCGGTGAAGGCGGTGCCATCCAGGGTGCCGCTCGCCATTATGGTGGCAGTTCCCACCGTCTGGCCCGTCACCAACCCCTTGCTGCCCGCCTGGTTGCTGACGCTCGCTATCCCGGGTTGATTGCTTTGCCACTGAATGAGGGCGTTGTCGGTGACATCGAACGAGGTGCCATCGGTGAGATAGGCCGTGGCGACATATTGTGTTTGCAGGCCAGCCGCAATGGCGCTCCCCATGGACTGCACCTCAAGTCCGATGACGGCGGCCGAGCTCACCCTGAGCGGCTCGGTCGCCTCGAGGGAGACCCCGTTGATCATGCCGCTCACCCCTATGGTGGCACTCCCCGGAGTCAGCCCGGTGACCAGCCCGGTCTCGCTGATGCTCGCCACCGCCGGATCGCTGCTGTGCCAGGTCAAGGCATCATGCTCGGTCACCTCCATGGGATCACTGTCATCGGACAGGGTGGCGAAGGCGTGCAACTGCGCACTCAACCCCATGGGCAGCGGATCCTCGGGGGCATGGATGTCCAGCCCGGTGATCACCGCATCCGTCACCGTCAGCGGGGCCGACGCCTGGAAGGAGACGCCGTTGAGGGTGCCGCTGGCCTCAATGTTCGGCTCCCCGACCGCCACCCCGGTGGCAAGGCCCTTGCTGCCGGCGTCGTTGCTGACCAGGGCGCTGCCCTCGTCACTGCTGCGCCACTGCAGGCCTGCGGCCTTGGTCACGTCTCGCGACTGGCCGTCGGAGAAGGTGGCGATGGCCACGAAGGGCTGGTTCAATCCCACCGGCACACTGGCCGTGACCGGGGTCAGTTGCAGCTCTGTCACATAGGCATCGATCACCTCCACCCTGGCGGTGGCGCTATGAGACTCACCATTGACTGTGCCCGTGCTGGTCAGGGTGGCCGTGCCCGGGCCGACCCCCGTGGCGAGGCCCTGCTCATCCACCCTGACCACGGCGGTGTCGCTGCTGCTCCAGACAAGGTCGGGATGCCCGGTCACATCCTGCACGGCGCCATCATCCCAGGTCGCCTGTACCTGGAACTGCTGCTCGACGCCGACGGGCACCCTGATCTCTTCCGGACTAATCCGCAACGAGGCGAGGGTGGGACCCTCCCCCGTTGCGCCCTCCTCGTCATCACTGCCACACCCCAGCAGCGCCAGCGCTGCCAATCCTGCTATCAACCACTTGCCCACTGCCATGCCCATTTCTCCCTAAACCATTCCCTTGCCCGGTGCGCTTAGCCTGCCGGGGCCGCCTGTCGCTGCGGCTGTTTGAACCTGACGGGGAGTAGAGCAAGGGGGTATTTTACCGTCCACCGAAAGCCACGGCGCAGACAGCCTGGGTTAAGAAAACCGCGATGAAACCCGGCAACCCGCCCCCAAGTCCCTGACCAGCCGCCCTTTATCCGTCGCCGAACCGCGGCATACGCCAAGGAGTGAGGCCCTTTCGGGCCCCTGTCATTGCCTGCCCGGAGTCATGGCGCCGGGCGCAGGCTGAGGGTCATGCCAAGGCTCATGCGATCGCCGCGCGCCAGCAGCCGCAGACCGGGATGACCGGCCAGGTGGTGGGCATTGGCGGCGTGACTCTGGGGCTCCAGGCAGACGAAGCCGCTCCCCTCATCAGGCTGATAGAGCATCAGGAAGGCGCACTCGCTTGAAACCAGCAGGCGCTGCTGGCGGGCAGGTTGGTCAATCTCCGCCTGACCGCGCCAGCCGCCATAACAGTGGTTGAGCCACCCTTGTGGCCGCTGCCACTGGCGAAAATCGAGGTTTGACAGCAATTCGCTGCTCCAGCTAGTCGGCAGATGATCCGGCCCCTCCTGCCAGACGCCGCTCGCCAGAAAGCGAATGCGGGTCTGCTCGTCACGCCAGAAGAAGGGATGGAAACCTGCACCATAGAGGCAGGGCACCTCCCCCAGATGGGTCAAGCCGAGGCGCGCCACCAGGCTTGGCCCCTGCAGCCGATAGTCGATCTCCGCCAGATAGTGAAAAGGGCCATTCTGGCTGGTGAGCTGCAAGGTCATCGAGCTGTCGGTCAACGCCACCGGCTGCCATGGCAGTAGCCAGCCATCCCCGTGCAAAAAGAAGTCGGGATCGCGCTCGCTTTCGGGCAACGAATAGTCCTCTCCCCACAGCTCAAACCGGTTGCCGGCCACCCGATTGGCCAGGGGCAGCATGGGAAACAGGGCGCTCTGCCCGGGATGCCAGGGCTGCGCCGGGTCTGTGTCTCGCAGCAGCGGGCGCCCTTGGTCATCCTCCAGCCCCAGCAGGCAGGCCCCCAATGCAGAGACCCGCATCCGAAGATGCGGGTTACCCAATGTGTATACAGTCATACCGCCGTGCTCACCTTGGCGGGGGTCAGCTCTACCTTGCCCTGGGCCAGCTGGGCTTCCAGCGCTTCCAGAGTCACTCCCTTGGTCTCGGGCACCTTGCGGTAGATGAAGATGAGGCCGGCGAAACAGATGAGGCCGTAGAGCAGGAAGCTGCCAGCGGCGCCCAGCCCGGCATTGAGCAGCGGGAAGGTGTAGGTCAGCACGAAGCAGGCAATCCAGAGCGCCAGGGTACCGGCCGACATCGCCAGCCCGCGCACCCGATTGGGGAAGATCTCCGAGAGCAGCACCCAGGTGACCGGCGCCAGGGTCAGGGCATAGATGGCGATGGCCGTCAGCACCAGCAGCAGCACCGGCAGTCCCAGCACGCCGCTGGCATAGGCCGCCGCCATCATGCCGTAGATGATGGTCAGCCCCGCCGAGCCAATCAGCATCAGCTTGCGACGGCCGATCTTGTCCACCATGGGCAGTGCTATCAGGGTAAACAGCAGGTTGATGAGGCCGGTGGCGACGATGGATTTGAGGGTGCTGTTGATGTCAAAGCCGGCGGAGGCGAAGATCTCCTGCGCATAGTTGAAGATGACGTTGATGCCGCACCACTGCTGGAAGACCGCCAGCACAATGCCGATGATGAGGATGGGGCGCACCGAGGGCTTGCCCAGATCCGACAGGGACACCTTGTGGGTCTCACCCACCAGGGTCTGGCGGATCTCGGCCAGGGTCTGCTTGGCATAGGCATCGCCGCCAATCTTGCCGAGCATGCGGGAGGCCTTCTCATACTGACCATCTTTGGCCAACCAGCGCGGCGACTCCGGCACGAAGAACATCAGCACCAGAAACGCCAGGGCGGGCACCAGTTCGGCACCGAACATCCAGCGCCAGCCGGACTGGCCATTCCAGGTCGCCAGAATGTCGGCCTGGGTGGCGTTGCTCGCCACCGGATCGGCGATCATCAGGTTCACCAGCTGGGCCGCCAGCACCCCCAGGACTATGGTGAGCTGGTTGATGGCCACAAACTTGCCCCGCTTGTCGGCCGGGCTTATCTCGGCGATGTACATGGGGGAGAGCGCAGAGGCCAGACCTATCCCTATGCCGCCTATGATGCGATAGACCACGAACAGATCGAAGTTGCCGGCAGCGGCCGTGCCCCAGGCCGAGATGGTGAAGAGGATGGCGGCCAGGATCAGCGGCTTCTTGCGACCGAAGCGATCGGCGGTCCAGCCGGAGATGGCCGCCCCCAGCACGCAACCCACCAGCGCCGAGCTCATGGCCCAGCCGGACTGGGCCGGATCCGTGATGGCGAAGTAGGCCTCATAGAAGGGCTTGGCCCCGCCTATCACCACCCAGTCATAGCCGAACAGCAGGCCACCGCAGGCGGCCACCAGGCAGATCATCCAGATGTAGCCCATATTGAGCCCACCTGTATCCAATTGATTTCGCGAACTTTTCATGACGCACTCTCGCTATCTTGTCGATTGTAGGGTACTGGGGCGCTTCGCACCGTGGCGAAGCGCCGGTTTTTGTTATGAGTGTTATGAGTTGAGTGAAAGATCACGGCAGATCAGGGCAAAGAGGTGCCCCTTGTCGTGGGCCGGGTTCAGGGTGAGCAGCTCTCGCAAGCTCTGTTCACAGCCATAGTGCTGACCCAGCCCCAAGAGGCCGAGCGCCCTGACCAGCAAGCAGTGCTGGCGGTGTTTGTGCTGGGGGTCGTCATCGAGCACGATGAGGTCGGGCAGGGAGACGGCGAAGAAGTCCGCCTCGACCCGCTCGCCCATGGCCTGCTCGGCCCAGCCGACCATGCCTTCAAACAGACGCTCCGCCTCCGCAACGCGGCCGAGACGTGCCAGCGCCATGCCCTGATAGAAGAGGTAATCCACCGGCTGATCGTTGTAGTAGCGGCTGGCCCCCAGCGACCCCTGACCGAGGCAGGCCTGTTGCAGGCACTGGGCCGCCAGACTCTGGTTGTCACAGGCGAGATGGCAGAGCGCCAGCAGGTAGTGGATGTCGTTGTCGGTCTGCCCCACCAGACGCCCCTCCCCCAGATTGAGGGGGTAGTGCAGCGCCTGTTGCAGCAGCGGTATTGCCTGCTCATGGCGCCCCTGGGTCATCAACACCAGCGCCCGGCGCTGCTGGTTGATGAGGTACTGACCTGTCACCTTGCCCTCGCCCCCCTCCCAGGGGTGGAATTCGCGCAGCCGCAAGATCTCGGCCGCTGCATCCAGCTGGCCGGTGATGTGATAGAGGCTGAGCAGTTCGGCGGTCAGATCGTCGCGCTTGAGGGCCACCTCACTGTGTGCCTCCAGCAGCGCCAGCCGCTCGGCGGGGGCCATGGCGCCGCGCTTGTGCAGCTGATCCAGTTCGAACAAGAGGCGGGCATCATCCGGCTTCAAGGCGAAGGCGCGACTCAGGCACTGCTCGGCCGCCGCCAGATCGCCGCTCTTGTTGAAGTGATAGATGCCAAGGTTGCGCCAGGCGGGGGCGAACCCGGGCGCCTGCTCGCACACCTGCTGCCACAGGGCGATGGCCTGCGGGTAGCTGCGCTTGCTGTAGTGGAAGCAGCCCAGCAGATAGCTGGCAAACCAGCTGTGGGGCAGCTGTGCCAGCATGGCCACCTCCCCCAGGGTATTGGGGAAGCGCACCTTGCGGCCAAAGGCCTGCTCGGCCCGTTGCAGCAGGGCATACTGCGCCTCACCTTCCGGCAACAGACTGGCCTGGAACAGCAGCGGCAGGGTCTCTTCCACCGGCAGCAGCGAGAGCAGTTGCTGCGCCAGCTCGGGGCGACCCAGCGCCAGCAGGTCACTTGCGAGGAAACAGAGGTTCACCCCGCGCCCGTTGCACAGGGTGCGCAGCGCCTCGAGATCCGCCTCCTGTTCGCTCACCAGCCAGCGCAGTAAGGCCAGCTGATAGTGGAGCGGATAACGGACTCGCTGCTCGTCTATATAGGCAAGGGCCGCCTCCCGCTGACCGCACTCCAGCAGCGCCAGCCCCTTGAGGGCGATGGCACCGTAGTGGGTACCGTTGACCGCGAGACTCTTCTCGACAAAGGGCAGCGCCTGCGATGGGTCACGGCGCACCATGGCGATGCGGGCCAGCCCGAGGAAGCCGCTGTCGCGGCAATTGCCGCTCCAGGTCGCCTTGTAAAAATCATCGAAGGCGGCATCGAACAGCCCCAACCGCTCCTCGATGTGGGCCCGCAGCAGGCTGGCCTTGCCGCACTGGGGGTTCTTGTTGAGCCGATGGGCACGGGTCAGCGCCTGATTGACGTAGACCAGCGCCTGCTCATAGTTGGCGCGGTTGTACTCCAGGGTCGCCAGCGCCAGGTTGCAGCGATAGTCGCCACTGTCTAGCTCCAGCGCCCGCAGGTAGTAATCAAAGGGGGAGCGGCTGGCGTGCAGATACTGCTCAAGATGCTGGCCGATGAAGTAGAGCTCGTCGACCGAGTCGAGATTGACGGCAGGCTCAGGCGCCGTGGCCGGATCCGGCAGGGCCTCGCCCGCGGGCAAATGCTCGAGATAACTCAGGATCGGCTGGCCCTGCTCATCCAGCAGGCGCACCTGCAAACGTCCCTCGCCGGTAAGGGCGAACGGCTCAAGCCAGGCCTGGCCCGGTTGCAGCTCCAGCGGTTGCGTAAACAGCACGCCGCCCTCGTCACTCACCTCGAAGCGGGCGTGGCACAGCGGCGCGATCGCGTAGGCACCGCACAGCAGGCCGTCATCGGTGCGCTCCAGCTTGATGGCGGCGCGGGTGTTGGCGTTTTGCAGGGTGCCCAGGGTGTTGTAGGGCAGGAAGTTCTGCACGAACACCTTCTCCTCCCCCGCATCCAGCCAGGTGAAGTCGGGCTGGTTGTCGGTATAGACCCCTGTCATCAGCTCTATGTAGGGGCCGTTGTCGTCGGTCAGGTTGCGATCCCAGGCCAGACCGAAGTCACAGTTGCCCCAGCTCCACTGCTTCTTGCCAGGGGAGACGTGGTGATCCGCCACGTGCAGCAGGCCGCCCCGCTCGTCATGGCAGTAGGCACCGACGAAGTCGTAGTCAGACTTATCCGCCATATAGGAGGTGGGCACCGGGATGTTGCGGTAACGGGAGATATCGACCCCGGCGGAGTAATCCACCTTGTAGTAGGTGCCGCGGGCGATGGGGAAGGCGCTCACGTCGCGCTTGCCGTGGTCATAGACGGCGGTGACATCGGGCGGGAAGACGCTCTGATGGGCATCGCCCCCCTTCACCGCCGGATTGGACCACCAGAGGAAGTGACGCGGGGTGTCGTTGCCGTTGAACACCTTGCCGGTGATCTCGATGAGCGCCTTGTCCGGGTAGAGGGTAAAGCCTGCCATCACCTGCAGACCGCGCATCGCCTCCACCTCGCCGAGCCAGACGGTCTTGGCGCCGCCCTCGTGCTCCTGGATGGTGAAGTCCACCGGCATAAAGGTGGTGGGCCTGTGGTGCTGGGGCCAGTTGAACTCGATGCCGCCGGAGATCCAGGGCCCCACCAGCCCCACCAGCGCCGGCTTGATCACCTCGTTGTAGTAGACAAAGTCCCGCTGCATCACCTTGTCGTAGGCGCGATGGATGCGCCCGCCCAATTCCGGCAGCAGCATCACCTTGATGAAGTCATTCTCCAGCCAGACCGCCTGATAGGACTTCATCTGCTTCTGACCGGTGAGGGTGTCGATCACCCCATAGGGATAGACGGCCCCCGAGGAGCCCTGATAGACCCGCTTCTCGAGAAACATGGGGTTGGGATCTTCGGCACCGACCTCGTAGGTCGGCAGGGTGACGGCTTCTACCCAGACTCTTACATCAGCTCTCATCAATCTCGCCTCATTCAACATTTATTAGTAAACGTTTCGATGAGGCCAGTTTAAGATGGCGATGACAGCGTTTTTCGCTTAAAGATCACGCAATACAGTAAGCGGAGTTTAGTGAACTGATGATCGTCGGCCTGAACAACCAGAAGGTACGCCACCACAACAAGCAGGTGCTGCTGGCGCTGCTCTACCAGCTCAAGGAGGCGAGCAAGTCCACCCTGGCCCGCCACTGCGAGCTCTCCATCCCGGCGGTCAGCAAGATCCTCGACGAGCTGGTGGCCGATGGCGCCATCAGCCACAGCGAGCAGAACCTCTCCCTGCGCGGCATCAACGGCGGCAGCTACCGCATCGCCAGCGGCAAGGGGGCCATCCTCTGTCTCAACATCAGCCCCACCAGCCTGGAGAGCATACTGGTGGACAACCTGATCACCCCGCTGGATGAGTTCAGCGGCCAGAAGATAGCGCCGCAGACCCCGGAGGAGCTGCTGCGCCTGATTGAAGCGCACTACTACCAGCACAAGCGCCGTCACAAGGGGCTGACGATCCGGCTGGCACTGGCGGTACACGGCCAGGTCAATCCGGCCACCGGGGTGTCGCAAACCATGCCGCAGGCCCCCTGGCACGCGCCGGTCGAGCTCAAGTACCTGCTGGAGGAGCGCCTCGGCTGCGAGGTGATGGTGGACAACGACTGCATCATGCTGGCGCTGGCCCAGAAGTGGCAGGGCCGGGAAAATGGCGGGGATTTTTGCGTCATCAACGTCGACTACGGCATCGGCTCCGCCTTTATCATCAACGGCCAGATCTACCGGGGCGCCCTCTTTGGCAGCGGCCAGATAGGCCACACCATCATCAACCCGGACGGCAGCGCCTGTGCCTGCGGCCGCTACGGCTGCCTGGAGACGGTCGCCTCGCTGTTTGCCATCAAGAAGCGGGCCAGGGTCTTTCTCAAGCAGCAAGCCAGCGCCGACAACCCGGCGCCGGCGGGCGGGGAGCTCGACACGGCCCAGCTGCTCGCGCTCTACCATCAGGGGGATGCCATGATCCGCGCCCTGGTGGACGAGGGGGCCCGCGCCATTGGCCTGAGCCTCTACAACTTCCTCAATATCCTCAACATCAACCGCATCTGGCTCTATGGCCGCAGTTGCGACTTCGGCGAGCCCTGGTTGCAGACCATCGTCAGCCAGACCGGTGCCAACCCCTTCGACTGCAGCGATGCGGTCAATGCGACCCAGTTGCGCTTTGGCGAACTCAGCCGCCCCCAGCAGGTGATGGGCATCGGCTATCTCTACGTGGAGCGGGCATTGGCGCGGCGTGATGCGGCAGGCTTTAGCCAGTGAAAACGGGTCGCCCCTGCCCCGACAAAGAAAGGGTCTACCTCACTCAGTGGACCAACACCACATGGGGGTAGGAGAGCCAAGTGGAGAGGAATATGATGGGCGCGCCATCCAGACCGGGAGCCAGTGCATCATGACAGCCCAGAGTGAACAGCAAAAACAGAACGAACAGCAGGCGCAGAGCGAGATCCACCGCTGCGACAAGTGCGGGGAGCGCACCCGCCATATAGTGGTGCTGGTCCCTCGCGATCACAGTCAGGACATCATGCCCAAAGACCCGCGCAAGGCCTTCTGGCAAGCCTTTCGCACCAGCACCCTCACCAACTGGGCATTCGGCTCGACCCTGGCCTATCAGACCACCCATGTGAAGCACCTGATTTGCGAGCGCTGCGGCGAGACCTTTCTCGAGTATTGAGTACCTGTTGCTCCCAGTAAGGGGTGATGGTCTTACCCCTGCCACTGCGTCAACAGAACAGATATCGCCCCAGTAATGCTCAATTTGTTGATCTTTGGCAGGTTTCTACCCCGTTGCAGTTTTGCCAAGCCTCTCTCTCGACTAACATGCTCCACTTGGCAACCACTCATGCAGAGATAACCCTGTGCAGCCGTTTCGCCATCCACCACATCGTCGGATTACCGCAGCAGGCTGGAGGCTGTAATCCACGGGCGGTAGCGTGCCTGCCTGCAAATTGGATCTAATGAAAATCCCTCGCAATCGTCTGATTACGCTTTATGCGCCTAAGTAATCTACCAGAGTATTTATTTATGCAACCAAGGCTTGTCTAAACTCTCTGTGTTATAAACTATGAAATATATATATCAAGTAATAAGAAGGCATCATAAAAAATGATTGGTACGAATTTCATTTATAAATTCTTCCCCTATAACCCTCATGACTTAGACGCCCTTGCAAATAATTACTTATGGTTCAGCAATTACAAAGATTTCAATAATCCATTTGAGGATGTTTTTATTGAGAATGTTCTTAATGTTGACATTGATAGCTATAGCGAAACAAAAGCCATTGAATTTTACAAAATACTGCACAAAAAACAACTTCCTCAATATAAGATTGAGGAGGCGTTACTTCAATTAAAGATTAACAATCAATTAGAAAGCCATTATATAAATACAATATATTCAACCTTGACTTTTGCAAAAGACAAACTCTCTGATTTAGTAAAAAACTCTCGAATGACATGCTTTGCTAAAGACAATCTTGAAAAAAATGAGTTTGCAATAAAAAATAGATTGATGTGGTCACATTATGCCAATGGGTTAAGAGGATTTTGTATTGAGTACGATACTCTGGTCTTAATCGAGGGTATATCTAAAGAGATTGGCAATAAGGTCGGTTATAACACGATACAATACGGAAAGTTGAAGAAATATGGTGCAGAAGAACTGCTATTAAATACACTAAACAATATTCAAGAAGATCACAATTCACTAGGAATTGGCACACTAACAACATTAAAATCATCTGAATGGGAATACGAAAGAGAGTTTAGGATTTTTGTACCAGAACAGTCTTTAGTACCTATTCCGCCAGAAGCCATAAAGTCAATTACCATTGGTTGTAAAATGGACAACCTTAAGCTCAACACTCTCCTTTCAATTATAAGAGGCAATCCACGAATAAATTGTAAAATCAATTACGCACACATTAACCCCAATACTTTTGAGATAGAGTTGAATGAATTGGATGGAAACTAGAACATTTTCGCATATATCAGATATTAGCCCGTAAGCGTATCCGGATATTCGCGTAATAAACTCTACCTTCCGGCCTCCACACTTTCTAACCAAACAAGCGGTGCAATTCACTTCGTTCATTGCACCCTACAGTACTACAACTTTAAACATCAAGACAAAATATTATGAAAGCACGCATGATTTACTTATTTTTTTTCCTTGTATTATCCAGCCAAACCACATTTGGTAGCGAAGCAGGATCTCAAGTGCCACCTCGGAAAGAGGACTACCCGGCACCAGCAGTATATAAAGGTAAGCCAGCCAAGCTTTCACTAGACTCTGAATTGGCCAGAACATTCCGCACCCGACTTACCGCGGCATTGTCACAAAAGCCAGTATATGCTGGTGAATATGTACTGACAGGCTGGGGATGCGGTTCATCAGGTTGTTATAATCAAGTCCTTGTCAACAAACGCACGGGTAAGGTACTTGATACGGTATTTAATGCGTATAGCTCATATGATGTAAGTGATGATTCTGATACCCGTGTGGGAGAATGGATAGAGTCTCCCCAAATTGATAGCCGCCTTCTCACAACGATTAAAGTTGAAAATAGTCAAGACGGAGAATCATTTATTTATTACACAAACTATTACATTGTTGATAAAACTCAGCTCACGCTAATAAAAGCGGTCCAGGACAGTAAATAAACGATACAAGCAACGCTTTAAAAACTCAAACAGCAGAATAAATCAATATGAAATATTTTGTCATCATTTCAACTTTATTGTTATGTTTCTCCGTCTCTGCAAGAACAGAGTCCACATTTATAACTGACGGAGTGAAAACAGAAATTAAAAAAATAGGTGAATGTTTTTACTTGCTAACGGCAGGAAAAGAAAAGCAGCAATTTAAATGTATTGATGATAATTTGGAGTCCGATGTTATCATACAGGACTTCAACTTTGATGGTTATAAGGACATTGCCATTACCAACTCTCTTGGCATGGTAAATAATATTTTTTATGTATTCTTATATGACCATGTGAATGCAGCATTTAAAGAGCTAAAAATTGCAGACTCGAAGACGCCGACATCTGCCTGTGGCGATCTCTATAACCTTGTAGTTCAACTAGATTCTCTTTCTTTAGTCAGCTCTTGCCGCTCTGGTCCTGTATGGTATTACGACACTTACCGATATAACGCTCAAGATGAACTCTGGCTATATAAAACAACAGAGTATCAGATCCAAAACTCCGAGGTTGATACCTTCCCTCTTTACGAGCACACATTTAATCAGAGGGGAGAGAAACTGGACACCGTTGCGATTGACTTTGATGGCAAGAAAATTCTCTGGCCAGTCACATCCGAGAAAGTATTTCTCTACTCATCACCTGAAAAAATATCAAAGACCAAAGCCTATCTTATTCATAATGACCAAGTAGAAATTATCGAGCAGAAAGATGACTGGGTTAAAATTCGATTTGCCTCTAGAAAAGGCCCTCTTGTCCGCTGGCTTTATCTTCCAGAAGCAATAGCCAAAAGTTAACCTGCAAACTTGAATTTCTAAGCGTATTCGAACATTCGCGTAATCAACGTCCATCCGGTAGGGTGCAATAAGCGCAGCGCATTGCACCTCTACCTTTTCTGCAATCCCATCTATTGCCATCACACACCCTGCTCAAACAAGCGGTGCAATTCACTTCGTTCATTGCACCCTACGGTGCTACGCTGCCAATGCCTGTGGTTTCACTCTCTCGTTGTTATGAGCAGTGAGGCACCGATGGCTTAACCCATTTCTCCACCTTTCCACTCGCCTGCCTCCCCTTATCAAGGGACCCATCACCGCCATTTATGTGCGTCAGCTCACACCCAGCCCCTTCCTTTTACCTCACAAATTTACATGTACACACCTGCTTCTGGCCGGATAACAGCACGCTCCATCACAAAAGCACGTTGGAAGGTGGCATCACAACAACATGATTTTTAAAAACAAAAAGTCACCTCTCGATTCAATCCAGACTCATTGTGTCAGCTGGCCTGCTGTGCGATCGGGGTCACACTCAGGTCATTACCGCACAAAAATCCAGTGATTCGCACATTTGTCCGATAGGGTTGCTTGCGCCCCGACGCGATAATAGTCGTGTCAATTTTGTCTGCATGCCGTGTGCACGGCATGCCAACAGGCTCCATCAAGGGAGCAGGGAGAACGCCATGATCACCACCCTTATCAACGAGCAGCTGATCGCGCTCGATTTAAAGGCCACGGGCAAGGAGGAGGTCTTCGCCGAGATGACCCGATTGCTGGTCGCCCAAGGCAAGGTCAGCGACGAGCAGCAGTTCATCAAGGACTTGTGGGCCCGGGAAGAGCTGGACAACACCGGCTTCGAGGAGGGCGTCGCCCTGCCCCACGCCAAGAGTGCGGCGGTGAGCACCCCGGCGGTGGCCATCGGCATCAGCCGTGCCGGCATCGATTACGGCGCCGAGGATGGCAAGCCCTCCCGGCTGTTCTTCATGATTGCCTCCCCGGCGGGCGGCGCCAACCACCATATCGAGGTGCTGGCCGAGCTCTCCGCCAAGCTGATCGAAGAGGGCTTTATCGACGCCCTGCTGGCGGCCAAGAGCCCGGCCGCCGCGCTGGCACTCTTGCTTGAGAAGAGAGAGGAGCAAGCCGCCCCCGCCGCCGACAAGGGCTTCATCATCGGCGTCACCGGCTGCCCGGCCGGGATCGCCCACACCTATCTGGCGGCAGAGTCCCTGGAGCGCGCCGCCAAGGAGCTGGGCTACGAGGTGAAGGTGGAGACCAACGGCTCCATCGGCGTCAAGAACAGCCCGACCGCGGCCGAGATTGCCCGCGCCAGCGCCATAGTCGTGGCCTGTGACAAGCAGGTGGACATGGCCCGCTTCAACGGCAAGCCGCTCATCAAGACAGGCGTGAAGGCCCCCATCAAGGATGGCAAGGGATTGATCGAGCAGGCGCTGAAGGCCCCCGCCTATGTGGCGGACAAGGATGAGCGCAAGAGCGAGGAGAAGAGCGCGGGCGGCAGTTCCGATCTCTACCGTTACCTGATGAACGGCGTCTCCCATATGATCCCGTTTGTGGTCACGGGTGGTTTGCTGATCGCCCTGGCGCTCGCCATCGGCGGGGATCCGACCCCGAGCGGCATGCAGATCCCGGCAGGGAGCATGTGGAACCAGATCCTCAACGTGGGCGTCGCCGCCTTCACCCTGATGATCCCCATTCTGGCGGGCTACATCGCCTACGCCATCGGTGATCGCCCCGCCCTGGCGCCGGGCTTTATCGGCGGCTGGATCGCCAACAACGGCAGCTTCTACGGCGCCGACGCCGGCACCGGCTTTATCGGTGCCATCATAGCGGGCCTGCTGGTCGGTTATCTGGTGCGCTGGATTGCCACCCGTCACTACCACAAGATGGTGCAACCCCTGGTGCCTATCCTGATCGCCCCCATCGTCGGGTCGCTCTTTATCGCTGCCGTCTTCATCTTCATCATAGGTGCCCCTATTGCCGACATGATGACGGGCCTGAACGCCATGCTGCTCTCCATGAGCGGTGGCAGCCTGGTGCTGCTGGGCATAGTGCTCGGGGGCATGGCGGGCTTTGATATGGGTGGCCCGGTCAACAAGGTGGCCTTCCTGTTCTCGGTCGGCATGATCGCCTCCGGCCAGACCCAGTTTATGGGGGCCATGGCCTGCGCCATACCGGCGGCGCCGCTCGGCATGTCGCTCGCCACCGTGCTCGGTCGCAAGCTGGGTATCTTCGATGCCTCTGAAATCGAAGCGGGCAAAGCCGCCGGTGCCATGGGTCTGGTGGGGATCTCCGAGGGCGCCATTCCGTTCGCCGCTCGTGATCCGCTCGCCGTCATTCCCGCCAACGTGCTGGGCAGCATGACAGCCGCCGTGATGGCCTTCCTGTTCGGCATCACCAACAGCGTGGCCCACGGTGGCCCCATCGTGGCCCTGCTCGGCGCCGTCAACAAGCCGCTGCTGGCCCTGCTCTGCATGATCTGCGGCGCCATCGTCACCGGCGTGGTGGCGGTTGCCCTGA
>RCUI01000262.1_pt1 | contig 19855 bp, 19 predicted proteins | sample 2166121 | NCBI WGS metagenome assembly RCUI01 (sample SAMN09932700, study PRJNA488358) | compost metagenome | feature: garden; material: soil; isolation source: compost soil in succinic acid-enriched culture | place: Germany: Experimental Botanical Garden Goettingen | collected 2016-01-27
CCAAGCGCATGATCTACTACTACTTCAACAGCAAGGAGCAGTTGTACGTCGAGGTATTGGAGAAACTCTACGGTGATATCCGCAATACCGAGAGCAGCCTGCACCTGGCTGAGCTTGAACCGCGCCAGGGCATTCGGCGGTTGGTGGAATTTACCTTTGACCACCATGACCGTAACGTCGACTTCGTGCGTATCGTTTGCAACGAGAACATGCACCACGGCGAGTACGTAAAGCGCTCCTCGGCCATTCGCTCAATGAATAAGACTGTGCTTACCGCGCTGGATGAGATTCTGCGTCGCGGGGCGGCTGAAGGCGTGTTCCGTCAGGGGCTAGAAGCGCTGGATGTGCACTTGTTGATCAGTTCGTTCTGCTTCTATCGGGTGTCGAATCGCAACACCTTTGGCGAGATCTTTCAGGTCGATTTCGAGGATGCGGCGCTCAAGGCGCGGCACCGCGAGATGATTTGCGAGTCGGTGTTGAAGTTCTTGCAGGCCTGATCATGGTGTCGTCGCCGCTGCCGTCAGGCTGCGGCGGCGACACACGTCAGTTAGAGGCTGTTCAGCCGCCCATATGATTGAAGTGCGCAAGCATCCGTACTGCATCTGGTTTTAGGCCGCTGAACAATTCGAACGCCTTCACCGCCTGAAATACGGCCATGTTTGAACCATCCAGCGTGCGGCAGCCCAGGGCCCGGGCTTCACGCAACAGTTCGGTTTCCAGCGGGAAATAGACAATTTCTGCCACCCACAGATCGGCTCTGAGCAATGCCTTGGGCACCGGCATGCCCGGCAGTTTGGCCATGCCCATGGGCGTGGTGTTGACCAGCCCGTCAGCTTCACCCAGAGCGCAGGCCAAATCATGGCCGACACGCGCCAGGGCACCACTGAAATGTGCATTGAGGTTATCCACCAGCGCCTGCGCCCGCGCCACTTCGACATCGAATACAGTCAACTGACCAACCCCTTCCGCAAGCATCGCATGGGCCACAGCCGCGCCAGCACCACCGGCCCCCATCTGTACGACCCGACGCCGCGGTGCTTCGACCAGACCACGGCGAAAGCCTTCGGCGAAACCCAGGCAGTCAGTGTTATGTCCGATGCGCTTGCCGTCCTTGAGCACCACGGTATTGACTGCGCCAATGCCGCGGGCTTCAGGAGACAACTCATCAAGCAGCGGCAGGATCGCCTGTTTACACGGGAAGGTGATATTCAGGCCGGTGAAACCCATGGACTCTGCGGCGGTGAGTAATTGTTCCAAAGCGCTGCTATCGAGCTTCAGTTGATCCAGATCGATCAGCCGGTACAGATAATTCAAACCCTGGGCGTGGCCTTCGTGCTCATGCAATGCCGGGGTACGCGAGGCCTGGATGCCTGCGCCGATCAGCCCGGCGAGAATGCCGGAAGAGGGGGCCGGATTCATGGGGAAACTCCATTGTTGTTCTTGGAAATAGGTTTCCATTGAAAATGTACCGTTTGGTTAACTTGGTCAATCGGCGAACACCCCCTTGGCGGCTTTTCTGTGCGCTGATCGCACAGCCTGTGCTACACCTGTTGCTTGCACTTGACCACGGAAGGAGAGATGGCAATGCCCCTGAACGACCCACAGTTGCTAGGTGAGACTTGGCCAGGCTTGGCGAATCTGACCCAGTCGATATTTTCCGGTCTTGGTGGCCAGGGTTTTCGCAACAGTTTTCGGTTTGATCGCTCACCAGCGACCTGTCTGCTGTTGATCGACGGGTTGGGCTGGAACCTATTGCAGGCTTACGCCAGGCACGCGCCATTTCTCGCCTCGTTGATGCAGGATGATGCACATTTTCGTGTGGGCTTCCCGGCCACCACTGCCACCAGTCTGGCCTCGGTTACATCAGGCTTAGGCAGTGGCGCCCATGGCATTGTCGGCTGCAGTTTTGCACTGGACCCACACACCGAGTTGTCGCCGTTGGTGTGGACCACCGCCGCATTGCAAAGTGAGACAGAACCCGGTGCTGCACCGGCGCCAGAATCTTTCATCGTGCCAGACGATGCCTGGAGCCTGGCCAGTAAGCAGGGCATAGCCATCAGTACGGTCATGCTTGGACGGTTTGCCAATTCAGCCTTCAGCAAGGCTATCTACAAGGCGGGGCAGATCCTTCCGGCACCGGCCTACGAGGCATATCCCGAACTGATCAAAGCGGCGTTGGACAGGCCCGAGGCGGCCTTCTGCTTTGCTTATTTCGGCGACCTGGACTTTGCCGGCCATCTGTTCGGCCCAGGTTCAGAAGGCTGGATCAAACAATTGGAAATTGCCGATCAGTTGGCCCGTGCCATTGCTCAGGTGCTGCCTGAAAGGGTCCAACTGATGGTGATTGCCGACCATGGCATGGTGGCGCTAGACAGCGAGCAGGTGCGTGATTTCGACCTCGATCCAGTTCTGCAGGAGGGAGTGCGGGCGATTGCCGGTGATATTCGTGCACGTTACCTGTACACCCACGAGCACCAGCAAGACCGTGTACACGAGCGTTGGCAGAACCGCTTAGGGGATGCTTACAACGTCTGGAGCAAGTCTCAGGCAATTGCCGCAGGACTGTTTGGTGATGTGCTATTAAGCCAGGCCGAAGCACGAATTGGCGACCTGATCGTGGTGCCCACCGGCGCTGGCGGGCTTATTCGGAGTGCGGTGGAAAAACACCCCAGCCAATGGCGTGGTCATCATGGTGCATTGACCGATGACGACCAGAAGGTGCCGTTGTTAGTGTGTTCGGGGCTGGGCTGAAGGCGCCTGACACGGGACAAGCCCGTGTCGTGAAGGACATTCAGAACTTCAGCTTTTGGCCGGTACCAGATCGAATTTGTCGCTCTGGTATTGGAACAACAGGCAATCAGCTTCGGCAGTGCAACCGCTTTCATGCACTCGATTAGCCGGTAGCTTGTAGTACGAGCCGGCCGGGAACTCGGTGCGCACTTTATCAATGACCGCATAGAACGTGCCTTTCAAGACCACGGTCGGCAAGCTTTTGCTGTGGGTGTGCAGGCCGTTGTCGGTGCCCGCCTTGAAGGTAACAAAGGCCGAGTAGTCACCGTTGCCGAAGATGTCCTCGTCGGTGTTGGCGTAAGTCACTGCGCCATTGGTGTTAGGCACTACCTGCCACTTTAGATCGGCGTAGGGCAGTGAGATCAAGGCTTCGGGTTTGCTTTCAGCGTGAGCGGCAGCAGAAAGGGTGATGGCGACCAGGGTCAGACTGGCCAGGGTCGTTTTCAAAGCATTCATGGGAAGCACCTTCGTTGAGTGGAGTACACGAAGGTTAACTGGGAGGTCTGTGCAGAAATACGGCAGGAATTGCCCATGGCTTGTGCTTTTTTTGCACTAATGGCCCCAGCGCGGCCGCTGATAGTAGGCTTGAACATAGTCCAATAGCGCGCGAACCTTCGGTGCTAGGTAGCGGCTGTGAGGGTAGAGCGCATACAGCGTACGTGACGGTTGCTGCCAGTCTGGGAGTAACTGCACCAGACGCCCATCTTTCACGGCATCATCGACGATAAAACGATCAAAGCTGGCGATGCCCAGCCCGCCGATGGCAGCGGCTCGTAAGGCCATCGGTGAGTTGGCGCTGACACGGCTGGGCATCACCATCTCACGTTGACTGCCCGATGGCTCGGTAAGTTGCAGGCGCTGTGGCTGCGCTAGGCGGTTGTAGCTCAGCAGCGGATGCTCACCCAGATTATCGGCGTTGATGGGGTTAGGTAACCGCTTGAGGTAGGACGGGGCGGCGACCAGAATGACTTCGCTGGGTGCCAGCTTTCGTGCAACCAAACTCGAATCTGGCAGATGATCAGTAACCCGCAGGCACAGATCGATGTTCTCTTCGAGCATGTCAACGAATCGGTCTGTGCAACACAGCTCGATGCGTATTTGCGCATAGCGTTCAACGAAGCCCGGTAGCCAGTGCCCCAGTTCCAGCTCGCCAAAGGCACTGGAGACGCTCAGGCGTAAGGTACCGGAAGGTTGCTGCTGGTGCTCGGAGAGCTCCAGGGTCATGGCATCCATCTGGTCAAGAATTTGTACGCAGTGGCGGTAGAACATCGTGCCTGCCTCAGTCAACTGCAGGCGCCGGGTAGTACGGTGGAGGAGTTGGCTGCCTAGTTGGCGTTCGAGATTCTTGACCTGACGTGACAACACGGTATGGGATTGGCCAGTCAGGACGGCTGCAGCGCTGAAACTGCCGTGGTCAACCACACGGCGAAAGGTCTGCATGGCGCTGAATTGGTCCATCGGGGACGATGCTCCTTGAGATTTTCAGCCCGTCACAGGCGCTTGGGGCGACGCCTGTGACGTTCAGTTCAACGCCGAACCAGTAACACGCCACTTTCCATATGGTGGGTATACGGAAACTGGTCGAATAATGCGCAGCGCTCGATACGATGCGTATCGTGCAACTGGGCGATGTTCGCCGCCAGCGTTTCCGGGTTGCAAGAGATGTACAGGATGTTGTCGAAACGCCGGGTCAGCTCGCAGGTGTCCGGATCCATGCCTGCACGCGGTGGGTCGACGAAGACGCTGCCAAACTGGTAGCTCTTCAGGTCAATCCCTTCCAGTCGGCGGAACGGGCGCACTTCATTCAGTGCTTCGGTCAACTCTTCGGCGGACAGCCGCACCAGGCGCACGTTATCCACAGCGTTGTCATCGAGGTTATGCAGGGCAGCGTTGACCGATGTCTTGCTGATCTCGGTGGCCAGCACCTTGCGTACCCGAGTAGCCAACGGCAGAGTGAAATTGCCGTTACCGCAGTAGAGCTCCAGCAGGTCGTCCTGACGCTCTCCCAGAGCCTCATAGGCCCAGTTGAGCATCTTTTGGTTCACTGCACCGTTAGGCTGAGTAAAGGCGCCTTCTGGTTGGCGGTAGCGGAAGGTACGTCCGGCAATCTGCAGTTCTTCCACTGCATAGTCGCGGCCGATCACCACACGCTTGCCTTTGGAGCGACCGATGATGCTCACGTCCAGGTCTTTGGCCAACTGCTGCGCAGCGGCTTCCCAATGCTCGTCCAGTGGACGGTGGTAGCACAGGGTGATCATCGCATCGCCCGCCAAGGTGGTCAGGAACTCGACCTGGAACAACTTGAAGCTCAGCGCTGAGCTGGCTTGCCAGGCGGCCTTGAGTTGCGGCATCAGTTGATTGATGCGCAGGCTTGCGATGGGAAAGTCTTCGATCAGAATCGGCGTGTGTTTCTCGCCCGGGGCGAACATTGCGTAGAAGCGCTGTTCGTTCTCACGCCACAGCCGGAACTCGGCACGCAGGCGGTAGTGCTCACGTGGCGAGTCGAACAGCGCAGGATCCGGGGCATCGAAAGGCGCCAACAGCTCACGCAGGCGTGCAGCCTTGGCGTCGAGCTGTTGGGTGTAGGTCGAAGGGTCGAAGACAGCACTCATGCGTTGTACCAACCCAACTTGATGACGAACAGGATCGACAGGATCACCAGCGCCGGGTTCAGGTCACCGCGGCGGCCGGAGATCAGTTTGATCGCGGTCCAGGAAATGAAACCGAAAGCGATGCCGTTGGCGATCGAGTAGGTCAGCGGCATCGCCAGGGCAGTGATCACTACCGGGGCGGCTTCGGTGACGTCGTCCCAGTTTATTTCAGCCAGGCCCGAGGCCATCAACACGGCGACGAACAGCAGCGCTGGCGCAGTGGCGAAGGCTGGCACGCTACCGGCCAGCGGCGCAAAGAACAGCGCCAGCAGGAACAGGATGGCAACCACGATTGCGGTCAGGCCAGTGCGCCCACCAGCACTCACGCCTGCTGCCGATTCGATGTAGCTGGTGGTGGTCGAGGTACCCAGCAGGGAACCGGCCATCGCAGCGGTACTGTCGGCGATCAGGGCGCGGCCCATCTTCGGCATATGGCCGTCCTTGCGCATCAGGCCGGCGCGTTTGGCAACGCCGATCAGGGTGCCGGAGTTGTCGAACAGGTCAACGAACAGGAAGGCGAAGATCACGCTGATCAGGCCGACATCCAGGGCACCCTTGATGTCCAGCTGCAGGAAGGTTGGGGCCAGCGACGGTGGCATCGAGACCACGCCGGCGAATGGAGTAAAGCCCAGGCCGATCGAGGCGACGGTCACCACCAGGATGCCGATCAGGACCGCACCACGTACTTTCAGCGCTTCCAGGGCAACAATCAGGAAGAAGCCCAGGGTGGCGAGGATCGGTGCGGGTTGCTTGAGGTCGCCCAGGCCCACCAGGGTCGCTTGGTTATCCACAACGATACCGGCATTGTGCAGGGCAATCAGCGCCAGGAACAGGCCGATACCGGCAGCGATGGCCGAGCGCAGTGGCAACGGAATGCTGTTGACGATCCATTCACGGATGCGAAAGATCGACAGCAGGAAGAACAACACGGCCGAAATGAATACCGCGCCCAGAGCCACCTGCCAGGTGTGGCCCATATGCAGGACCACGGTGTAGGTGAAGAAGGCGTTGAGGCCCATGCCGGGTGCCAGGGCAATCGGGTAGTTGGCGATCAGGCCCATGGTCGTCGAGCCGATGGCCGCTGCCAAGCAGGTGGCGACGAACAGCGCGCCCTTGTCCATGCCGGTTTCGCCGAGAATGCTCGGGTTGACGAACAGGATATAGGCCATGGCCAGGAAGGTGGTCACGCCCGCGAGAATTTCGGTGCGGACATTGGTGTCGTGTGCTTTTAGTTGAAACAGCCTTTCCAGCATGCCTGCTCCCCGTGGCGCGCCCCGGCGCCGTGAATGTATCGACCCCCTCAGCAAAGCACAGACCGTACCAGACGGCTTGTGGAATTTGATTGGGTCGGAAAAAAGCCGCGCATCATACCAGCATGCTCGGCGAGCGGTAATTAATGTCGCGATACACTGCAGATATCGACAGATTCCGTGTCGATGCCTTCATTGATCCCTATGCGAGACCTAGCAGTGCAGTTGACTGACTACCGCGACCTGAGCCAGACGCAGCGCGACCAGCTGATAGACATCGAGGTGCACCCCGAGCAACGGCATTTTGCCGGGGACATTTCCAGTGCGCTGTATATCTTGCTGAGTGTCGACAGTGATGACATGCGTGGTGTGGTGGTGTTGCTGGACAGCGTACCGCAGGCGTTCCTGCTGCTTCAGCGCGGCGCGTTTCTGCCGGCCTGGGCCGAGGCTGATGCAGCCATGCTGAGCGCTTTGCAGGTTGATCGACGACAACAAGGGCAAGGGCTGGGGCGATTTTGCATGACCGCCTTGCCGAGCCTGGTGCGCACTGTGTGGCCAGATGTAGGGCGTCTTCAGTTGTCAGTGGATCTGGACAACCATGCGGCCCTTGCTTTTTACCAGGCCACAGGCTGGACCTACACGGGTGATGGATACCGCGCCCGCAGGGGCTTCGAGCGCCAGATGACCCTGCTGCTGTGAGCGACTACGCTCTAAGGCATATCCCGGCGGAGAGCAGTTCATGACCCATAGAGCCCTGATCGTAGTCGCCGAAGGCGTGGATGCCCTGCAGAGCGCGATTCTGATCGACGTGCTGCGACGCGCTGAAATAGAGGTAGTCGTTGCCAGTATCGAGGGCCGCCGTATGCTGACCTGTGCCCGCGGCATGCGCTTGACCGCCGACGGTATGTTGGTCGACATACTGGCCCAGCCATTCGACCTGATTGTGTTGCCGGGTGGTGAACAGGCCGCCAAGCACATGGCTGCCCATCAGCCGCTGGCGCAACGGCTCGCAGAGCAGGCCAAGAGAGGCGGTTTTTTTGCTGCCATTGCCGAGTCTCCCGCGCTGGCGTTGCAGGCCTTTGGCGTACTGCGCCAGCGGCGCATGACCTGTCACCCGGACGTCAGCCAGTTGCTATCCGGATGCAGTTTTGTTGATCAGCCGGTGGTGGTGGATGGCAATTGCATCACCGCGCAAAGCTCGGGAGCGGCGTTGGAGTTCGCCTTGATGCTGGTAGAGCAGGTGGCGGGCCGGACGGTGCGTAACCGGGTGGCAGGGCAGTTGAGGGTCTGACCGTGAAAAGGTCAGTCCCGCAGCCGACTGTGCATATGATCGCGTCCCGCCAAGCTCGGAAACAGCTTGATCCACACCCCGGTCACCACCAGCGTCCCCACCCCGCCCAGCACCACCGCCGGTACCGTACCAAACCAATGGGCGGTCACCCCTGACTCGAACTCACCCAGCTGGTTGGAGGCGCCGATGAATAACCCATTCACGGCGCTGACCCGGCCGCGCATCTCATCCGGGGTTTCCAGCTGCACGAAAGCGCCGCGAATTACCATACTGATCATGTCGGCTGCTCCCAGCACCGCCAGCACCGCCAGCGAGAACCAGAACGATGTCGACAAGCCAAAGGCAATCGTCGCTACGCCAAAGATGGCCACTGCGGTGAACATCACCCGGCCCACCTTGCGCTCCACCGGGAAGCGCGCCAGCCATAGCGACATCAACAACGCCCCCACCGCTGGCGCCGAACGCAACAATCCCAGGCCCCAAGGGCCGGTAAGCAAGATGTCTTTGGCAAACACTGGCAACAGTGCCGTGGCGCCGCCCAGCAGTACCGCGAACAAGTCCAGGGAAATGGCGCCGAGGATGTCCGGGCGGCTGCGGATAAAGCGGATTCCGGCCAGTAGCGACTCCAGGCTGGCGCGCCCCTGTTGCGGGCGCTGGGGACGTACGCTAAGGCTCAGGGTCAACAGGCAGGCGATCACGTACAACAACACGGTCGGTGCGTAGACCCAGATACTGCCGAACGCATAAAGAAATCCGCCAACCGCCGGCGCAACAATGGTTGCCGCTTGCATGGCCGAGGCTGAGGCCGCCACTGCACGGGGGAACAGCGCGGCGGGCACCACGTTAGGCAGCAGCGCTTGGGTCGCGGGCATTTCGAAGGAGCGAGTGCTGCCCAATAGGAAGGCGAGGATGAAGATCAATTCGCGGCTGACATTGCTGGTGCTGCTGGCGATTACCAAGGCCAGGGCGATCAGGGCCTGAGCACTCTGGCACAGGGCGGCGACGCGGCGCCGATCATAGCGGTCGGCGACGTGCCCAGTGTGCAGCATGAACAGCACCCGCGGGGCGAACTCCACAAGACCGACCAAGCCAAGATCGAGGACGTTGCCGGTCAACTGATACAGGTGCCAGCCGATGGCCACGGTGAGCATCTGGAAGCCGCTGGCGGTGCAGACACGCGCCAGCCAGAACGCAAGGAAAGGGCGGTGGTGGCGCAACAGCAGCGGCGGATGTTCTGACATCGGCGAAACAGAGCCTCAGCGAGGGAAGCGGGACAGCAGGTTACCACCAGTTTGTAACTGCAGGTTACAAAGAGCGTGAGCATTGCCCTGTCGGCGCACCGTTTTGGGGCACATAAAACAGTGCACAACTGCTCTGCGGCAATGAACCACACAACTGCACAGGCCTTTCAGGACTATCCTTTCAGGCAGCCGTTGATCTGGATCAATAGTTTCATTTGCAACGGTGGGCCAGACGGCCGAATTCCCTGCGTTGTGAAGTTTTTAGAACAATTCCAACTAGCCACACTCAACTACCGTGGGGGCAGTTGGCGCCAAGGCCCATCGCCTGACGCCGGATTACCTGACAGAGGAAGCACTATGTTCGGATTAGAGGCTCTAGATCTCGCCCGAATTCAGTTCGCGTTTACCGTGTCCTTTCACATCCTGTTCCCGGCCATCACCATTGGTCTGGCGAGTTACCTGGCGGTGCTCGAAGGCTTGTGGCTAAAAACCAACAACAGTGTCTACCGTGACCTTTACCATTTCTGGTCGAAGATCTTTGCCGTCAACTTCGGCATGGGTGTGGTATCCGGGTTGGTCATGGCCTATCAATTCGGCACCAACTGGAGCAAGTTCTCCGATTTTGCCGGCTCCATCACCGGGCCGCTACTGACCTATGAAGTGCTCACCGCCTTCTTCCTCGAGGCGGGCTTTCTCGGCGTCATGCTGTTTGGCTGGAACCGTGTCGGTCGTGGCCTGCACTTCTTCGCCACAGTCATGGTGGCCATCGGTACGATCATTTCGACCTTCTGGATTCTGGCCTCCAACAGTTGGATGCAGACCCCGCAAGGCTACGAGATCGTCAACGGCGTGGTGATTCCGGTGGACTGGTTCGCGGTAATCTTCAACCCGTCGTTCCCGTACCGACTGGCGCACATGGCCACTGCCGCATTTGTGGCCACCGCGTTCTTCGTCGGCGCCTCGGCTGCCTGGCACCTGCTGCGTGGCCGGGATAACCCGGCAATCCGCAAGATGCTCTCGATGGCGATGTGGATGGCCCTGATCGTCGCGCCAATCCAGGCGGTGATTGGTGACTTCCATGGCTTGAACACGCTCAAGCACCAGCCGGTGAAAATTGCCGCGATCGAAGGCCACTGGGAAAACGTGCCGGGTGAGCCGACCCCGCTGATCCTCTTCGGCATTCCCGACATGGAAGCCGAGACCACCCGCTTCAAGCTGGAAATCCCGGCCCTGGGCAGCCTGATCCTGACCCACAGCCTGGACAAGCAAGTGCCGGCGATGAAGGAGTTCCCGAAGGAAGACCGGCCAAACTCCACCGTGGTGTTCTGGTCGTTCCGGGTCATGGTCGGACTGGGGATGCTGATGATCTTCGTCGGCTTGTGGAGCCTGTGGCTGCGCAAGAGCGACAAGCTCTACAGCTCGCGCCCCTTCTTGTACCTGACCTTGTGGATGGGCCCCTCCGGCCTGATCGCGATCCTGGCCGGCTGGTTCACCACCGAGATCGGTCGTCAGCCGTGGGTAGTCTATGGCCTGATGCGCACCGCCGATGGCGTCTCGAACCATAGCTACACCCAGCTGGGCGTGACCCTGGTGATGTTCGTGGTGGTTTATTTCGCCCTGTTTGGCGCGGGCCTTGGCTACATGATGCGCCTGGTACGCAAAGGGCCGAAAACCGGCGAGGGTGACGAAACCAACCCCGGTGGTCCTGGCCAGAAACGTACGCCTGCACGGCCGCTGTCGGCTGCCGGTGACGATCATGACGATGGCGAGCACGCCAGCCTGAGCAAGGGGAACTGAATCATGGGTATTGATCTTCCACTGATCTGGGCCGTGATCATCATTTTCGGCATCATGATGTACGTGGTCATGGACGGCTTCGACCTGGGGATTGGCATTCTCTTCCCCTTCGTCAAGGCTGAGCAGGACCGTGACGTGATGATGAACACCGTCGCACCGGTCTGGGACGGCAACGAAACCTGGTTGGTACTTGGTGGCGCTGCACTGTTCGGTGCTTTCCCGCTGGCCTATGCGGTAGTGCTGTCTGCGTTATACCTGCCGTTGATGCTGATGCTGATTGGGCTGATCTTCCGCGGCGTGGCCTTCGAGTTTCGCTTCAAGGCCAAGGCCGACAAGCGTCATCTTTGGGACAAGGCGTTCATCGGTGGCTCACTGGCTGCCACCTTCTTCCAGGGTGTGGCGCTGGGCGCCTTTATCGAAGGCTTCAAGGTAGTCGACCGCAGCTATGCCGGTGGCTCCCTGGACTGGCTGACACCGTTTAGCTTGTTCTGCGGCCTGGGCTTGATCGTTGCCTACGCCTTGCTTGGCTGCACCTGGCTGATCATGAAAACCGAAGGCAAGTTGCAACTGCAAATGCATGACTTGGCCCGTCCGTTGGCCTTGGTGTTGCTGGCGGTTACCGGCATTGTCAGCATCTGGACGCCGTTGGCGCATCCCGACATCGCCACGCGTTGGTTTAGCCTGCCGAATCTGTTCTGGTTCCTGCCCGTGCCGATTCTTGTGCTGGTGACGCTTTACGGATTACTGCGGGCCGTTGCACGCAATGCACACTACACGCCGTTCCTGTTGACGCTGGTGCTGATCTTCCTCGGCTACAGCGGCCTGGGTATCAGTCTGTGGCCAAACATCATCCCGCCATCGATCTCGATCTGGGATGCGGCGGCGCCACCACAGAGCCAGGGTTTTATGCTGGTGGGGACGTTGTTTATCATCCCGTTCATTCTTGGTTACACCTTCTGGAGTTATTACGTGTTCCGCGGCAAGGTGACCCACGAAGATGGCTACCACTAGGAGGGCTTGGACATGACTGGCAAACCAACCTTCGATGAAGAGAAAAAACCGCTCTGGAAACGGCTGGGCTGGCTGGTGGTGATCTGGGCCGGGAGCGTGGTGGCCCTGGGGATTGTTGCCTGGCTGATGCGCATGTTTATGGCTGCAGCCGGTCTGAGCACCCACTAAAAAGTATTTCCCATCCCGCCTTGCGCGGATTTACAGCCCTTCGCAGCTTCGGTTGCGAAGGGTTTTTTTTGGAGAGGATTTTACGGTTTTGGCTGATCCATTCGATGTGCTGAGGCGTTGCTCTGACTTTGTGGGAGCTGACCTTGCCAGCGATGCAGACACCGCGTAGCAACTGGCACTGCATCGATCCCATCGCCGGCAAGACCGGCTCCCACAAACCATCAGCAGCCACACCGCATTGAATGGGTAAGCCCACGTCTAGGCCAAGGTCATCGTCCCCGACAATTCGTGAAGCCCTTTTTGCCTTGCCCCGCGATATTTTTACTTGCGCGCCTTGAGTACGACGAACTTCGGCGTCGCCGCCACTTGCTCTACTCCACGGAACAAACGGGCCAGCTTGCTGTGGTACCCCAGATGACGATTGCCGACGATGTACAGTGCGCCACCCACGACCAACGCTTCGCGGGCTTGCTGGAACATGCGCCAGGCGAGGAAGTCTCCGACCACCTGCTGCTGATGGAAGGGTGGATTGCACAGCACGACGTCCAGGGACTGTGAGGGCTGGGCCGCAAGCCCATCGTCAGCGCGTATGTTGACTTGACGGTCACCCAGCGCCGCTTGCCAGTTCTCCAAGGCTGATTGGGTGGCCATGTAGGACTCATCGATCAGGGTGTAATGTGCCTGGGGATTACTCAAGGCGCTGATAATCGCCAATACACCGTTACCGCAACCCAGATCGGCAACCCGCGCCGACCCGAGGTTATTCGGCAGGTGTGGCAGGAATGCACGGGTACCAATGTCCAGTCCTTCACGGCAGAACACGTTGGCGTGGTTGAGCAGTTCCAGGTGTGGCGTGTCCAGCTGATAACGGGTCGGGTAGGGTGAGCTGGCGGCGGGCTTTGGCTCGAAGGTGGCGATCAGCAGTCGGGCCTTTTTCTTTGCGAGCGAGGCCTGGACCGGGCCAATGTACTTTTCCAGCAAGTCCCCGGCAGCGCGGGGCAGGTGCTTGATCATTGCCCCGGCAATCACCTGGGCACCGGGTACCAGATGAGCCTGCAAGCGAATCAGTTGTTCTTCAAGCAGGGCCAGAGTCTTGGGTACACGCACCAGCACCCGGTCGAAGGCACCCTGCCAGTGAAGATTGGCCGGAATGAACGGCACCGCGTCGAACGCCAGGCCGTTGCGCACCAGGTTTTTCTCCAATGCCAGGCGTGCCAGATGTGAATCGCCACTGCTGATGACGTGCAAATGGCGGCTCAGGCTGATGGCCAGTGCACCAAAGCTATCGTTGAGCACCATCACCCGTGCGCTCGTGCTTGGCGCTTGGTCGGCCAGGTGTTCGAGCAGGTACTCGTCGGCCGCATCGAAGGCTTGCAAGGGATCATTGGCTTGCTCGGGCTGGCGAAGCAGTTCGAGTTCGGCGAAGGGGCTGGTTAACAAAGGCATGGACTAAGGCTCTGGGGCATGGTCACACCGCGCACTCGGCGGCGCTTTACAGGAACGTGATTCTACAGGGCTTTGCCAACCAAGGGGTTACCCCAGCAGTCCGCTCATGGCGGCAATTGCAATGGCGCCGGCTTTGTTGCTGGAGTTCATCTTGGTGATGATGCTGCGGATATGGAAATTGACCGTGCTTCGCGACAGCGTAAGGATGCAGGCAATGTCAGCCGCAGTCTTGCCAGCGGCAGACCATTTCAGTACTTCAGTTTCACGGGTGGAGAGTCGGACTGAGAGGGAGGGGGTGGGTGCTTGTCTCTCAACTAGCAGCGTGTGTATCAGGTTGCACAACCAGATGGTTTGCCCGGCGCAATTGTAGAATTCAGGGGTATCAACGGGGGTATGGCTGCGAATCACGGTCAAGATGCTTTCGTTGTGCTGCAAGTCGTGTGCTGATTGGCTCCAGCCAAATCGTAGCCCATGCAGTTGGGCATGCTCCCAGAGCTCCGGCGTCTCTCGGAAGACCTGATCCTGCCAGAGGATGGGCTCTAATGAAATATGGCAATGGGCGACGATTGGGTCGACGCTGACGTAATTGCGAGCCTGGTATCGCTCGTTCCAGGCCGTGGGATAGGTGTTGAAGGTATGGATGTGTGATTTCTGTTGGGGGATGTGGATGCGAAGGGTGAATGAAAAGTATTCCATTCCAAGTTGTTCCACCAAGGATGCCGCCGAGTGAAACATCCGCTGATCATTGGTTTCACTCATCAGTTGTTGAAGCTGCTCTTCCTTCCAGTGGGGCATGGCAATGGTCTCCCTGAAGTGGATCCGAAATGGCAGTGTAGGAAATATCCTAGTGCTTCGCTGGGTCATTTCGTTACAAGCGAATGAATTTTTCGACCGGTTGGTTCTTTGAAATCACTACAAACCAACGGTGTTTATCCGGGTGCGTTTGCGCGACACTGGGCGTATCTGTTTTATGGAGTAAGTCATGACTGCCAGCGCTGAAAAGTTCACCCGCCAGACGTTGCTCGACGTCCAGCCGCTGACCCCCAGCCTGTTCAGCCTGCGTACCACGCGTGATCCGGGGTTCCGTTTTCGTTCCGGCCAGTTCGCCCGCCTGGGGGTAACGAAGGCCGATGGCAGTGTGGTGTGGCGCGCCTATTCGATGGTTTCGTCGCCGTATGACGAGTACCTGGATTTCTTTTCTATTGTGGTACCGGGCGGTGAGTTCACCAGTGAGCTGAGTCGCTTGAGCGAAGGCGACAACTTGCTGATCGATCGGCAGGCCTTCGGCTTTCTGACCCTGGATCGCTTTGTCGATGGTCGCGATCTGTGGTTGCTGGCCACTGGGACTGGCATTGCACCCTTCGTGTCGATCCTGCAGGACTTCGAAGCCTGGGAACGTTTTGACTCGATCAAGCTGGTGTACTCGGTGCGTGAGGCGAAAGAGCTGGCCTACCTGGACCTGATCGCCGGCCTTGAGCAGCGCGAATACCTGGCTCACTATGCGGGCAAGTTGCAGTTCATTCCGGTGGTTACCCGGGAGCCGCACCCTGGCGCCCTCACTGAGCGCATCACCACCCTGATCGAAAATGGCGAGTTGGAACAGGCTGCCGGATTGGCACTGACGCCGGAGCATTCGCGAGTGATGCTGTGTGGCAATCCACAAATGATTGATGACACACGCCAGGTGCTCAAACAGCGCGGTTTGAACTTGAGCCTGAGCCGCCGGCCTGGACAGGTGGCGGTGGAAAACTACTGGTAAATCCAGCAGTGGAAGAAACGGCGCCCTGGAGCGCCGTTTCTGTTCTTGAATTCAGGGTTGCCGATTCTGCGTCTTGAGCAAGTCGCGGATCTCGGTGAGCAGCTCTTCTTCCTTGGTGGGCACTGGCGGCAGGGTTGGCGCTTCTGCTTCTTCACGTTTCAGACGATTGATCGCTTTGACACCCATGAAGATCGCGAAGGCGACGATGATGAAGTCAAGAATGGTCTGAATGAACTTGCCGTAAGCTAGCACCACTGCCGGAATATCACCTTCGGCAGCTTTGAGGGTGACGGCCAGGTCACTGAAGTCGACACCGCCGATCAGCATACCGATCGGTGGCATGATCACATCACCTACAAAGGATGTAACGATTTTGCCAAAGGCCGCGCCGATGATGATACCGACGGCCATGTCGACCACATTCCCTTTGACCGCGAAGGCCTTGAATTCACTGAGCACGCCCATGGTTTATTCCTTGTAACAGATGAGGTTGGTAAACGCAGTGTAAATCAGCTGCGCGCTTCATGCTCCGCGCCGCTATTACAGACTGTGGTTATATCGAATAGTTTTGTCGTTTTCTGTGGCAGTCCGGGTCACACAGGTCGGCTATTATGGTCCCTTTTTCTCGAGGACTGTCTCCCATGGCCAAGGCCAAGCGCATGTACGGCTGCACCGAGTGCGGCGCGACCTTTCCGAAATGGGCTGGGCAGTGCGGCGAGTGCGGTGCCTGGAACACCCTGGTCGAGACCGTGCTGGAAAGTGGCGCAGCCGCAGCACCCAGCGGCCGTACGGGTTGGGCCGGACAGCAGGCACAGATCAAGACCCTGGCTGAAGTCAGCGTCGAAGAGATTCCGCGCTTTACCACCGCCAGCGCCGAGCTGGACAGGGTGTTGGGTGGTGGTCTGGTCGACGGTTCGGTGGTGTTGATCGGTGGCGATCCCGGTATCGGCAAGTCGACCATTCTGTTGCAGACCCTGTGTGCCATCGCCACGCGCATGCCAGCGTTGTATGTCACGGGCGAAGAATCCCAGCAGCAGGTGGCGATGCGTGCCCGGCGCCTGGGCCTGCCCCAGGACCAACTGCGGGTGATGACTGAGACCTGCATCGAGGCGATCATCGCCACTGCGCGAGTGGAAAAGCCCAAGGTCATGGTCATCGACTCAATCCAGACCATCTTCACTGAGCAACTGCAATCGGCACCCGGCGGCGTATCCCAGGTGCGCGAAAGTGCGGCCCTGCTGGTGCGCTATGCCAAGCAGAGTGGGACGGCGATCTTCCTCGTCGGTCATGTCACCAAGGAAGGCGCGCTGGCGGGGCCACGGGTGCTTGAGCACATGGTCGATACTGTCTTGTATTTCGAGGGCGAGTCCGATGGCCGCCTGCGTTTGCTGCGAGCGGTAAAGAACCGCTTTGGTGCGGTCAACGAATTGGGCGTGTTCGGCATGACCGACCGCGGCCTGAAGGAAGTCTCCAACCCTTCGGCAATCTTTCTGACGCGTGCCCAGGAAGAGGTGCCCGGCAGCGTGGTCATGGCTACCTGGGAAGGTACCCGACCGATGCTGGTGGAAGTCCAGGCCCTGGTTGACGACAGCCATTTGTCCAATCCGCGCCGGGTGACCCTGGGCCTGGATCAGAACCGTCTGGCAATGCTCTTGGCGGTACTCCACCGCCATGGCGGGATTCCCACCCATGATCAGGATGTATTCCTTAACGTAGTAGGTGGGGTCAAGGTGCTCGAAACCGCGTCCGACCTGGCGCTGATGGCGGCGATCATGTCCAGCCTGCGCAACCGTCCGCTGGACAATGGCTTGCTGGTGTTCGGCGAGGTTGGCCTGTCGGGGGAAGTACGACCGGTGCCCAGTGGCCAGGAGCGCTTGAAAGAGGCAGCCAAGCATGGCTTCAAGCGCGCCATCGTGCCCAAGGGCAATGCGCCCAAAGAAGCCCCGCCCGGCCTTCAAGTCATTGCTGTGACACGCCTGGAGCAGGCGCTGGACGCATTGTTCGAATAGTTGCCACGGCCGAAAAACAAAAAGGGCCGGTGATGCGCACCGGCCCTGCTTCAATTGCCTTGGGGTCGATCAATGCTCTGAAACGGTCTCTCGTCGCACGGGGGGTTCACCGTGCTCACCTTCGCCCATTACAGGTACTTCCTTGCCCTCAGCATTGAACAGCTTGCCATCCTCGAAGTAATCACCGTCACGCAGCGCGGAAATATCCGAGTAATGGATGGTGCGTTCGTAGGCAGCGGCGAACACTGACTGTTGGTCGGAGTTGCCAGCGGTGAAGTGGTTGAACACCAGGTTCAGGACAATGGCCATGATCGCTGCCGAGCTGATGCCGGAGTGGAAGATGGTCTCGAACCAGTTGGGGAATTGCGCGTAGAAGTTCGGTGCGGCAATCGGGATCATGCCGAAGCCCAGGGAGGCGGCGACGATGATCAGGTTGACGTTGTTCTTGTAGCTGACCTTGGACAGGGTACGGATACCGCTGGCGGCCACGGTGCCGAACAGCACGATACCGGCACCACCGAGTACCGAGGTCGGTACTGCGGCAATCACCCGGCCCATGATCGGCAGCAGGCCGAGCACCACCAGGATCACCCCGCCGGTCGCTACGACGTAGCGGCTTTTCACCCCGGTCACGGCGACCAGGCCGACGTTCTGGGCGAAGGCGCTCTGGGTGAAGGAGCCGAAGATCGGCGCCAGGATGCTCGACGCCATGTCAGCGCGCAGGCCATTGCCCAGGCGTTTGGAGTCAACCTTGGTGTCGATGATTTCACCGACGGCGAGGATGTCGGCCGAGGTTTCCACCAGGGTCACCATGATCACGATGCACATCGACAGGATCGCGGCGATGTGGAAGGTCGGCATGCCGAAGTGGAAGGGCGTCGGGAAAGCCACCAGCGGGCCTTCGAGCACCTTGCTGAAGTCAGCCATGCCCAGCGACCAGGCGATCAGGGTACCGATGACCATGGCCAGCAGGATCGACAGGCGCGAGATGGTCGCACTACCCAGTTTGCTCAGCACCAGGACGATGACGAAGGTCAGCGCCGCCAGGCCGATGTTGGCCATGCTGCCGAAGTCCGGGGCGTTGCTGTTGCCACCCATCACCCAGCGTGCGGCGACGGGCATCAGGGTCAGGCCGATGGTGGTGATGACGATACCGGTCACCAGCGGCGGGAAGTATTTGGTGATGCGCGAGAACACCGGCGTGATCAGAAACCCGAGGAAGGACGCCGCCATGACCGCACCCAGTACGCCGGGCAGGCCGCCACCGCCTTCACTGCTGAGAATCGCACCCATGGTCGCCACACCGGCGAACGAGACCCCTTGCACCAGCGGTAGCTGACAACCGAAGAAAGGCAGGCCGAGGGTTTGCAACAGGGTTGCCAGACCACCGGCAAACAGCGATGCGGCGATCAGCAGGCCGATTTCCGCCGGTGTCAGGCCTGCGGCCTGTCCGAGGATCAGGGGTACGGCAACGATGCCGCCATACATGGTCAGAACGTGTTGCAGGCCGTACGCCAGGTTGGCACCTAGGCCCAGATTCTCGTCTTCGGGACGTGGGGCTGAAGACGTGCTAGAGGAGGACGTATTCATGGGGCGGGTCTCTGTTTTATTGTTGTGGCGCTACTGTAGACAAGTCCTACCCGAGAAGGCCAGAGGAATTGTATACAATATTTTGATTACGTAGGAACAGTCCTACCATGGTTGTGGATTAATGGCTGAATGCAGTTTCTGTTCCAACAGCGCAACACGAGCACCACAGGGCCTCTTGCAGGCACTGTGGTCTCGGGATTAAAGCTGTCTGATTGGACAGGAAAGGTAATCGCAGGCAGATAGGTAGGAAGCTAAGAGTTCCTAAACTTCGATCAGTTCGTGGAACTCGCGCTCCAGTTCAGTGCGATCGGCCAGGTTTAGCTCGATAAGGCGGCACAAGTGCTCAAGCGAGTGCAGGTCAATGTGCTGGCAGATAAAGCCTAACTGCTGATCATCGACATGCCGCAGCTGAACCTGCATCAGCACTTGGGCATCGGCATTCAGATGGATTACGGCGTCAAACAGTTGCTCAGGATCGGCGTTCCAGGGTTCGGGGGATTCGATCAATATGCCCTTCAGGGAAATATCCAGCAGGTTAACTGGCCAGCGTTGCTCGCCCTGCACCAGTTCGGTAGGCGCATCGAAGGGAACACGTTTGAAGCGTCGACGTTCTAGGTGGTCGCTCATGTTCAGGCACTCCGGGGTTCTTCCTGACTATAGCTCAGCACTTGCCAAGGTCCGCGCAAGGGCGCATAACGAGTTTTGTTCAACCCGCGTTGAAGGCTCTAGACCAACGTGGGGGGTGGCCTTTCCTGTCAGGATCGCTAGACTCGAAAGGCTGTCTTTTATCCACTAGCTGGAAGCAAACCATGAACAACAATAATAGCCTGCTACGCCACATTCCGTGGCTGG
>RCUI01000263.1_pt1 | contig 19836 bp, 20 predicted proteins | sample 2166121 | NCBI WGS metagenome assembly RCUI01 (sample SAMN09932700, study PRJNA488358) | compost metagenome | feature: garden; material: soil; isolation source: compost soil in succinic acid-enriched culture | place: Germany: Experimental Botanical Garden Goettingen | collected 2016-01-27
CACACTTCAAGCCAGGCAAGGAGTTGCGGGATCGGGTGAATGAGGAAGAAGGGCACGTTTAGGTTGTCGGATGAGAGGAAGTCGCTGTGCGGAACTTTAAACTCTTGGTTTTGGTCGTATTCTTGCTATTGATCATGGCGGTGGTGGTGGTGTTTGTGTTGGAAAATCAGCAGTTAATTCCGCTTAAATTTATCGGGTGGGAATTACCACAGTTGCCTTTATCGGTTTTGGTTCTTGTTCCCCTGATGGTCGGGCTCGGAATAGGTCCTTTGCTAACGCTGGGTGTGCGATTCTTTTCAAGAAGGAATTCTGGGGTGTACGCAAGCTCAAAAAATTTAATTTAGTCCTTGTGGAAATATTTGAATGGCCTGGTGCTTTGTAGTGGGAAGTGTCTTGCTCTAGCTTTTGCTTAATGTGAATCGCCTGGCTAAAATATGACGTAAGCTATTTTTTGAAGCGCTGGAATAAGAAGGCAGTACAGCCGAATAGGACAGATTATAAATGTATAGAAATGCCAGTGGTTCTAGGCCTGATGATGTTGATCTCTTTGAGGTGCTTCGTGGGTTGTACGCGCAAAAATGGTTGATCCTGTTCGTAACAACCATTTTTATTGTGATCGCGGCTGTTTATGTTTTTTTTGCCAAGCCGGTTTATGAGGTCAAGCTATTTGTTATTCCGCCAACAGCCAGTGGGATCGCCAATTTTAACTATGGTCGAACCGAGGGGTCAGGGCTGGAGCCTTATACAGTTAAAGATGTATATGATGTTTTTTTGCGGAGCTTGCAGGCTGAGTCGCTTCGGTCAGATTTTTTTGAAGCGTACTACCTCCCTGCGTTAGCGGAGGGGAGGCGGAATAAGGCAAGAGAGAAGCTGTATGATGACTTTTCGGATGACGTGTTTGTTAGTCAAAAAAGTAAGCAGTCCCCCGACCTGTATGTGCTGACTGTGCGTAATACTGACCCTGCGACTGCGGTGGCATGGGCTCGTACTTATGCTGAAAAAGCGAAGGATGTCGCTACATTGGAGCTGATAAAAAATGTAATTGACGAAGCAGCCGTCCGTGCTCGCAATTTACGTCAGCAGATTAATACAGTGCGTGAAAGTGGCCAGAAAACTCGAGAGAATTTGATCATTCAGCTTAAAGAAGCGTTGCGCGTGGCTGAGGCTGTCGGCCTGGAAAAGCCACCCATTATAGGTGGGGCGCTATCAGCTGAGTTGACAGCAAGTATGAGCGGGCAGTTGGTCTATATGCGAGGCGCACAGGCATTACGTGCCGAGATCCATAATCTGGAACAGAGAAAATCGGATGATCCTTTCCTGGAGAGTCTCCGTGGACTTCAAGAGAGGTACGCATTTTATAAGGGCTTGGATGTCGTTCCCAAAGATGTGTCTGTTTATCGGGTGGATGGAAGCATCGAGCAACCTAGTAGTCCGGTAAAGCCGCGAGTAAGTCTTCTTCTTGCGCTTGGCCTCTTGGTCGGCTTTATTGTGGGGGTGGCGTGTGCACTTGCCCGGTACTTCTATAGAAAAAGGCTGGTTATAGCAGGCTAGGTCTGCAACGAGTGCGGGCAGGAGAGAGGATTCGCTGTTGTAACCAAGAGGGCCGATGGCAAGAAGGACTTCGGTCTCGATTGTTAGTAGACGACTGATACGCCCCTGGCGTTTAAAAGTAGGGGCGATTCATGGAAAAAATAATAATTTTAGTTGCTCAACTGGCGATTATTAGTTCTTGGTTACAGTATGCCTCGGTTTGAATGGTCCCCCCCCCGTCACCCGTTGTGCGTTCGGATGAGTTGGGGGCTTGGTAGGGGCCGTCGGGTGCAAAAAACACTATTGTGTTGTTTGTGATTACGAAATCAAGGGCTGATAAAGCACTCGGTGAAGCAGTGGGTCGGAGTTGATCGAGTGTCGATCGTGATGCCTTAAATTGGATTCGCTCAAGGCTAATGTATAGAGCAGGGGCGTTATTTAAGGATGTAAATTAAGTTAAAGTTTCTTAGTTTGAGAAATGGAGTGAGTTGTAGTGCCTGGAGGCTCTGAAATATCCGGGTATTTCCCGGCTGGCGAGCCGTCAGCATTTCTCAGAAACAAGGCATGTCGAAATTTCACCTGTCTCCTTCATTTTCACGATTCTTGGTCGCGTCAAGGTGCTCTGTAGTAGCCATTTCCCGAATTACAGGTGCGCCTCTCCTGTGCTCGACAGCAAATGTCGACACGCCATCCACGGGGTCGACAGGGCGAACAGCGTTACAATCGGCGCAGTGTTCTTGGTCAACCCCCCGAAAGTGTATCTCTATCCTAGGCCCGTGGGCTTTTGAAAGTCCATCGACGGCTTGGCTGCTCTGGTTGAGTTGGATATCGAAGTCGCAGTGTTCGACCCGGTGCTTTTTGTTTTCCTGAGTCACCACCGCAACCGGGTGAAAATCCTCTACTGGGAGCGCAACGGCTTCTGTCTTTGGCTCAAGTGCTTGGAGTCTGGGCGTGTTAAACATCACCCGATGCCGCCTCCGAGGCCATTGTGTAGGCGGTCAAGGAACTGAGCTGGTTGCTCGATGGCCTTGGCCTCTGGCGCAACCGGCCTCATCTAGGATTGACTCCAAGGCTCGTCGCCTGAACGGTATGCCAACGCCCAAATCTACAGTCTGGTCAAGATAGCCAAGGTCAACTGCCAGGAGCCCCGTAGGGTGGCTGCACCATGCACTGGAGCGATTACCGCATGCTCTCGGGTGTTGGCTATGAAGCGTTGCTGTCGTGTAACTGCTCACCAGAAATGCCGGAGTAAACAGGAAGCAAATCTGGCGATAGGTGAGGTTCATGGCTCGGATACTCCACTGCTCCCGATTTGCCTGCAGGCTGGGAGCGGCTAAAAGCTCATGACAAGAATATAAAAATGCCGCTAAGCACGGTATAATTTCTCGTCATGCACCATGGTCGAGAGCTGCTGCTTGAAAGGAGGCTCACAATGCCGGAAGGATTCTGCGTCGGCTGCCTGAGTTTCTATTAGCTAGCTTCCTGGCTGCGGTTTTTCCTCCATCGCCCCCGATTCTTGTCAGGCCTGGGCTCGTGTTGATATCTGGGCATGGGACGGTGTGCGGCAGTGATACGTTTACAAACACAGTTCTGCATTGGCACCGGTTAGCTGGCCGAGCTCAGGATGTTCTAGAGGAACAATGAATGATACCGTTTAATAAACCACCCTACACTGGAAATGAAGACGATTATGTGCTTGCCGCGATGCGCAGCGACAAGATGTCGGGGGATGGTGAGTTCAGTAGGCGTTGCCAGCAGTGGTTTGAAAAACGCTTCAATTGTCAGAAAACGTTGTTGACGCCTTCGTGTACTCAGGCGTTGGAAATGGCCGCGCTATTGATTGATATCCGGCCGGGTGATGAAGTGATCATGCCTAGCTATACATTCGTGAGTACCGCGAATGCGTTTGTGCTGCGCGGAGCCAATATTGTATTTGTGGATATCCGTAAAGATACTATGAATATGGATGAGAAGCTTGTCGAGGCTGCTATTACAGATAAAACTAAAGCTATTGTGCCTGTACATTACGCTGGTGTTTCCTGTGACATGGATGTCATCATGGACATCGCAGAGCGGCACAATCTATATGTTATCGAAGATGCGGCCCAGGGCATGATGTCGACCTATAAAGGGAGACCGCTAGGGACGATTGGGCATATGGCCGCGTTTAGCTTTCATGAAACAAAGAACTATACAAGTGGTGGTGAGGGTGGACTGCTTTTGATTAATGACCCGTCGTTCATTGAGCGAGCGGAGGTTATTAGGGAAAAGGGAACCAATCGTAGTCAATTCTTTCGTGGCATGATCGACAAGTATACTTGGGTTGATGTGGGTAGCAGCTACTTGCCAGGTGAATTACAGGCAGCCTATCTGTTTGGTCAGTTAGAAAAAGCGGATGTTATCAACGAGGCGCGCCAATCTATTTGGCAGCGCTATTACACTGGGCTGACTGCGCTGTGTGAAGAAAATCTGATTGAGATGCCAATCGTTCCCACAGATTGCGTGGCGAACGCTCATATGTTTTACATCAAGGTCAAGGACATCGACTGTCGTACCCAAGTCATTGATTTGCTTAAAAAACAAGGCGTTGGTGCGGTTTTTCACTATATCCCCTTGCACTCGGCACCCGCGGGTAAAGATTTGGGAAGATTTCACGGCTCTGATCGACATACCACTAATGAGAGCGAGCGGTTAGTTCGTCTGCCGATTTGGTTTGGGATGTCGGATAAAGAGGTCTCATGCGTCATAGACTGTGTAAAAAACGCGGTTTTTGAATCTTGTCGTGATACCAAGTAAGATGTCGTCAATCTCTTCTCGCCGACGTTTGATTTATCGTGTCGCATTGACGTCCGTCGCACATCTTTCGAAGATCGCCATCGGTTTTATTTTTTTAAAATTGGTGGCTGTCTATTTAGGTGTTGATGGAATGGGGCAGCTGGGTAACTTCATGAGTGCAGTTACCTTTCTTGCGCTGTTAGCAGGAGGAGGGATCGTCAATGGTGTCATAAAATACGTTGCAGAGTATCGGCTTCGACCGCATGCGCTGGTGAGATTTATTACAGCGGCAAAAACCTACTCATTGTTTATGTGTTTGTTGGTTTTTGTTGTGGGCGTGCTGTTCTCAAAACCCATATCTGGTTACGTCTTCAAGCAGGAGGGTTACTACTGGATTATATTGATCCTTTCTGTGGCGCAGTTTGGGTTTGCCTTCAGTAACCTTGTTACCGGTACCTCCAACGGACTACATGATACCAAGACCTATGCACTCATTCAGGTTATTGGTAATCTCTTGGTTATCCCTCTTGCCTGGGTTCTTATCCGCTACTTCCAGTTTGCGGGCGCTGCAATCTCTGTGGTGCTGTTCTATTTAGTTTACAGTTTTCCTGCACTGTTTTTCTATTACCGTTTTTCCCTTAAGCAACACATAAGGGGATGGTCTTTTGATAGAGGGCAGTTCAAATCGCTCATGTCATTTTCTATGATGGCTTGTGTGGGTGCGATAAGTGTTCCGTTGGTTGAAATCGTTGTTCGAAGTGCGCTTGTCCATGAGGTGGGCTATGCGGCAGCTGGCATATGGCAGGCGTCTATAAAATTGGCAAGTGCCTACATGGGCTTTTTTGTGGTGTTTTTTGCAGCGTACTTTATGCCGTTGGTTTCAGCGCAGAAAGATAGCGCTTATATAGGGGGGCTGGTATTCAAGTTTATGCGCATCGCTGCGGGCGTCTTCCTTGTGGGGGGGGGGGCATTCTATGTGCTGCGGGATAACTTGATTCCCTTGTTCCTGTCGCCAGAGTTCTTTGAGTTGTCAGACCTGATAGGTTATCAACTGGCCGGCGATTTTTTTCGTGTGGTTAGCTACGTTATTGCCTTCGTCATTGTGGCTAAGGCGTCGCTAAAGCTGTATTTAATTAGTGAAATCACACAGGGCCTTATGTTCTGCTCGCTTAGCCTGTTAGCTATTAACGTGGGGTGGGGGGTTAAGGGAGTATTCTACGCTCATGTGGTAATGAATATCATCTACTTTCTTTGTATGTTGATTGGTTTTTTTGTCTATTTAAAAAGACGCGAGGCTTCTCATGCTGTCGGCTAGTGTAGTGGTGTCCTGTTATAATCAGGAAGATTATATTGAAGAGTGTCTGGACAGTATTCTAGGGCAGCAGGTCGACTTTGAATTTGATATTATTGTTTCGGATGACTGTTCGAAAGATACTACGCAACAGATTCTTCGGGACTATTGCAGGCGCCACCCGGGGCGTATTGATTTAATATTGCGTGACGAAAATGTGGGGGCCGCACTCAATTATCATGGTGTCCATGCGGCGGCAACAGGTGACATTATTTTTCATTTTGATGGCGATGATATTATGGAGCCGGGAAAGTTGCAGGCTCAGTATGATATTTTTTCGAATCATGATGATGTCAATATCGTTTTCCATAAAGCTACCTATTTTTCGGATGATCGCTCGTATTGCTCCGAGACGCTATACCCCGGCACAACGAACGAAGCGTTCTCCTTTTTTTCGTTGTCGCAACTTGCGCGCTGGGGTACGACGGCGGTGCATAGCTCCTATGCATACAGGAAGTCTTCACGGCGGGCAAAAATTGAACGAGAGTTTATGGAGTGGTTTTTTGCGATCGACTCGTTGATTCCAGCCGGGCGAGGTGTCTACATAAATAAAAGTTTAGTCATGTATCGTTGTAACACTTCTGGTGCTTCCTATTTGTCGAGTCGTGCGGGAAAGTACAAGTCTTATAATCTCTATTTTGGTGATATTTATCACTATTTTGAGCAGTGTCCTGAGTTGCGAAGTGACCTGTATTCAAATTTCCTTGTTACGTTCCTTGCGATGCTTAAATCCATAAGGATGACTAATTTCGTTGCGGTAAAATTCTTGTTCAAGAATGTTCGTTTTTTTAGGATTCGCAGCTTTCTGGATGCTGTATCGGTGCGCAAGTTGGTCGGGCCTGCGATCAGGGTGCGATAGAATTCGTTCGCTATCTGAAGGCGCGTAGGTCGTCGATTGGCAAGGTGGTGGAAAGTGTCTATTAAAAATATTCGTATCGCCCGAGTGTCTACGGTTCCATTCTTTGTGATCACTCAGCTGAGTGCTCAATTGAAGGAATTACATGACGCGGGGGCTTCGGTCAGCGTTGTAGCCAGCAACGATGAGCAGAGCAGTAATTTGAAAGCTTTGGCGGAGGTTCGATTTCTCCCTGTCGACATTTCCAGGGAGATCAACTTGGCTAAAGATTTGCTTAGCTTGTTCAGGTTGATAGTGCTCTTTCGTCGAGAAAAGTTTGACATCGTTCACTCTACGACGCCAAAAGCAGGGTTGCTCTGCGCTATCGCAGGTTGGGTGGCACGTACGCCAGTACGCCTGCATACATATACTGGTCAACCTTGGGTAACGATGACTGGGCTGAAAAGGCGTATTCTCAAGGCCTGTGACACGCTGACATCGTACTTGAATACACATAATTACACCGATAGCAAGAGTCAGCGGGATTTTCTTGTAGGCTCTGGTGTTATTCGAAGCGAAAAGCTCTCGGTTATAGGTGAAGGCTCATTGGCAGGAGTTGACACCAAACGCTTTAGTATCGGCCGCTACACGGATGCGGAGCGTTTAGTAATACGTAATGAGCTCGCTATACCTCCTGAAGCAAATGTTCTGCTTTTTGTGGGGCGTGTGACTCCAGAAAAAGGTATTCATGAGTTGCTAGGGGCTTTCGAAAAGGTTCTTCAGTCAGTTGCTAATACCTATTTGCTGATTGTGGGGCCCTTGGAAGATGAAAGGTTGTCCGGCGTCTTGAAAACATCGAAGAGTCGTGCCTTCATTCGAATTGTTGGCTTCTCGAACGAGCCAGAAAAATACATGGCAGTTTCGGACTTGCTCTGTTTGCCAAGTTATAGAGAAGGGTTTGGAACAGTAGTGATCGAGGCGGCTGCGATGGGCATTCCAACGGTGGGCAGTGATATATATGGCCTCTCGGATGCAATTGTCGACGGTGAAACTGGGCTTCTGGTGCCGGTGATGGATGAAGAGCGACTTGCACAGGCTGTTATTTCATTGCTTAACGACAAGGCCCGTTTGGGCGTAATGTCGGTGCAGGCTAAACAGCGCGCGCAGGCACAATTTGATTCGTTGGTATGCTCTAAACTGCTTATTCAGAAATACGAGAGTTTTCTCAAGTAGGAGGGGCGCAAATGGATGAAAGACTCAACGTGTTAGTCACGGGAGCCAGCGGCTTTGTTGGAAGTTCGTTGGTAAAGATGTTGTCAGCCTCGACGAAGTATCGTCCTCTTGCTGTTTATCGAGGGGCGCCAGCGTCATTACCTTCCAGGGTAGACAGTATTTTTGTTCGTAACCTTTCCGAGCTTGCCGGGCAATCGGCCGTTCTCAGTGGCGTTGATGTTGTTATTCATGCTGCGGCACGCGTACATGTCATGAGCGAAGTCGCCACCGATCCACTTTCAGAATTTCGTAAGGTTAATGTCGAAGATACGATGAATTTGGCCCGGCAGGCTGCGTCGGCTGGCGTAAGGCGTTTTATTTTCATCAGTTCGATAAAGGTAAATGGGGAGTTTACCCTTCCTGGTAAGCCGTTCACGGCGGATGCTGTTCCCGCGCCTATGGACCCGTACGGTGTGTCGAAGTTTGAAGCAGAGCAAGCACTGCTTGAGCTGGCGACAAGGTCGAATATGGAAATAGTCATCATCAGGCCAACATTGATTTACGGTCCAGGCGTCAAAGCCAACTTTCAATCCATGATGAACTGGCTGTACAAGCGCATTCCTCTGCCGTTTGGTTCAATAGATAATAAACGTAGTCTGGTTTCGTTGGGTAATCTGTCTGACTTGGTTTGGATTTGTATGCAGCATCCAGCTGCTGCTAACCAGGTTTTTCTTGTCAGTGATGGAGAAAGTCTTTCGACAACACAGTTGCTACGCAGAACCGCTAGTGCATTAGGTCGAAAGGCATTGTTGGTGCCCGTACCAATGGCCTTCCTTGTTTTTGCAGCTCGATTGTTGAGAAAGCCCGCTCTCTCGCAACGTCTTTGCGGCTCTCTCGAGGTAGATATTAATAAGACAAGAAATCTACTAAACTGGGAACCTCCAGTTTCTGTTGATGACGCTTTGCGCGAGACTGCAAGGCACTTTATGGACAAAAAAGAAAAATGAGCTTCTGGTATCTTTTTCCTGCGGTTTTCGCGTTGACCTACCTGCTGACTAAACTATTGCGCCGTTATGCTTTGGCCGCCAGCATGATTGATGTTCCAAATGCCAGGAGTTCTCATTCCACTCCTACGCCTCGCGGTGGAGGGCTTTCAATCGTCCTGGTATCTCTCCTCGCGCTGCCGCTGCTTGGATGGTACGAGTTCCTGAGTTGGTCCGAAGTGATGGCTTTCTCTGGGACGGGGGCGGTTGTCGCAGTCATTGGCTTTCTTGATGATCACGGTCACATCCCTGCGCGTTGGCGTCTAATCGGCCATTTTTCAGCTGCCATTTGGGGGCTGGTGTGGATTGGGGGGCTTCCGCCGCTGATATTGTTTGGATTTTCTGTAGACCTTTCGTGGTTAGGGCATGTACTGGCAGCGGTCTATCTGGTTTGGGTGCTGAATTTATACAATTTCATGGACGGTATCGACGGGCTTGCCAGTGTCGAAGCGATCTTCGTCTGCTTGGGCGGAGCTCTGCTGTACGGGATAGCCGGAATGAACGAGAATATCTGGTTGCCGGCAACAGTTGCTTGTGCGGTGGCCGGGTTCCTTGTTTGGAACTTTCCCCCAGCGAAGATTTTCATGGGGGATGCGGGAAGCGGCTACCTCGGTATCGTGCTTGGGCTTATGGCGTTGCAAGCGGCATGGGTTTCTCCACAGTTTTTTTGGAGCTGGTTGATTTTTCTGGGCATTTTTGTCGTTGATGCGACGTTGACGCTGTTGCGCCGGTTGCTTCGCGGAGAGAAAGTGTATGAGGCCCATCGAAGCCACGCTTACCAGTTTGCGTCGCGTCAGTATGGGCGCCATCTGCCTGTGACGTTGTGGGTGACAGCAATCAATCTGTTCTGGCTACTGCCGGTGGGGTTGCTTGTCGGGATGGGGATGCTGGATGGTTGTGTAGGGCTGTTGGTCGCATATCTACCATTGAGTATTCTGGCCGTTAAGTTCAGGGCGGGCAGCAAAGAAGCCTGAAAGTATGGGCGCGACTTGATATAGCTGCTGCTCGCTAAATCGCTTATAGTGTTTTTGGTTATATAGAAAAGGTAAACGGTCATGATGCGTAACTGGTTACTCCAGCTGCCCCGTCCGCAAAAGCGACTTCTTCAGGTCGTTGCGGACGTTTTCCTGGTCTGGTTAGCACTGTACTTGGCGTTTTTGATCCGTCTTGGCGTGGAGGAGATGATCACTCCGCTCGGTAGCCATTTGTGGCTGTTTATCTGCGCTCCGATCGTTGCCATACCGTTGTTTGTCCGTTTTGGCATGTACCGTGCGGTAATGCGGTACTTTGGTAATGACGCGCTCATTGCTATTGGCAAAGCGGTCTCGCTTTCCGCCCTTATTCTCGCGTTGGTGGTGTATTGGTACAGTAACCATCAAAACGTTGTGCCGCGATCGATCATTTTCAACTATTGGTGGTTGAGCCTTGTTTTGATCGGAGGCCTGCGCTTGGCGATGCGGCATTACTTTCTGGGTGACTGGTTTGCTGCCGCTCAGCATGTCCCATTTACACGGCGTGATGATGGCCTGCTCAAAGTTGCTGTCTATGGCGCAGGGGCGGCAGGTAATCAGTTAGTTGCGGCTTTACGCCTGGCCAAGGTAATGAGGCCTGTGGCGTTTATCGATGATGACGTCAGTATTGCGGATCGTGTCATTTCCGGCCTGCACGTATTTGCACCCAAGGATATTCAGCAGATGCTGGATTTGACCGGCGCTCAAGAGGTGCTGCTGGCGATTCCGTCATCAGCTCGTGGTCGTCGACGTGAAATTTTGGACTTCCTTGAGCGTTTTCCCATTCATGTACGCAGTGTTCCGGGTTTTATGGATCTGGCGAGTGGGCGAGTCAAAGTAGACGATATTCAAGAGGTAGATGTTGCCGACTTGCTCGGACGTGACCCGGTCCCAGCGCAACCTGAGTTGCTGCAACGTTGCATCGCAGGGCAGACGATACTTGTTACCGGAGCAGGAGGTTCCATTGGTTCGGAGCTGTGCAGGCAAATTCTTATGCTTGGTCCGATCACTCTTATTCTCTTCGAACACAGCGAATACAACCTTTATTCTATCTTGAGTGAACTCGAGCAGCGTGTCTCGCGCGAGTCACTTTCAGTGCGCTTGTTGCCTATTCTTGGTTCGGTGAGAAATCAACATCAGCTCTATGAAGTCATGCGAACTTGGCATGTAGACACTGTCTATCATGCCGCAGCCTATAAGCATGTCCCCATGGTAGAGCACAACATTGCAGAAGGCGTGCTCAACAATGTGATTGGCACATTGAACACTGCTCAGGCTGCGCTGCAGGTCGGCGTTTCGAATTTCGTGCTTATCTCTACAGATAAAGCCGTTCGGCCGACAAATGTCATGGGAAGTACCAAGCGCCTGGCTGAAATGACATTGCAGGCTCTCAGTTGTGAATTGGCACCTGTATTGTTTGGGGATTCGCACAAGGTTTCCCAAGTCAATAAAACACGATTCACGATGGTCCGTTTTGGCAATGTGCTGGGCTCTTCGGGCTCGGTTATCCCTCTTTTTCACAAGCAGATCAAGGCGGGCGGTCCGCTGACGGTTACCCATCCTAAGATAACCCGGTACTTCATGACTATTCCTGAAGCGGCTCAATTGGTGATCCAGGCTGGGTCTATGGGCCGCGGCGGTGACGTCTTTGTGCTGGACATGGGGGAGCCGGTCAGGATTGTTGAGCTGGCAGAAAAAATGATTCATCTGTCGGGGCTGAGCGTTCGCTCCGAAAAGAGCCCACGGGGTGACATCGCTATCGAGTTCAGTGGTTTACGTCCTGGGGAAAAGCTCTATGAGGAGTTGCTGATCGGGGATAACGTCGTGGCAACTCAGCATCCAATGATCATGAGCGCGAATGAAGACTATCTTGTGTGGGATGTCTTGAAAGAGCGGCTTACAGAGATTTTGGCTGCAGTCGAGGCTGATGACTATGGTCGTGTTCGACAGCTGCTTCGTGAGACGGTCAGCGGTTACGCTCCCGATGGGGAGATTGTTGACTGGATCTATCAGCAGCAGCGGCTGGATCCTTGAAAAATTGATGCTGAAGAGCCCAAGGTTCGTTAGCGGACCTTGGGTTATTTGAAATGGATGGTAAGGGGCTGTGGGTTTGTCAGACAAAAGCGAGGGGCAGCAGGTTGAGGTAAGCGAAAGTATGTCGTTAACCGTAGCTGTAGCTGTGTTGTTGTTGGTCATTGGCTTTCCTCGTGTATACGGTACGGAAGTGCCCATGGCTATTTTCTTGATTCCTTTTTTTTTGCTTGGTTTCGTACGATACTTGGCAAGAAAGGGCACCTTCACGGTTCTATTGTTGATCTTGTTTGGCGGGTGGCTGGTAGGAGGCGCGCTGATCTCTTTATCCGGTACATCGGCAGATCTGTTTTTTCATTTGGTTGTCTCGATAAAGCTCTTGCTTAATGTTTTTTTCGGTTACGTTGTTTATCGGGTTGTCAAATTGCGACCCAATGCTCTTCTCGTCTGGCTGGCATTGCAAAGTGTTGTGATCCTAGTGTCGATTTTTAATCAGGGTTTTTATAATTTCCTGTTAGGGTTTATCTCGCCACGCTCTGCTGATGTATTTCAGCATGTATTCGGATTGCGTGGTCTGGGATTCGGCTTGTTTCATATCGATGGTGCGTTGACTTTAATCATTGCAGTTTTCTATTTCCTGCTGGTGACACCTGCTGGATTTGGGAAGAACATTGTCTTGATCATGATGTTTCCAGTTGCTATGGCGGTTGCCAGGAGTGCAATTATTCCCTTTAGCATATTTGGCGCCGCTCGCAAAGGGATCGGCTTCAAAGCGGTGCTGGTGTTGGCAGTAGTTGCAATGATAGGGCTGAGTTTTTATGTAACCGAAGGTCCATTCTACGAGGCAACTGAGGTTTTTAGGAACCTGCTGAGTCATGGCGAGTTGCGCAGTGCCAGTGTGAACTCATTGGCCGAAATGTATGCTTTGCCCAGTACAGTTGATACTTACCTTTTTGGGGACGGTAGATACTACTCTGAGGATGAGTCTGAACTTGGGTTCTATATGGGAACGGACGTGGGGTACCTGCGGCTTCTCTATTTTTCAGGTGTAGGGTCGGTTGCGGTATTTCTAGTCTTGAATACCTATTTCCTTTTCGGTGTTCTGCTATCAGGGAAATATATTGGTAGTAAAGATATAAAGATTTTTGCGCTTTCTCTGTTGGCGGTGTTTTTTATTATCAACTTTAAAGGGCTGCAAATTATGCCGCTGTTTGCGATGGCGGTTTATATGTATGCGGAGGAAAAAAGACATAAGCAGCAGGCCTGAAGATGAGGTGTGTTGACTTATGATATCTTTGAAGCGCTGTTCGCCCCCAAGTGGGTCAGGAGAAACGTTTTCTGAGTTTTATCAAAGGAAGAAGACGTACTCCGGCTAGTCGTCCACTTCCGCATACGACGGTTGGCAAACCATCATTAATGAAAATCACTTTTCCATCAGTGACGAAGCCAGCGAGCAGTTGGGCGCAAGGCTTGATTGTTCAGCGATACGCTCAAGGGCGCCACCGCCAGTGCACAGAACTACAGCCTGATCGAGACCGCTAAGAGCAACGGCCAAGAGCCCTATAGGCGGCTGCGCCACGTGCTGGAGTGGTTACCACACGTACGAAGCACTGCTGCCGTGGAACTGCTCGCCAGAGATGCCACGGTAAACCGGGTCCCCATCGTGCAGCAGGAGGGGTTCATGTATCGCATTCCTCCTTACTGTCAGATAGCTTTCGAGCCACAACTAATCGTGATCCACCTAGCGACAGGTTGATGCCCCGGCGAATCATCGCCAGTTCAAAGTTCAGCACCCACTCAAAACACCTGTTTAGGGCAGGGTTGATGCGCAATTCCGCCATCTCATCCGGCTTCACGCCAGCCGCATCTTTTTGCATCAAGCGCGATAGGTACATGGCGGGCAGTAAAGTACTGACAAAGGACGTGCTGCGAACAATTTCAAATCCGGCTCGGATGACTTTGTCGTGAAGTTCGGTGGCTTCATATCGCCGAGCATGGCAGGCATGCACATCCACCGCGCTCCACAGCCAGCGGTGCTGAGGGACAGTGATGAACAACATGCCATTGGGGGCAAGGGCCTTGGAGACCTGCTGAAGGACCACTTCGTCTTCTTCAATGTGTTCGAGCACATCAAAGGCCCCTATGACGTCTGGAGCTGAGTCGAAACTTATCTGTCTGGCATCCATTTGTTTGAAGTCGATGTCGGGAAGCCGTTGGCGCGCGTAAAACAAGCCTTCGTTGAAATACTCGCTGCCCGACAGGTCTGCATCAGGAAACTCGCGGGCAACAGCAGAGATTACGAATCCGGTGCCGCAGCCAATCTCATGAAATGAGGTGAGGTGTGGGGTGTATTTTTTCAGCGCCCACACGATAATTCTATTTCTGGCGCGGAACCAAAAATTATTGGCTTCCAAGGCGGCCAGTTCCTGATAGAAATCTACCCTAAAACCCGTTTTCATTTCGAACCGCCACTAAATACAAAATACTTGCATGCCAAGAAACCATAGAGTGCAACCACTGCAATGGCGACTGCCTGTACTGCTTGGTGAGGATAACCGAGTAGGTCAGAGAAAATGAGCAAGAGTAGAAAATTCAGCAGGTAACCGATCACATGCATTTGCACATATCGAAGCACCGCGCCGCGGTTTATGCCCGACATGAATGTCCAATTATGGTTAGCAAAGAACCCAAACGCAGCGCCGATCAGGTACATGAATGTCATCGAGAGTTTCTTACCGCTTCCGGCATTGATCATGAGCAAATAACCAAGGTAGATCAAGCCGTTGCTAGTCACGCCGACAATGCCGTAGCGAATGAATTGGGTAAGGGATGGAAGGCTGGGAGCTCTCACCTTGAAACGCCTCAGAATGTTTTTCGCCCGACGATGTACAACGGTCGCTTTTTGGTTTCGTCAAAAGTTTTACCTATGTAGATGCCAACAACGCCCTGAATGGAAATAATCACACCGCCAATAAAGAATAGCGAGACCATCAGGCTGGTCCAGCCAGGAACGACCGCACCATGCAGCAACGTGGTAGCGAGTAGGTAGGCTCCATAGATAAATGACAGGAAAGCCATGGAGAACCCAAGCTTTACCGCCAGTCGCAGGGGTTTGTCCGAGTAGGCAATGATAGTTTCCATCGCCAGACCCCAGAGCTTTGAAAAGGTATAGGTGCTCTGGCCGTGTAAGCGCTCGGAATGTTCAACCGGTATGCCTGCGGTGGTGAACCCCATCCAATGAACCAGGGCACCAAAAAAACGTAGCTGCTCACGCATTTGGCACAGATTGTCGACTACTTTTCGGGAAACAATTCGAAAATTACCACTGTCGCCATCATAGTCAAAATCAGCCAGATAACTGAACATTTTGTAGAATAGCCAGGAGGTAAGTCGTTTGAGTGGAGCGTCGCGGCGCTTACCGCGCAACGCGAGGACAATGTCGAACCCTTCCTGGGCTTTGGCATACAAGCGTGGGATTTCCTCAGGACGATCCTGCAGGTCGCAGTCCATGACAATGACCCACTGCCCTCGGCAGCAATCCAGACCTGCAGTAATGCCATAGTGCTGGCCAAAGTTTCGACTTAACTGAATACCTCGGATACGTGAGTCGGCTGCTGCGAGCCGTTCTATAATCTCCCAGGAGCGATCGCCACCACAGTCTTCGACCAAAAGGATCTCAAAATTTGGAGATATCGTTTCCAGTGAAGCCTTTAACCGGTTGTATAATTCATCAAGCGATTTTTCGGCTTTGTAAACCGGTATCACAACTGAAACATGAGGTTCTGCAGTCTGTAGTGGCATCTTGTTCTATGACTTCTATTCTTAATAAAATTGGTTTACCAGTACTGCATGTAACCAAAAAGTAGTTCCTGCCGATAATAGAAAATTCCGCAGGTGGTGTGTGCAAAGAAAACGGCTATGCAGAGTCCAAATTTTATCTTGTCGAGTAACGTGGTGGTCAGGGATTTCATGTTGCCAAGCAAAAAGGTCAAGCTGAATAGGAAAGCTAGATACAGGCCGATCTGTCCGCTCCACCAGAAGTTTCCGGCATACATTCTATAGCCACTCTCGGCGAAGAAGTACGTAAGGATCATGCCCATCAATAGACAGAGAAAAGCTAAAATCAAGGCCTTGTTTTTTGCGCTCGCTTTCGGATAAAAGAGAAGTACAAGAAGCGGGAAGGCAATGGACAGAAATAACTTGCCGATCAAGAAGCCGGAGTAGTGTGAGAACGTTTCGAAAGGGAGGAAAAGAACATGACTTTCCTCATGGCCAGTGCCGACGGAGAGGCCTTGAAAAAAATACGTGTGGAAGAACTGAAGGCTCAGTACCAGTAAGGTCGGAAGAAAGAAGGCACCGTATATATATGGGCGTTGCATCGTGGAGGCCAGCTGCTGAGTAATCAGCAGAAAAAGAACAAATGCAGGCAGGATGATCAGCAGGAAATTCGGTTTGGAAATACCACAGATGAACACCGCAAATGCAAAGGCCATGGCATGAAGTCGCTGGCCTTCTGCCGGACGGTCCGCTGCTTTCAAGGCATAGCAGAATACAATTAACGACAAGGGTTTGAGCAACAACATGGTGGGACTGTGGTAAACCGTGATCCCGATGTAACCGAAGTACAAGTGGTTATCGGCAACGAAAAACGCTTGCAGTGGGGTCACCAGAAGCAGGCAAACTGAAAACAGGATGGCGGTGGGCATTGATACGCTGGTAGCGAGGATTCGGTAGTTCAAGATGGCCAGCAGGGAAATGGCCAGAAGGATCACCAGCGTTGAAGCCGCGACATAGTCGATGGTCAGTAGATTTTTCGCAAAAATGACCAGAATGTGATAGAGCGGGTGTGGCAAAATAAGCTTACCATACTCTTCAATTTCGCTTGCCCATTTCAAGTGAGCAACGTAGTCGCCACCAATGGTGGATAGCTTGTTGATCAACGGTTCAAATATAACGACGCTGATGACCAGCAGCGTGAGGTACGCCGCTAGTTCGGTCAAGCGACTGGATGTTGTGCTCGTACGGATCCAGCTTTTAGTTATCATCGGCTCCCCCTGCCTTTGATGATCGGTTCTATTGTTTGTGACACGGCCACAATCTTCGGGGTAGTGTACCGTGCAGCGAATTCAATTATCTATTTTTAATCGCGGCCTGCTTTGCTTTATGCACCGTGCAGACCATGGTTTCAGTCGTTTTTCCATTTGAATGCTTGTGCTGAGTGCTCGTGGTGGGCCTCCCTGAATTGACGGATGCCCGTTTCCAGCTCCGCGACTCCGGTTCACCGTTCCAGTTGAACGAACCAGCTTCCTCGGCGTTAAGCCAGGAAAGCTGGTAGGCGTGGTTTACATGTAGCATCGGCAGCGGCATCAGCGGACACGCCGGATGATCACCTTCGCCTTTTGCATCAGGTGACTCGTTCACAGCGATCAACACCTTCGGTGGCACGACCTGATCCCTTTCAATCAGGAGCAACTCTTTACCTGTCTGCTTGCGTTTATCGGCGTATTCGGCGTCGGCAAAGGTCATCTGCTACATCAGGCGTTGAGCGTTTGAGGTCATGCATTTTGCCAAATCTGGAGGTCTGCTCCAGCGGTTGCGTCGCGGTCTTTTTGGTGGGAAATTTCCTACAAACACTGCTCGTGCAGTGGTTTGACTTCGCCAAAGATGTCACAATGCTGGCCTTCATCATCTGATGGTAGGGAAGTTTCTCCAGGATCGGGTCAATGGGGTATGGAACGCTCCCTATTAAGGATTTTGGTGACGCTTTGCCTTTCGTTGGAGCCATTGATACTCGACCAGGCAGGCATGTGCGTGACCAGCATTTCCCGTGTACTTCCCGTAGTCCCAAGTAGCGACATCGATTTGTTAACCGTGCTTCAAAGCCTTTGGAAGCAGAAGTTTTTGATTGCTGCTTTTTCTCTGGCGGTAGGGGCTTTGGCGGGAATCTATGCCTTGCTCACCACTCCAGAGTACAAAGTCAGCACCACGCTGCGGCCTGCCGCACTCAATGATCTAGATGCCCTTAACCGCTCCGGCGTTTATTCGCTGCCGCGCGAAAAGGCGTTGATCAGCGTAGGCGCTGCGCTGGATTCCTACGATGTACGTCTAGGCTACTTCCGCGCCAACCCGGGGCTATTTGCCCCTATGCGTGAGGATGGGCAGACGGACGAACAAGCCTTCGAAGAATTCAACCGCAATTCCATCAAACTGGTGCTGCCTAACGCCAAGAAGGAGCTTGATCTGATAAGCGCCTATATCGGCCTGGAGTTGCGCTATCCAAAGAATGTCGATGGTGTGGAAATTCTCAATGGCTTCGTTAAATACGCCATTGAAACTGAGCGGCAGCAAATGGCTGCGGACTTGTCGGTCATCATCAAGAACCGTTTGAACGAGCTTGACGGCAAGTTGGATGCTGCCCGTGCTGCCTATGAAGCGGAGAAGGCGTCAAGAGTCGCCACGCTGCTGGAGAAGGACAATCTCGATCGCGCACAATTGCAAGATGAGCTTCGGGCGTTGCGTGTTCAACTAAAGTCGCGGCGTGCCGAGCGAATTGCCCAGTTGAACGAAGCCATCACGATCGCTCGGTCCTTGGGGTTGAAGAAGCCTACTACCCCCTCATCCATGGCCAGCGAAGGCGAATCGGGTGGCAACGTAATCCGCACGGAGGTCAACAATCAGCAAATCCCGCTGTACTTCATGGGTACCGATGCTCTGGAAGCCGAGCGCAATGCCCTTCGCCAGCGCACCTCCGATGACTTTACCGAGCCACAGGTGGCACAGATTAATAAAGCGCTCATGCTGCTGAAGAATAATCGTCTTATTGAATCATTGAAGCAGCGCGAAAATGAAGACGTGTTCTTGCAGAATATCGAGCCTTTGCGTGCTGAAATGGCGCGGTTGAACAAACTTGATTTTGATGTGACGCGTTTGAACCTGGTGACTATCGACAAATATGCGTTGCAACCTCTTAAGCCGATTTGGCCGAAAACATCCCTGATGATTATCACTGGTCTGATGCTGGGTGCTATGTTAGGGATCTTGGTGGCGATCATTCTGCATGCAGTTGCTCAGCGTGGCAGAGACCTTGAACGTTTTACCAAGAACGCTTGATCGGCAACCCTCTGTTACTTTCAGTACTCCGAAAAAAGTCGCCAATGGGCGACTTTTTTCATGGTGTCATCGTATACGCCCTCGCGCGTACTGTGTTCGGACTTTTTTAGTAAAATAATCCGCGTTGAATACATTTGCGCCGACACTCCTGCCGGTCTAGGTTTCGGTAGCAGCCAAGGAAATGCTGCTCTGCAAATCATAACCAAGGAGTTTCAGTCATGCGCAACACGGTCCTGTCGTATCTCTTTCTGCCCCTGTTCAGCGCGGTCTCGCTTTCGGCAATGGCGGCTCAACCGCACGTCGAGCCGGCGGCCGCCATGGTGACTCTGAACGCAGCCAAGCTCAACTTGAACCAAGCCGACGCTACAACCCTGCAATCAACCCTGGTCGGCATCGGCAAGACCAAGGCCGAAGCCATCGTCGCCTACCGTGATGAGCACGGTGCCTTCACCTCGGTGGATGAGCTGCTCGAGATCAAAGGCATCGGCAAGGCCTTGCTGGATCGCAATCGGGACAAGCTCAGGGTCAATTGATCATCGTCAGGGAAGGGGCCGGTCATTGACCGGCTTTTTCATTGCTGCGTGATGCCGCTGGTGGTCACCGTCATGCATAGCGCGACGGCTCAGCGATCCTGCGCATCCTTGGCATCCATCTCGGCATTGCGTTCATGTACACGTTTTAGCTGTTCCTCGGTCAGGGGCAGCTTTTTCGCAGTATCGCGCAGCAGCATCAGGCCACCGACGATGGAGCCGATTGCAAGCACTAGAATCAACCAGGCATACCAGGGCATGAAATTCTCCTTTTAAACAGCAAATGACGCTGCTTCTTTAATTTGGAGCAAACACATCATTCATTGGTTCAATTATAGGGGCAAGGATGAGGCACGGCCATTTCGCGATCATCGGCCCCCCACGGGCCGCCGCTTCGTTTACAATGCGC
>RCUI01000264.1_pt1 | contig 19812 bp, 20 predicted proteins | sample 2166121 | NCBI WGS metagenome assembly RCUI01 (sample SAMN09932700, study PRJNA488358) | compost metagenome | feature: garden; material: soil; isolation source: compost soil in succinic acid-enriched culture | place: Germany: Experimental Botanical Garden Goettingen | collected 2016-01-27
CCTATAACCTCCCCGGGATATGCGCACTTTACTTCGAAGGCAGGGTTCGTCACGGCATGTCTGCAAGCGGAGCTGAGTCGTTCGTGATGACTCTGATTTCTAATCCTGACGAAATGGATTAGGGGCTGGGTCACGCATGGGTTCCAGTGCTGCCAGCTGCAGGACGTTGTGTGCCGCCTGCGACCAACGTCTACTCGTGAATTGGAAGTTCGCTAGGAGGGATCTTGTAATCCCTCCAGATGCTTGCTGATAAGTCTCTGTAGCAGCTTTGCTGTGTGTTTCCTAGCCCCATGAGCCACCATCTCTGCAGCACAGGCTTTGTCGTAGGGCATCTGAAGCTTTGGGAAACTGAGTGGTTGGCAATGAAGCTAGGCCTTACTGCCGAAAAAAATGGCCTGCCCGGGCCATATTAAGAGGCTCGGTGCGTGCAGCGTGGGCCACTTTACCTGATCAACTTTTAGCCTCGTCTCCATTTTCGGGCGCGTCCTTCAAGAGCTTCTGCAGCCCAGTTAGGCTTTGCTGGTGGCCAGTGAAATCTGGACTCCAGTTAACCGGCAGCATGTAGGCTTCTGATTTGCCCATTCGATGCTCTCGGTCGGAAGACCAGATTTCCACCGAACCATTGCAGTACATGAAGAATTTGAACTGCTCAAGAGCAATCTCGGACTGAATGTCGTCCCGGCTCTCACGCCTTGTGTTGAGTAATACACATCCTCGGATAGGGTCGATGATGAGCCGCTCATCTCTGAAGTCCATCCAAAATTCAATCGCCACTCTGCCATTAGGAGATTCGAGTCTGACGCCGAGCTTTCCTTCATTCATCCCGCCGTCTGTCATGAGCATTCCACCGAGGTGGACACATGACTTACCTTTTCGAGCCATCACGTAGAAGTCGTCTGGAAGTATGTACTCGCGACCCTCAGCAAGCTCACCTCTCCGAAGCGCCTCTAACTGCTCGTTGTCGAACAGGGTTCGGAAACCCTCCAACTCGTAAAGGTGATCGCGCTCATAGGACGATGGAGGCGGTACTCCGAGCCGTTCATCCATGGACAGCTCCGCGAGATGGCGCATCAGTGGCTTATCCAGATGGATTCGCTGGTGGTCATCCGGATCGTCTGGATCGACGATATCCTCGCGCTCAGCATGAGCGATCGCATGACGTCCTTGTGTGGCCAGGTACTCGGAGATATTTTCGCCATGCGCCTCCAGCTCTTCGCGCCGAGAGATCGCATCTCTATCCGTCATTCGGGGCAGTGTCTGCTCGATCCATGGCCCTCGTTCCCGGCCATTTGGAAGAGAGCGTGCGAAAGCCTTATAAAAACCTAGAAACGAGTAAAAGGGATTGCCGAGTGACAGCCCTTCACGGTAGTAGGCCAGCGCCTTTCGAGCCTCATCGCTCTGCGGAACATGAAGGTTCTCGTCTGAGAAATACTCGGTGAGAGCGTTGTTCAGTATCCTGCCCACACGGAATGGGCTGCTACCACCTCCCCACATAACAATGTCAACCTTTTTGCCTTCGCGCCAAGCGATAGCCGTCGCCAAGCGCATGATAGCTGCACGACCCTCATTTACAGATAGCCCATAGCCGTTTGCTCGAATCGCAATCGCCGGAAGGCTACGGTGCTGGCCGTCGCTTACTGCTGGCTGCAGGAGGAAATCAAGACCCTCGAACCTGACGATTTGAGGACGGTTTGGCCAGAAGACCTGGGTCTCTAGTCCACCTACCACCCATTGTCCTCGTTGGTTTTGGTACCGCTCGGCCAGTTCGAAAGGATCGTCGGTCGCCAGCATTGAAGAGCTCCTAAAAGTTAGTGGCAGCGGTGCGCCACTCCAGATTATATTCAATCTCCATCACCTGGGCGATGTGCTTGCTTCGAGCGAAAGCAAGTTAACTAATGGACGAATGAGCATGGTCGTGCTGAGTCAATCTGTGATAGGGAGGCGGCAAATAGCAAAAGTTAAGCTTCATATGCGTATCTCTAGAGATGATGACTCGTTTGCTGATTTCTATAGCTTGATGGCTGGGTTAGAGTAATAATTACTTAGTCGTTACAAAGGGTGATTTGCGCGTGGGTATGAGTAAGCGCGTCACTGAAATTTAAATTTTTGTTACTAGCTTAGATTGCGAGAGTAGAGAGATGTCAATCAGTTGGCCGGATCTTGATGGCTTTATATCCCAGGCTATACAAGGCAATATGGTTCAAGCGTCTAGGCGGCTTATATTCACCCACTGCAATGAAGAGCTGGAGAAGCGGGGATTTTTCTTTGCTGATTTGCTTTATAACTTTGGCGGTACGGGGCTGTTGATAAAATATGAGGAGAAATTTTTTCTTCTTACGGCGCAGCATGTTATCAAAGCTCATTACTCTGCGCCTCAGAATGAGTCGCCGTTTTTCACCAACGCCTTAGCGAAAAGTCAGTGGGATGACCTTAGCAAGCTCCTGTATCCAATTCGAGGTTGGGAAATTGGCTCGTTGATTAAGAGCGATATCCCATGGATTGATGATGAGGATATTGTGCTTGTAGAGATGGGGCAACCGATGCCTGGGGGATACCCCGAACACTTCTTGGACTTTGATACCCAAGATAGTTTTGGTTTCCTGAGGCGAGATGAATTCCAGGAAGGATTGATATTCCTAGCAGCAGGGTATCCCATCGAGGAAAATCATGTGATGCCTGCTGAAAATGGCGAGCATGACTTTACCACCAATCTTCATCGTTTTACCTATCCTGGTTTCTGCACAATGGAGAACGGAAACCCCTACCTCAGGTTTGAACGTGAATACACTCATGAAGAGATGAATGGGATGAGCGGTGGAGTTGTTACAAATGTAGAGCCCAACGCTGAGCAGATACGGTGGGTGGGTATGATACAGAAAGCGGGAAATGGAACACTTCGTTTCTATCCGGCCTATTTGATTCTGCCAGCAATCTTGAAATACAGAGAAGCGCAGACGTATGTTATTGATCCGGCTGCCAATCTCGTAGATTTAGAGATGCAGGCTACTCTAGAGGCGATTCAAGCCAGAAAAGAATTTAACGAGATGATCAGCCAAATGGGGGAGCGTACAATTCTCCAGTAAAGTCGTGACGAGGTTTAGCTTTGCCTACCTTGTGGGCCTTGGGGGTTACTCAGGGCTCACTGTGGGGTGCAGGTTCAGAGACGCGAGCCAAACGATCACAACCGAGCCGAGTTCAGGCCAATTGCACCAGGGCGGCTGCGTGAGGGGGGGGCTCCTACTCGCGGCAGCCACGACACTCGGTCAGAATGCTGGAGTCCGTGTCCCCGGCGGAGACGCAAGCTTATTCATGGTGCCGCCTCGCGGGTCAAAATCGAGAATTTGTTTTTCCGCACTCAGTATGGGTTGCGGGTGATCAATCCTTCAATGCGCCCGGTGTTGCCGTGGCTGGCAATCTTGGACGAGCGTATCCGCGCACGGCTGGAGGAGCTTGTACCAGAAGTCTTTTTCGAGGGAGGCGATCCTAGCCAGCTCCCACTCAGTACCCGCCGAAATATTCTGCGTAAGACGTGCGAGCATTTGGCTCAACCCGCCCATAGCTGGGCGACGACTGACTTTACGTCCGTGCAGCGCTTCGCACAAAACGACCTCGCAGATGACATCAAGGAGCTGCTGGTGCTGTATCGCTCCAACGACGACATCGTCTGGTTTCTGTTGAGGATGGTGTGGCACGGTGAAGTAGTGGGTGCGCTTGCGGAGGTCAAACAGTTTGCACTGCATGCCCAGCAAAACTACACGCGCCTGGCAGCAATGCTAGCTGTCATTGAACTGGGGGCGTCCCTGGGGCGTAGCGTCATTCTAAACACTCTCGGACAGGGGCTGGTGGTGCGGTGAATGTTGCTGTTGATGTGGTAATTTCATCTGTTGAGTAGGCCACGCATACAAGGGAATTCGTGTGGACAGGAATTGGATCAAAGATTTCATTGAGAACTTTTCTTCGGCGACTATCGGCGATATAGACATCCCAAAGCTGATCAACGATAAAAGTCAGCACACGCCTGAGCGTCTCTTCAAGATCAGAAGCTGCAGCAAGCGCGCACTGGAAAATCTGGCACAGAAAACCCTGTTCCTAGGCGTAGCCAAGAAATTTAACGACCCCTACGACACGGCCTTTTGGATTGACTACCGTAAGCTCGCGGCTTGGGAAAAACTCGATAAACTGGGCTTCAGCGAAGATCAGGTCGCCACTGCTCTAGCCTCTGATGACCCGATTGCAGCGGTGGTAGCACTGGCATCGGCTCAACAGTCATGCCCCTTAAATGTTGATGAGTGGCTTCACGAAGTCGGCGTCTTGGCGCCGAATCACCAATCGGGGCAGTTGCCAACCCTCATAGGTGAGCTCCAAAGCAGCTACAAAATCTGTAGCCTCAGCGAGCGTGTGGATTCGATGTTGATGTGGAGCCACTACGGTTGCAACCACACAGGCTTTGCCATGGAGTACGACTTCACTAGCCTCCATCGGAATGAGTCCCCCACCTTCACGCTATGGCCGGTCGCCTACACAGATAAGCTAATCGACGTCACCCACATCCTCAGAGCCCGTCGCGCAGGCAAGGACTACAACGAGCTTTTTGGCATTGCTGCATCGTTGTGCAAAGCTCTCGATTGGCAGTACGAGCGTGAATGGCGCTGGGTGCTTCCTGATGACGATAGGAGTGTCGAAGGTTTCAACCGCCCAGCACCTCTAAAGGCCGTGCACTTGGGGGCAAGAATCAGTGATGCTGATGCCCTGAACATCTTGAGAATCTGCAGTGAGATCGACATACCGGTGTTCAAGGTGATGCTTGAGTCTCACGAGTACCGTATGGTCTCGGTGCCTACTAGCTTGGAAGATTGGTGTTCGATAGCTGGACGGCAGCAGGGCAACATGCCCTGGTAGTCCTTAACCGTGAAGGAGAGGTGCATGGACGTGAAGTGGGAACCATTGGTAGTGCATAACAACGGATTGGGCGTGCTTCGTGGGTATCTGACCGAAGATGGAAAGCTGCTTGTGGAGAACACGGACGATGCCAAGCTCGTAGGCTTCATGCCTGGAGCATTTCGTTCAGACGTTGACCGTCTGAAAAATCCCGAAAATGCCCTCATCGTTGCAGGCCCACAGGCTTTCGCTGGGGAGTGGCTGTGGGAAGGTAGGGACAATGAAAATGCAGATGCATTCACCCATCCGGCGTTCATTTTCTACCGGAAATGAGGATGGACAGATTCGCTAAACGCAGGTTGAGCACACGAGCCTTTGCTTGATTTGGCTCGTGTCTCACCTGGCTTTTCAGATCTGTATGCCAAGCGTTCGCTTCATCCTGATGATCTCCATATCTGCCTCGCCGTTAGGCAGAGTCGCAGCGGAGTAGATTACCGAAAAGCTCGAGCCCGGCGGCTCTTGGTTCAAGGTCAACGCTAAACCTGTCATCTTCATAGCATCCACCAAGACGTCGATGATCGGATCAAGGCCGGCAAGACCATTCCACGACGCTTTGTTCTCCCAACATTTGCGCACTGCGATCAAGGCATCGCTGAGGTATGGGGCAAGCTCTCCAGTAGAGGAAGAAAACCGGTCGATGTCGATCTCTTGCTCCAGGCCCTCGAGATGACCCATCAAATACATTGAATGGTTTAGCGGCGTCGAGATGGCACCCAGGGTCTCAACCAACAAACGAGTCGCATCACGGTGCTCGTAGTGCGCTTTGATCGCCGAGCGCGCGTGTTCCACTGCACCCGCCATCGAACACTCAAGGGTTTCGGTGTAGATGTCCGTCACCAAGTTGCCGCGACTGACCCCTGCGCTCAGTCGGCAGGCTGCATACTCTTCCCAAATGCCATGGGCGGCATCACGCAATATGCTCAGAGCCCAGTCACAGTCATGCTTCGCCAGCATAACCCCAGGAGAATGGCCTTCAAACCAAGCTGCTGTCTTCACGTGACCAAGTTCGTGGGCGATGAGGTTGGCCGCTCGCCAGAATTCCTCTGTCTCTGGCTCGTGTTCGACTAAATCGAAAATGGCCTCGCCGTTCAGAACGACGTGTATCCTCACCACGCCTCCACGACGAACCCTCAGGGTTTTACCAACGCCTACAAGCCCGTTCTTATTGGTGTAGCGCTTGGCGATGTTGGACTCATATCCCAGATCCACAGACGCGAGGGCCAAATCGTAGTCGAAGCCAATCGTGATGCCGTCCAAGTTCGACAGGTTTAGGGCCTGTGTGATGGCGGTCACTAGGTTTTGGACGGTGGAGACGAATCTTGGCGTCCACTCAGCATCCGGTGGAGTGTCCCGAAATGAAATACCGAAAGAGGCAGCGGAGGGGGCCTGACCTTCCAGTTTAACGTCATCTTTCACGTGCAGGTTTCCTTGCATAGCGCAGGTCGTAAGCCGAATTTTTAACGTCTGAAGCAAAGCGCCCGCAGCGATCTGGCAAAGGCGCAGTTGCCTGCTGCAAGGATCATCCTTTGAATTTGATCTCAGGGAACTTGTAATCCTGACCCCGCTTCCTAGCTACGTGGTAACGCTGGACATGGACAGCCACCGAGCACAGCTGCGCTGAGCTGAAACCTGCGAGCTTATTGGCCACCAGGCCACTTGAGATTTCCCCGCGTCCATCCGATACGTCTTCAACACCTACGACCAGCCGTGACTTCAACTCGATTGGACTCAGCGGTAAGCGATGTGCGCCCTGACTTTCTCGCTGAGACTCTGCAATGATTTGCCATTCAGACGGGTAAAGATCTGGTGTGTTTTCGTCCAGCAGGGACGCGAATAAGCTAAACACCGCAGATATGGTGTGCATGTAAGTATCGTCATCACCGCTCGCCATGCCGCTCGGACTTTTACGATCCACCAGTGAAAACAGCAACTCTTTGGCTGACTCGTCAAAGTAGTCTTCGATCGGGTTTGGTCTTTTCACGCATTGATCTCTTAGTCTGAAAGGGGCCGTCAGTCGCGATCGCGTGGTCACCTCGATCGTTGCCTCTGTCGGCCACTGGCCATAGTTAAATCCGCCGACTCCAGCCATGCGTGGCGTAGTCGAGGGTCACGATGGCTGCCGCTTCCGAGGCTATCTTATGGAAAGCATTGTCTTTAGTGATGTCGCCGTAATCGCTGATGCCGCGCACAACCAAGACGGGGACTTCCTGCTTATCACAGGCGTCGAATACCCCGTAAGCCTCCATTTCCGCAACAAGCGCTTTTTCGTGAATGCGCTGGAAACCTTCAAATACCTCAGGATCACGAATCAGCAATTCTCCGGATGCAATCGTCGCTGGCGAAACCATTAGCCTGGCCGCCACTTCACCTGCCTTAGATTCGGGCGGCATCGAGAAACCAAGCTGATCCGCACGTTCCAGAAGGCGAGCGGGCAGAGACTCGGTTGCGAAATAGGTGTTGAGATCTTGCTGGGTTGAAAGGCCCGGCCGTTGCATTTCAGGACGTCGGGCAATAGTGCCACCTGCGTGCGCTGCTCCACCTTCGTAGTACACGACACGCTCGGACAGAATGACTTCCCCAAGGCTGAGTTTTTTACGTCGACCGCCCGCGATGCCCATCATCAGCACTTTTTTAGGCTTGAGCTCAGACAGCAGGATGCTGGTGATGGAGCTTGCGTTGACGTTGCCCGGGTTACCCAAGGAGGCGACTACACATGAAAGAGGGCCATCTGCTCGCTGGATCGTCACAGGCCAATACTGCACACCATGGGTGGTGTGGCGTGTTGGAATATCTTCAGTGATGCCGAAGACCTTCCTGGCAGCTGCAAGCTCGATGGCGATGGCCGTGATCACCAGGAGATCTGGAGAGCGTGCGGCTTCTCGGGCCTCGCTTTCAGCTTGGAACAGGCCAACAGAGAGATCTGCGATCTTGTCCAGGCCGTATATGGGCTCCTGAAGAGACATGCTATCCAGGCGTCCTTTCACCTGCTCGCCAGTAAAGGGGAACATGGTGAGCGGTTCCCTGAAGAAATTCGCCCGCAGGGCTAGTGCACCTTCGCCATCTTCGCTGAAGCCGCCGAGCTGAAGGTCAAATGGCAGCACTGGGAGCTTACGTCTGCGGAGCTTACGGGCTCGGTCGGAGACGCCTTTGCCACCGCCGACAGCAATCATCGCCGTGGCCACTTCGACCTGCTCATCACCGATATACCCGCCGGTGACCATGTCGTCCTCGATGTAGACGATCTGGGCGTAGTTCTCAGCGGAAAGGCGGCGGATCAACGTTCGCTGCTCGAGCGTCATTTTGTTCTGCATAGCCAGCTGCGAGGTGACGATCTTCAACTGGTGGGCTGGAGCATAATCAGCCAACAGCTTCTCAGCCTCGTAGGCCACAGTCCAATCGAAGGTCAGCGCATCGCCATCCTCATTGACTGGCAGGCCTGCCAGGTAGACCACTAGGCCTCCGTTTGCGGCCAATACGCTTTTTGTCACCGCGCGAGTGAAGTCGTGCGCGAGATCGATCGAGGCCTTCTCTGTCGTCTTCGAGATACTGCCCGCAATCAGAATGAATTCATTTTCAAGGTTTGCCATTGTGACAATTCCGGTAGCTGAGGTGTTAAGTGTTGGCTAAATTTTTATGGTTAATACTGGAGTAGTGCCCTGATCTCGTCCCTGTTTTTGAGGGCGAGCTGGATGACTTCGGGCTTCTGGCCGGCCTGATCGTCATTCAGGTTAAGCTGGAAAAGCAGGTACAAAAGCAGAGCCCGACGACATGCGATATGCATCTCGCCCTGTTCCATCAGGAAGTCGGCCTCAATCAGTTGACGCTGCGCCGAGCTAAGGCCAGGGTGCGGGACGAGAACGACATCCACTATGGTGTTCCACGCGTAGTCCTCATCAGCTCGCTCCCGATCTTGCCCACCGTATTTGCAATACTTGATACGGGTCAGAGAGAAGTCCCGGAAGGCCTGACGTTTGTGGCAGTAAGCCCGGACGTGCCAGCGGTTCCCGTCATGCACCAAAGCATGAGGCGAAAGTCGCCGCTCTCCACCTTCAGGGTCTGTCAGTGACTGATAGAAGACCTCTACGGAACCCTTTTCGCGAATCGCGCGCAGGATCTCCCCAACAACGTCTGCGTTTAGTCGACGGCCCAGTTTGGGTACTGCGGCTACAGGGGACTGCCAACCCAAGAAGTTTCCATATGGGATCTCTGGCTGCACGGCCACGCGAAGCAAATCATCCAGGTAGCGCTCGACCGAGGTAGATCGGAACACCGCTTTAAATGTGTCGGTGGCCCTATAAACCCTCGCCCGGGTGTCGTACTCCAGGTTGTTCTCGGCAAGCTTGCCGTACTCAGTAATATCCAATGATGCCTGTGGCACTGATATCCCGAAGAAGTCAGTGAGGCTGCTTCGGTTGATCTGGCCATCCCACCGCAGTCGATAGTCGATAAATTCCAACCGGCGTTCCTGTCCCCAACGTGCTCCTTGCCGTCCCTTGCTGCTGGGTTGGTCGTCCGTGGGTATGGAATCGTTTGTCATGATCGAACCTTGATAGCGTATAAAAACTAGACTGCATATAAAAACTATGCGTATAGTAATCATACGCTAGCGATCTGGAGTTCGCAATTTTCCTGGCCGGATCTTTTGAGGGTGCAGGACGTTCAAGCCACAGGGAGCTGTAAGGGCAATTTAGGCATAGCGCTCAAGTTGGTGCGCCATCTCGTCCGTCGGCAGGTGTTGGAGCCGCTGGTAGGGAGGCTTTGCGATTAACACATATCCATGAAGGGGGCGGCAGATGCCACTTACCAACACTCAGATCAAGTATTACGACAGTAACGTGCTGCGCCTGCCCAAGGACAAGCGGGAAACCTACAACGCTCAGGTCGACCGCCTGATCGCAGCGCTAAAGGACAGCCTGAAGAAGCAGGACAAAATCATCATCAAGAAAGTGGTGAAGGCCGGCTCTTTTGCCAAGCACACCATCCTTCGCCCTAACTCCCAGTTTCCAGCCGACGTTGACGTGGTCTTCTACATCAGCGGGCAGAAGGTCGATGAGGAAACCTTTGCGACACTGAGCCAGAAAATCTACGATGCGCTGATCAAGCTCTACCCGAACAAATCTGTTGAAGACTTCGAAATCCAGCGTAAGGCAGCGAAGGTCACCTTCGTAGGTACGGGGCTTGAGGTCGACATCGTTCCGGTCATCGAAAACCCTAACAAGGAGGGCTACGGCTGGCAGTTCGACCGGATCGATGGCACAAAAACCGAGACCTGCGCGCCTTGCCAAGTGAAGTTCGTAAAGGATCGAAAGGATCAGGATCCGGACTTCCGCACCCTTGTGCGTATGGCCAAGCAGTGGCGCAGCTGGAAGGGCGTTCCTCTGAAGTCTTTCCACATCGAGCTGATTATGGCTCACGTGCTTGAAGTGAACGGAAAGGCCGGCTTGCTTGAGAAACGCTTCCGCGACTTCCTTCTGTACATCGCAGAGTCCGGGCTGAAGGAGGTCATCAAGTTCCCCGAGAACGGATGGGTCTCTCAATTTTCCGAACCGGTCGTGATCATCGACCCGGTGTGCGATACGAATAACGTCGCGAGCCGTATCACAGAGGAAGAGCGCAAGGAGATCGTTCAGATCGCTCAGGAGTCCTGGGAAACCGCACACTTTGCGTCGATTGAAGATGACCTTGAGGTGTGGAAAGAGCTGTTCGGCAAGGGCTTCAAGGTGGAGGGCGCAGCATGAGTTCTACCTCCACCCAAACCAGCACCTTCACTACGACTGATATTGCAGCGGTCATGCGGCGTATCACGGCTGACCTCGTGATGATCGCTTCCAGCAGCGGCGCGATCACCGAGCCCGAGGCCCGTGAGTGGGGACATGACATTGAGGTTCTGGCCAAGTACGGCTACCTCGAGTATGTCGATGTCACCCTGTTGAGCTACGGAGTCGAGTACAAGGCTGCGCGATTCTACGTCAATGAGTCTGGCTCGCTTGCGAACCAGCGACCAGGAAATGCCCTCTGGCCAAAACTCTCAAGCCCAAAACTGCGGATCGTTCTCGGCACCACTGACGCCTACGACTCGAAAGCTCAAGAAAACATGGCCGGCAAAATGAAAGGCAGTTGGTCGACCAATTACGCGGATATTTCTCACTCCCAACTGACCCAGAGTGGTGGGCGTGAATACTCCAGCAATGGCTTTGGCATGGAACGTAAGGACTACACCCGATGAGCACAACCTCCGTTTTTGACTCGGCCATTGAGTTGCCGGACATCCAGCTGACTGATCGCGAGAAAGTATTGCTCGGATTTGCTGGACGCTATGAACGTGTGCAGAACCAGCTCCAGCTGCTGCTGAACCAGGGCCAGTTGTCCGAGTGGAGCAAGCAGTTTCATAAAAGTGTGCTGCCGATCTGCAACCTCGTAGCCGATCAGTATCCCCTGGTGATCTTCCATGGCGATGTCGGTACCGGGAAAACTGCAACAGCAGAGTGCATTGCTAACCGTATAGTCCTGGATTCGCGCGCTGAGGACTCGGTTCTGTTCAAGCTGAGCAACCGCGTTCGTGGTTCTGGTAAGGTCGGCGAGATGGGCACTCTCTTGACCCAGGCTTTCGCGGAAGTCGCCGAGGCAGCAGGGAAGAAGCGCCGGGCAATTCTGATTATTGACGAAGGTGACTCGATCGCCGCCTCCCGATCCCAAAGCCATAGCCACCACGAAGACAAGGTGGCAGTGAACACCTTGATCCAAGGCGTAGATGAATTGCGCAAGTACGGCGGCCGAATCGTGGTGATCTTGTGCACCAATCGGCTCTCAGTTCTTGACGCAGCGCTTCGCCGTCGTGCAGCTATCGTTGAAGAGTTTACTCGGCCCGATGTCGCTGCACGGAAGGAGCTGTTCAGCATGGACTTGGCAGGCATGGGCCTTTCTGACAAGCAGCTGGCTGAGCTGGCCGCTGTCACTGGTGAGCGCAACGGTCAGCCTGTATGGACTTACTCAGATATCCGGACTCGTTTGTATCCAACTGCGATGGCAAAGGCTTTCCCGAATAGGGCGCTGACCTTCCAAGATCTGACCGACTCGATTCTGTCTATGCGGCCGTCTCCAGTGATGGAAGATAAGTAATCGACCAAGACGATGGTCGGTGAAAGGGTTCAATGGGGCTAGGGCGGGGCGACTTGCCTCTCTCCCATCGAATTTGCCTGCCGATCATTTCCAGCATTTTGGTGTCTGGTAATGGACGCTGTGGTTGTCAGCCTGGCAACTGCTCAAACGGGGTAACTATGAACGCCGACAAAGAAATTTTCGTTTCCGTAGATATTGAGGCTTCAGGCCCAATTCCCGGGAAGTACAGCATGCTGTCAGTCGGCGCATGCTTGACCACAAACCCGGCGGAGCAGTTCTCTTGCTACCTGAAACCGATCTCTAAAGAGTTCGTTCCTGCAGCTCTGGAGGTCACGGGCTTGTCCTTGGATAAGCTGCGTAAAGAGGGCTTGGAGCCTGCTGAGGCAATGTCACAGTTCAAGGCTTGGGTTGAGTCTCTTGCCGGTGCAGACCAGTCGGTAGTTTTCGTGGGCTTCAATGCATCCTTCGATTGGAGCTTCGTAAATTACTACTTCCACCAGTACCTCGGTGAGAACCCATTTGGCATTGCAGCGTTGGACATCAAATCGATGTTCTTCGGTACCGCCCAGCGCACCTGGAAATCGACTCGGTCGAGCGAGATTGAGAAGGTCGTAAGCCCTGAAACGTCTGGCAATCACGACGCGTTGGACGATGCTGTGTATCAGGCAGAGCTATTCAATTTGATTCGCGAAAAGCTGGTTGCTAGCAAGCGCTCGTAAATTTTTGTGGGTGGATTGCCAAGCACTTTACTGTTACCACCTTGGCTTGAGGGCTTAGCCGGTGATCAGAATGGGCCACGGTGGTTGCTGAAGCTGGGATTGACACTGAAATCGCGTATCTCAGGAAAATCAATGGACAATCGAAAATAGCAGTGGGTGTGATTGATCCGTTAGACGGTGCGCGTTTGTGGGCCGTTTACCGTTGAATAGGAGGTATCACTCCAAAAGAGGGCTCCATGTACACAACCGACAGCACCAATATTGCGGTATACAACCACCTCATGAAGGTCGCTAAGGAGATTGCGCTGACCAATCCAAAAGGTCTTCCTGATTTGATCCGCGCAATCCTCAGGCCGCTTCAGTCAGAACATCTGCTAGCGGTAGCTGAACGTGGCCAAGACGCGCTGCCAAACCTTGATGGTGCATGGTTCTTTGGATCAGCCGTGCGCGACAGATTATTCTCCGCCTCCGGATCTCGCTGGCTTGGCCGACCACTTCCCCCAAACCAGTACGTCCTCAAGCTTTCCCGGGATATCGTGCTCCCATGGCCATGGAGCCTCCGAGGTTACGTTTCAGCTCTGGCGACTATTGGCTCCGCCAAAGCACCCGTCGCCATGAGCCAGACATCTACAAGGCCCTACAGCCGTAACTATCAAGGGCCGTGGGTTCAGGACGATAATCATAGTGTGCATCTTTGGTTACCTTGGGGTATCGGTTTTGTATATGGAGGGAATCACTCGATCGCTGCAGGGATTCTGGCTGGAGAGGGTGAGGTCATCCCTGAAAAGGTGTACGACATGAGTCACCTCTTGGACAGCCTTCACTGCGACGGGGCGTATTTCTACGAAACGGACAATGGAGAGAAGGTCGAGGCTGTTACCGACGTAAGGCGCGCCGCAGTTTTTGAGATCGGTAGGCTCATGGGTGCATAACACTTGTGAAGGCTGCCTTGAAACCTTCGAGAACCGCCGTGTGGGCTTGATCGCCTGCGGCTGTAGACATCGCGATGAAGGATTTGAAAGATTGCCCTGTCCAGATTCTGCTTAGCATGCCAATGGGGTAGGATTCCTGAACTACGCAGTGCTGAGCCAATGGCCTGCAAGCACCCATCCATGGAGGAAACTGATGTCTGACCAAACCCGTCACCTGTCGTTGTTTGAGGAAGACTATCTTCTCCGCGAGTTGGGCCCCGTCGCGCATGTGCCACAGGTGGCTCTTACTGAGTTGGTGGCTAATGCGTGGGATGCTGGCGCGAGCAAGGTCGACTTGTTTTTACCCTCTGAGCCAGGCGGAACGCTGACAGTGATTGACGACGGTCACGGGATGTCGGCCCAGCAGTTCAGCAAGCGATGGATGACGCTTCGGTACAATCGTCTCAAGCATCAGAGTTTCAAAGTCGAATTTCCCAAGGGTAAGAGCGCCAAATCTAGGAAAGCCTATGGTCGCAATGGAGTTGGCCGGCACGGGCTTCTTTGCTTCGGTGATGAATACCAAGTGGAAACCTGGCGCGACGGTAAATTAAGTACGTTCACTGTGGGTACCGAGTCAGGGCCCAGTCCTTTTGTGGTGCGCTCCGAGGAATTCGGCCAACGTGAAGGCTCCGGTACGCGGTTGTCGGTCTCAGTCAATCGAAAGATGCCGGACGCGAATGAAATCGTTACAGTCCTTGCAGCGAGATTCATCCATGATCCGGGCTTTCAGATTCAAGTTAATGGCACACCTCTGACCTTGGCAAAGCTTGAGCAACATGCTCGTACGCACAACCTGCAACTGAGTGATGGCCGGACAGCAAAAGTCATTGTCATCGACTCCACACAGCAGAACCACTCGTCCATCCATCAAGGCGTGGCCTTTTGGGTTGAGCACCGACTCGTAGGCAACCCCTCGTGGGTCATCGGCCAGGTCGCAAACTTTGATGGCCGCACACGGTTCGCTAAACGCTATAAGGTCATCGTCGACACCCAGGGGTTTGAAGACCAAGTGATCCAGGATTGGACAGGATTTCAATCGACGCCTGTCGTTGAGGAGCTGTTCAAGGCCGCTGCGGATTGCATCGGCAAGGTAGCAGACGAATTGGCGGCCGAGGTGGTTGAAGCCACGTCAGAAGACGCCTTGTTACAGAACCGGTCAGAGCTCAAATCATTAGGGCACGGCGCTCAACTTGAGGTCACAGCCTTCACAAAGGCTGTGGCACAAGCGCACCCGATGGTCTCTCCGGAGTTTCTCGCCACGGCCGTAAAAGCAGTGATCAACATACGTCAACGGTTCTCCGTTCATCACGGCTTGGGTAGTTGGCCAGTCGATCGCCGCCGGAGTGAGTACGTCCAAGACAGTGGGTGATGAATCTCGTAACTATGGCCAAGTGAGAGCCACCACTTATGGCGCTTTGGTGAGCACCGCCAACCTTCGCCTGATGCGTTTACGGAAAACTCTGGAGCATAGGTACGATAATCTCACCACGGACACGCTCCTGTCTAAAGTGTTGTCGACGCAGGAGCAGGTCAACCTCGACTTGGTCGCATGCAGTTCTGACGACGCAAAGGATGGGGCAATCAAGGAAGCTGTTTGATTTCAAGCTGAGACCATTTATGGCAGTGGGTCTCGGCGCAGCCAGAAAAGTTGAGACGCTGTGAAGCCAAGGAATGTCGGTTCATTCAGAAAGGAGTTTCCATGCTACAAGCTGCAACCAGGAAGCTGTTCTTGAAGTATGAGCGGGGCACAGGTCATGGTCTGCACGGCAACATGTACAGTGCTTAGGGAGGGAGTTCGTGCGCACCTTAGAATACGCTCAGCCTACCGAACAGATGAAGCTGACAGATGTAATGGATCTGGACAGCGCAACCCCCATCGAAATCAGCAGTTTCCTAAGCCGTGAATTGTCCTTGGTCATACAGGATAGGGCGGAGCTAGCTTCTCGATTCATTCTGGATCGAGACAAGCCTTGGTTGGTTTGCCAACTGTGCGGGGCCGCTCTGTTGCTGGTTCGTACACAACATTTTTTTTTCACTTCCGCCATCACCCAGTCGTTGAAGGGCTCATTCAATGCGACATTTCAACAAAGGGTGAGCTCAGCTCAGATTACAGCGATCAAGTACAACGCGCAGAAGGAAAGCCAGGCCCACATCCGACTCAAAGGGATCATTCGCGACAGTCTGATTGCTGATCGATCGTGCGGCGAGCCCCTGGTGGAGAAGGTCTGGACAGGCCAACCAGTCGCCGACCGTGCCACTTGGCGCAAGCGGGATGTCCAGGTCGTAAGGGGGAATGACCGCATCGCGTTCGAAGTCCAGCTGTCGACCACTTTTTTACTGAGATCGTCGACGCCGGGAGTTTTACAGAGCTAATGGCGGGGCAATGATCAGGGTATTCCGGAGTTTTGATCCCAGCTCAACCAAGACAGCTGAAGAAGACATTTTCTTCCTGAACAACCTAAACGTTTTCATCGTAAACGATCAGACGCTGGCGCGTTCCAGAGCCACTGGGCGAATGGCGTTTGAATGCTGGTACGCGGTGCCGGAATTGACCGGTCGCAACATCGTAAACGAGTGGAGGAGGGCTGAAATATTTCTGGATGACCTGACGTTCAGTCCGGAAAAGCAACTTGTGTTCTATAACGATTACCTGTCACAGAGAGAGGCATTGGAAAACTCGGTAAACGCTGATGTGCTGCGCCGTGACTTCCATTCTTTCTGGATGGAGTTGGGCAGGGAGGACACACCACAATCCCGGGAACGCTGGGTCGATCTGCGCGAGCGGATGGCAGTTACGTACCCAGATATAAAGCTTCCGAACTCTAATTGGACAGATCCATTCCAAGGGGCCGTCTCCATAGTGCTGAGCGCCCGCTATGGTCGACCGATAGGGTATCGATTCGAGCGACTGCTCAATGTCAGCAATCAGGCCTTCGACTCCTACAAGCCTTTTCTGCTGCAATTCGGCTGGACGCTGGAGATCTTTGAACAGAACAAGCTATTGGCCGGGCAAGACAAGAAGGGAACTTGGGCGAAGCGGCGCCAGATCATCCGCACTACGCTGCAAGCATCGGGATGATGCTTATCGGCCCGATCGGCAATACAATCGTCTATTCGCATTCTTGGTACCGGAGCTTAAGGAACGTCTGATCAATATGCGTGAGTGGTGACGGCGGGGCACCTATAACCTCCAACGCCGGCGATGAAAAAACAGTTGTAACCTTATGATTAACCTTTCGTAATCTCCGGATGATCCATGAGCTCCTGAGCTTCACGCCAAGCTTTGTCGAAGAGCTGCGAACGGGTTTGCGAATACAGACTGGGTGAATGGAAGTCCACCGCTGACTCAAGCTTTCCAGTCTTTCCAAAATCGCTACTGGAGATCCAAACGGTATAAGGGGCAACCAGAACGGCTTTAGCCCCAATGTCGCGATGCACCGCGATCCTGAGCCAGGGTCTGGCCGCCTTCAGGGCTTGGGCAGCTTCGATGCAGTCAGTGTGTGCCACTATCCAGATATTATGAGGACGCTTATCCAGAATCTTTGTTATGCATCCAATATCGGCTAGGTCTCGGGTCAAGATCAGGATTTCTCCGGTGGCGCCGCTAAGTTGACTCAATCGAGTGCCCCAAGTGGATGCGCCAATTGACATTTTCGCGTCCGAGCAAAGCGAAGTCGAAACCACCGTTGTCATTGCTGAAAGCCATCACGTTTCCTCACAGCTGTTTAGTGCCCGATCGTTACACGAAAGACGCGTGTGGTCGACATAGCTGCCGGCGTTTCTTGGAACGAAATCAATCGCGCTCCCTCATACCCAGGCGCTTGATAGAATGCATACGCTCTTGATCATGAGAGTGGTAATAGGTGTCTTGGGTGGTGCTGAGGTTGCTATGACGAAGATCTAACTGCAGGTCTTTCGCCTTGCGAAAAGGCGCGTCAAATGTTGCCGATGTATGTCTGAGCCAGTGGGCTGATGCTGACCGTAGACTGTTCATTTCGTACGCCTCGCGTCCCTCAGCCTTCATCTTAGCTAGAGCGTTGTCGAAAACGGACTGGAGGAGGGTGCGCACTTGTCGTCCAGACAAGCCCGCTCGGCCTTCCAGCGTCGTGAGTAGAGGAGTTCGTTCTTTTTCCGCCGGTAAGTTCGGCAAGCCGAGAAAGTTTCGATAGCGTCTGAGGTACCGATCAACATACTCGTCTCGCACTGCGATTTTTCCTGGCTTGTTACCTTTTCCGATCACGTGATACCACCAGTTGCCTTCAGGGTCTTGGCGGAAATCTCCCATGCAAGGCTCCCAGTTCGACCGGCCAACCAGATCAGAGATCCGAAGATACATGGCGAAAAGTGTAGCTAGAATGAAGAGGGTACGTTCATGTCGAAGCGGCTCAGCCGAAGCCATTGACTCCGCAGTCTCAAGCACGTAGTCCCATTGCAATGGCGTTAAGGCCCGATTTTGGGCTTCGCCAGTGAGATTCCCGGTGAAATCCCGCTTATTTTTTACAAGTCTGAACGGGTTTAGGCTGACCAAGTTATCTTCGGCGAGAAACTCATAAAAACTGCTACATACGGAGAAGATCTGATTCATCGTTCCTTTGGAAGCCGCATACACCTGAACAGCATCAGCCTGGGCGTTCAAGGCACTAAGCTTTTGGCTGAAGGGTTTCCATTTTGGATTTGGGATTACGGGATAAACCACAGCGGTTTCAGCATCTTTATTAGCGATGAAGCGACCCCGTGTAACTGACCCAATCCAATTTGCCGGTGGATTCCTACAAAACTGCAAGTAGGCTTCAGCGTCTTGACGCTTTAAGCTGAAGATTGATTTATGCCTAACAATAAGGGCCCAAAGAAGTAATCGTTCAACGTGGGTTCTATAAGAGTTGAAAGTCTGCTCGCTACCTTCGTATGCGCGCAAGAACGAGCGCACGGCTCTGTAGCCTGCAGATGCACACAGTGCAACGGGGAAACTTTCGATATAGTCACTCACAAAATTGATAGATGAACTTTCACTCGAAAAATCCTGATCTAAAAAAGCTTCAAACGTTTCAAATAGTGGATTTGGGTCAAAAGCCATTTTCGATCACCGACGCCAGGAATTGAGACTTCCAGTTCTGATAGTTACTGGAAGTTTGAGCCCTGCTCAAGGATAAAGTGATAGGGAGGTCAACGATGGTATAGCTGGAAAGCAGCTGAGGCAACACCCAAGCAAGCACGAATTATAATGCGAAAAACATTGACTTATACTGCGCAGAGTTATAAGCAACACCAATAAAAATAAATAAGATAATATTGCCAGTCATTAACCAAATATTGCCAAACCTTAATTTAATGGTAATTGGTAGAGTGCCAACCCTTTCTAATACTGCATTAATATCTTGATATTGACGGAGCGGTCAGCCTTTGTGACGCAGCCTCGTTTTAATTGAAAAGTATACTTGGTGTGACAAAGTCTCTGAATTTTTATAAACGCACGACCTCCCCGAAATCCGGGGGGATGGACACACCAGCGATATCCGACATCTCACATTTTTTGCAAATCCAGACAATTTCTTGAAATTATTTAGACGATTTTCGTGATTTTTTCGTAGGAGAGCGGTGAATAATCTGCACCAAGTCTCTCCAACTGCGCAAAATCCCAGATACATACCGAGTCGCACAAATACTGCAAATGCCTCTGCAGCCCCCGCTGGTAGGGCTCTTCACCATAATGCTGGCCAGGAAACGGAACCGGAGAGTCTCAAAATGTCGTCACCAGTCCCAACGACGCCGCTTGAACGCAAACCCAATGAAATCAGATAGATAGGTGAAAGAGCTTGAAATTCCAGGCTCATCATTTCGTCAAAAATCGGCAATTGCCAGAATAGGATTAGCTTTCATGACCCAGTGTTTACGGGGTTGAAGAGATCTTCGGAAGGGAAAGTCTCATCAAATCGCGACCGTCACACGATTTATTCTCAACGCTGACATCGGGGGCTGGTGACATCAGCAACCGAAGAGCGAACATACACGATTTAACATAATATACATTATGCGAAGCTTCCTATGGAGACTCGGGGGCCCTGGGT
>RCUI01000265.1_pt1 | contig 19801 bp, 18 predicted proteins | sample 2166121 | NCBI WGS metagenome assembly RCUI01 (sample SAMN09932700, study PRJNA488358) | compost metagenome | feature: garden; material: soil; isolation source: compost soil in succinic acid-enriched culture | place: Germany: Experimental Botanical Garden Goettingen | collected 2016-01-27
AACTCAAACTGCTCAACGACCTGGGCATCACTGAGGAAGAGTTCGACGCCCTGCCGCCAGAGCAGCGAGAGATAATCGGACGGAAAATTGCCGAACTACTGAACAAGGAAACCGAACTGCAGTCGCTGGCCACGCTCAATGCGCATATTCAGGCGCCTGAATTGTCGGCGAATCTGGTGGCGCAGCTGACGCCGACGGACTCGGCACAGACCAGTACCGCCGACGATCCGCAGGAAAAAGATCCCCTGCCTTGAGCGAAAACCGCAAGGCGATTAGCCAGCCAGTTGAAAGGCCCGTCGGTGCGGCGGGCCAGTCAATGGTAGTGAGGTTAACGTCAGCCTCAGATCGAGCGCTGGTTTACACGGGCCGAGAGTTGCTCGGCGCTCTCCTTGCGCTCCGAGTAGCGATCCACCAGATATTCCTGCCGGTCGCGCAGTAGGAGGGTGAATTTCACCAACTCCTCCATCACATCGACGACCCGGTCGTAGTACGCCGACGCTTTCATCCGGCCTGCTTCGTCGAACTCCATGAACGCCTTCGGCACCGAGGACTGGTTGGGGATGGTGAACATCCGCATCCAGCGACCCAGCACCCGAAGCTGATTAACCACGTTGAACGACTGTGAACCGCCACAGACCTGCATGACTGCCAGCGTCTTGCCCTGGCTGGGGCGGATGGCGCCTAGCGCCAGGGGAATCCAGTCAATCTGCGCCTTGAACACTGCCGACATCGCGCCATGCCGTTCCGGCGAACACCAGACCTGACCCTCTGACCACAACACCAGGTCACGAAGCTCCTGCACTTTGGGATGCTCTACAGGGGCATCATCAGGCAGGGGCAACCCGCAAGGATTGAACAGGCGGGTTTCTGCACCGAAATGCTCCAGGAGTCGTGCAGCCTCCTCCACCAACAGCCGGCTGAATGAGCGCTCACGGGTTGATCCATACAACAACAGAATGCGCGGCTTGTGATCGCTTGGACGACTCGCGCCCGATGCGCCATCAAACAGGGAAAGATCCAGGTTGGGTAGTTGCTCTGACATGTATCCTCCTGCTCAGAGAGCGCCAATTCGATCCAGCTCGCGCTTGAGCTGATCGCGGCCGAGACTGCTAAAGGGAAGGTCGAAGAAGGCTTTGCAGCGTTGCTCAATGCGGCTCAGCGTCGCGCGGAACGCAGCTGCAACCACAGCGTCGTCACCCCTCACATCGGACGGATCTTCCAGGCCCCAATGGGATTTAAGCGCCGGGCCGAAGTACACCGGGCAGGTTTCACCCGCCGCTTTGTCACAGACGGTAATGACGATATCCGGAGGGCTTTCCTCGAAAAAATCGTTGCCTTTGCTGCTCAAACCTTCAATGGAAATGCCGGCCTGCTGCAGCGTGGCCAGACTGAGCGGGAGCACCACTCCCTTGGGAAAGCTGCCAGAACTCCCCGCCTCGAATCCTTCCGGCGCCAGGTGATTGAACATGGCTTCTGAAAGAATGCTGCGACAGCTATTGGCCGTGCACATGAACAAGACTCGCATTGAAAATACACTCAGTAGGGGATTCAGCAACAGGCCGCATCGCGGACAGGACGCTCGTCCATGCTCTGTAGACGAGACGCGTTGCTTTGCAGCCAGTCGCTGTTGGCCTGGAATGTCACCTGCAAGACTTCGCGCACCCAGCCAGGAAGATCTGGATTGAGGCGGTAATAGACCCATTGCCCCTGGCGACGATCCAGCAGCAGACCGCTGCTGCGCAATTGAGCGAGGTGACGGCTGATCTTCGGCTGACTGTCGTCGAGCGCGCACATCAGCTCGCAGACACACAGCTCGCCCTGATTGGCGATCAGCAGAGTGGCGCGGGCACGGGTCTCATCCGCCAGACTTTTGAAGACCTCAGGAGGAGTGATCATTCGGCGCACCTCTATACATATGGATAATCGAATATACGGATATCCATATATTAAAAGCAATACATTTTTCTGTAGAGCCGATCCATTGCGGTCTGCCGACACCGGCAGCAATGCGAAGAGGTTTTGAGCAAGATGGTGTCCCAGGGCAGGTTCGAACTGTAATCGGGACACAACACCCCATGAAAAACTAACGCTCCCTTATTTTTCAATGAGATGCAATACGCAGCTGCTGCATATTAGAGCCAGTCCATAGCTATCCTCAATCTCACTAGAATCTGCACAAAATCTATTCAACCATCGATTCCGGTAAAATCCGCCGCCATCACTACCAGGAGGTCACGATGGAAAAACAGCATGAAATCCAGATGCTGCCTGGGACGTGGTTGCAGATTCCTCATTGGAGCCCGCCGTGACAGACGTCAGCGCGCTGATGATCGGATGATGCTCAGTCGCGGCCTGGAGGAACACGCAAGAACGCTTTGGCTCTTGGTCAACGGTGTATCAGCGATTCCGCGACTGGCGCAATCGCGGATTCTTCGACCGGCTGCACATCCGATAAGCGAACGGCGCTAGATTGATCTGGAAAGCTGGCTGATCGACTCCACGGCTCTACGTGCAACCCGGGCCTCATCAGGCGCCCGGAAAAAAGAGGCCCAAAGCACCGCAAGACTACGCGCTCGCGCGGAGCCGGGGTCGGTATGACAAACAATATTTACATGCTGTGCGATGCCGACGGATTGCCTCTGCCCTTCAGCGGGCTGACTACTGGAACTAACACTCTGGTAACACACAAATAAAAAGGGCCCCACGGGCCCTTATGCACTCAAACTAAAGTCACTTGGTCAGCCAAGACTCAACGGTCGCAGAATGGGTTGAAAAGTCTTAATTAGCTTTGTTCTCAACCAGGCAATTGCCTCCATCCACTACGAGCAGCTCACCGGTGATGTAGCTCGCTTCAGGCGAAGCCAGGAACACAACGGCGGCGGCCACTTCGTCTGGTCGCCCCGCTCTCCCGAGAGGCGTAGATCGTGCAGCTTTGACTTCATCAGGCGTGCTCGACCCTGTAGATATCCAGCCAGGGGCAACTGAATTCACCGTGATACCTTGATGAGCAACCTCAAGAGCTAGACTCATGTTCATTCCTACCATTCCCGCCTTTGCAGCACTATAAGCAGCCTCCCCTGGATTACTGGCCCGTGTGCCGGTAGTTGAGCTGATGTTAACTATACGGCCATAGCCTCTCGCCCGCATCCCAGGCAACACCCCTTGGGTTAACAGAAACGCAGTTGTCAGATTTCTAGCAATGGAAAGATTCCAGGTTTCGAGGCTCGTACTCGTGAACTCGGCGAACGGCTCTGGGCTCCCTTGCATCGCCATACCGGCATTATTTACAAGAATATCGATGCGCCCCCAGACGGCCTCAGCCCAAGCGACGAATTCACTCACCTGAGTTTCCTGAGTCAAGTCGACCGGTCGACCCACTGCTTCAAAGCCGGCGGCGCGTAACTCCGCAACCCGCTCATTGATGCGTGCGCTGCTTGCCGTGACGATCAACTTGGCCCCTTGAGCCCCAAGACGACGGGCAATGGCCATACCGATTCCAACCTCACTGCCCGCTCCACTAACAAGCGCCACCTGATCCGCCCAGCTTGAATTCATCATCCTTGCCTCCGTTGAAGGTTTGCGAGAAGCACATGAATGGAGGTGTAGCAGATAGCCGAAAACGAAGGTGGAGGATTCGGTCGCTTACGTCGATTAACTGGCCCTTTATTTGTACTCAAACCTAAATCACTTGGTCAGCCAAGACTCGACGGTCGCAGCGCCGTGCTCTGTTTTCCACTCTTTCAACGTCTTATGGTTGCCGCCTTTAGTTTCGACGACTTCGCCCGTGTGAGGGTTTTTATAAACCTTCAACTGGCGAGGCTTGCGACTACCGGCTTTGGATTCGACGGCTGCAGGACGACGGCCCGCTTGCGGATCAAGTAGGTTGATCACGTCTTTCAGGCTGTAGCCGTATTTTGCGAGCAAATCGCGCAGCTTCGTTTCGAATTCGATTTCTTTCTTAAGGCCAGCGTCGCCCTTGAGGGCTTCGAGGGCCAGGAGCTGTTCGGCGAGGTGTTTTTCAAGCTGACGAAATTCGGCGAGTTTGGACATGGTAAATCCCTATGTGGTAAGTCTCTCAACAATACACCAAAAAGTGCGCTTTTCATTTACGTACAGTGCCCTGCCTAAAGCTGCGGTCAAGCTGATAGCCTTATAACATTCACTAGGAAGACTTCTCCTCGAACAGCCTGCGGGCAGATAGATATGGTGTTACCGGGCTTATCTTTGATATGCGTCTGACGCCCAAGAGCAATATGTCCGGGCTGGTGGACACCATGATCAATCACGCCATCAGACGCGTACATGTATGAACGATTGAGCTCATGGTGAATAAGGTTGAGCCTCGTCTTGAGCTCAGGCCAATAATGTCCAGCACCGGAAGAGATGAAAGACCCATCACCTGATGAAGAAGATAACTCAACCTCATTGTTTTCTAGGAGACTCCAAAGCACGGCGCCTCGATAAAATGGGTGAGCAACAAATGCAATGGGGGCAATCAGAGGATGAGGGCCTATCACGACGCGTCCTTGTTCATCTGTACGCCCATTGAACGAAGCACCGTCGCTGTTGACTAGGCAAACATCTGCGCCAGCCAATGACGCCCCTTTACTATCAATGATGTTGAAGGTGTAGCTCTCTAATTGAGGAACGGACGTGGGCTGTGCCAATGACATTATAAATGCCTGCTCCAACGTCGCATGGAGCGCAGCAGTTGCACTTAGTTGTAGCCGTTCAATTGCCAGCGGCTCCTCACTCCCGGCCTCTAAAAATTGTGCCTCCTCATTCCACAGCAGCAATTGAGCTGCCGGCGCTCCTTTCCACTCCAGCAGGGTACGCCCGGTGACCTTCAGGTTCGGAGGCTGGAGATCATCAACACCAATCCGTAGTACAACCCCACAGTGAGTGATGCCAGGAATGCTGCCTCGAATTGTGAGCGAATGATCATTTTTGTTCCATGCGTGGGCACCCTCGTAGTCTTTCAAGCCGACAAACTCATCGGCGAGGTCTTGGCCTACTCGCACGATTGAGTCATAAGCACCAATCATCCCGTAAAACTTCATGGAGTGAATTCGAGCGAAAGGAGTGGGGAGGCCTTGGGCTTCTCTCGTTATGGCGTACAACTCCAAGGCATCAGCAATATGTTTCAGATCCTCATCAACATCTGGAGGCCGCTTGATGACAGTCCATAGGACATCGGGATTTTTACCAATCACGTCCTTTGGAGTGAGTCCTAGCATTTCGTAATACTCATCAATTACTTTTCGGCAAAGATTTTCGGCTTGCTTATGACGCTTCAGCTTCAAAAGTCCAATCGCATGGTTGTACTCAAAGACCCTTCTATTTTTGGCATCGGGTATTTTGGGGGTGGCATACTCGATGGCTCGCCTAACCTCTTCCTCATTTCCCTGCTCCGAGGCAAAAATGACTTTTTTCATTGCCCAAGCTATCTGCTCGCGGTATTCGAACTCATGCTCAGCAAGAAGCGCCTCCATTTGGGCCAGACGACCAGGTACCTCATCAAACTTACCTGATCGCATGTGAGAGAAGACGACTCCGTCGAGAGCCCAGAACGCCTGGTGAGGGCTCAAACTTCCTGAATCCACCGCCTGCTCAAGCCTGGAAAGAATATCTACAGATATACCCATCTCATAGAACACCTCCTCTCCGGACAGACCAATGAGGGTCATAACATCGTCAAGCTTGATGAACACTTGGGTCAGAAGTGAAAACCTTGAGGTATCCCGATCCCTCTCCAGTCCCGCGACCAAAATCTCTTTCAAAGTCAGTAGAGCTGTATTTATCAGGGATGCCCCCATGAGCTCTAGGTGTCGGAGGCCTATCGCCCGGACAGCATCATGGACTTTGAGACTTTTGACGCCAAAGACCTCAACCGTGCCCGTGGCCTGGATCTTTTTAATCGCAACAGCCGCACCAGTTTTCGTTAGGTCAAGGGCGGTTGTCAGCAGGCGAATAACCTCTTCCTGCGTAAGCCCCACGTCGGCAAGACTGATGACCGCCAATGTATTTTTAGTGACCTCGTCATAGCCTTCAAAGACACGCGTGAGAATGATCTCCTGCGCTGTCTCCACAACGTTGAGTTGCTGTTCAAGATCAGCACAGAGCGCATCAATACTTCCCCCGTATTCGGAGACAGCAATTTTTGCTGCGCTATCGACATACAGGGGTAGCCCCCCTGAGTAAGCACGCAGCCGATCAAGGGCTTGTGGGCTACCAGCGCCCCCGGCATCACTGACCGCACGAGCCACGGTATCGAGATCCCAGCCGAGCAGATTCTCACGATTCAGCCCCAAGACAGCTTCGAGCTCACGCACATTTTCATGAGGCTGGCACAAGAGAACAAAACGAACGTGCCGAGTCGCGTTCAAGAGGTCACGCATGTTGGCGACAGGGACACGATGAGCATTGTCTACCACAACTACTAGGCCCATCCCATCCTGCTCTAGGAAACGGTCGAAGACTCGCATTGCTTCGTAGCCGCTAGCCCCCGGCATGAGTATCTGCCTTACCTTGTCCGGATCATCCTTCGCGTATTTCGAGACCAGCTCACGCACAATAGAGCCTGCGATGGAAGGGCCAGGAAGATCGCCAACATCGTAATAGGCGCACCGCTCAACACTATGCAAGGCCGCATGCGAGGCCCAGGTAGTTTTACCCGCACCAGACAATCCGCAAATTATCCGAACCCGCTCCTGAGAATCGAGAGAGGGCTCGTCCTGCTGAGGCCTATAAGATTGGGGAGGCGAAGGAAAATCCTGAAGTTGAACAATTACTTGTTCGAACAGATCAGACAGCTCCGAGCTGAGGAACGCATGCCTCGAGTTTCCGTTCCCGGCAGCCGAGGCAAGCATCACCAACCCTGCCATTTTCCACGTCAACGAGGCTGGTGATAACAGCGAAAAGTGAAGCTTCTCGGCTTGTGCCATACACCACTGCGCAGCCTCCGAAACGTCTTTCCAAGCGGGAGGAAGCCACTCTGGTCGATTGATTTTAGCTTCCGGGTAGAGGTACAGCAGATCAGCAGGCACGCTCCCCTTATCCACCTCCGACTGAAGCGTCTCCCCAAGCGCCTGATTCGCGACGATGACAAATTGAGCCGCCCCGGTGCGTCGGTTCGAGATATGTTCATGCCTGATGAGGTCGAATCGCTCCAGAGCGCCTGAGACATCGCCAGGCATGATCCCGCGCGAGCGCGTTTTCACCTGCACATACACTCGCCCGGAATCTAAGCTGAGCTCGACGTCTTCATCCAATTCGACCAGCACCTCACGCACCCCGGAAGCCTGTGCCAGAAAAAGGCAACCTACGGCGTACAAGTGTTGGTACAGAAATCCTTTATGAACGGCTTCAATCCGCTTCAACTGAGCAGGGTCGAGGACGACGTCTGGATGTGCGTGATCATTGGACTGCATTTTTCAATCTCACTTTAGATGCTGCAGATAATGCCGAAAATGCCCAATGCCCTTGAGCTTTCACGATGGTAGCAAGAGTCCAGATTCACACCACTGCTCTCCCACAACGCGTCTGTCCCAAGGAGTATGGCGCGCATCAACAGCTCAGCAGACGTGTCGCGATGGCGCCATTGATCGTCAGAGATGCTGGACGTTCCACCCAAGATCAATGAGTGCCTGACAGTTAGGCTGAAATTGTTCATCCCCTACCAACGTTCGATTGCTGATCGCCAAGCAAAGTAAATGCGTCGGTCGAGTCATTGCCACGTACATCGCAAGGAGCCGCTGCGTATCTCGCACCCCAAGCCTTTTATGGCCATGTACACGCTTCCTCAAAACCCAGGGCATTAAGCTGTCGAGAAACGGCTCATGACTGAAGGTTTCAAGCACAAGCGTCGCGGTGTGAGTCTGCCCCTTTACCGAATGAATGGAGCCAAGCTTGATGTCGACGGCGCCCTTCTCATGAACACTTCGATATGTGTTTACAGACAAGCCGACTACGCGCTCTTGTAGTCCTTCCTGGTTCTCCACGACCCATCCCAGGTAGTCTTGGGCTGCTTCGGTTTTATCATTCGTACAGGCTAGAATTTTCGTAAGATCCCAAAAGCGTTGAGAAAGAATCAACCAACGTTCGCAACTAAGCACATCCCCCTTAAATAGAACCTCAACAACAAGCTGCTGGTAACGCTCCAGGTCTTTCGCTTCGGTGAATAGCTGCTGAACCTGTACGTGTTGCCGAGCACCGACCTTGAGCTTGGTGGACAGATTTGAAAGGTTCACAAGATGGAGTAATGCTCTGGCAATCTCCTCCACTCCGTGATGCGCGGTCTCGCCTTTCGAAATGTGTCGCCTAGCAAGACGCACTCGCTCCACGAGAGTCGACGGCCTGTATCCAGTGCGGCCAGCGTTGCGTTCGTAGGGTTCCCAGTAATGCCCTACTGTCTTGGGGTAATGTTCAGGATCTCCATCGGGATCAATTTCCTTGTGCGTGTATCCCAGCGCGGCGACCTTAGCCTTTGGAAGCAATGCTGCCGGCAGGTGATCCAGAACAAGCTGGGCATACGCATCAAGCACACCACTGCAGTCACCATCTGGGAAAACAAATATGGTGTGCGGGAGCGGATCGTGATCTCGCTCTCGCAACCCGCAAAGGCTGCCAGCAACTGGAAAGAAGGCAAATGTATCGGCGAGAGATGCGATCGAAGGATCGAAACGGAAGCTACTGGCGATATCAATCGAGCGTGTGGAATCCGGAAAATCACTGCCTTTGGAATGGACGTCAGAATCGAAAATCGCCTGGTTAGGATCACCCACACGAGTCACACAGATTGCTGGGTTGTGGCGAGGAAAGATCGTGCTCAGGTATTCGTTTTGCATCGCCGACGTGTCCTGCATTTCATCGATGATTACGCAGGGAAAACGATGCCGGAGCCCTTCTGCTACGCTTGGTCTTTCTGTTAATTGGGCTTTTCCTAATACGAAGATCTCGTCATAGCAGAAGTATCCTCGCTTGGCAGCCTCTCCCATGGCAGATGACATGATTTTGTACATGCGAGTCGTTGGCCCGCTTGGAAACTTGCCGTCGATTACGGGGGTATGAAAATCTGCGCTTTTAAGGCGAAGCTTCTTGGTATCAAACTTCCGGTAGCCAAGAAAATCGCGAAATGCCCGTCTATCCGCGCTGTTCATGCAGTTGAATCTCATCCGGTGTGTCAGTTCATCATCAATGGCGGTGAACCTGTATTGGGCGGAAAGCAGCCATGGGGTAGCTAGAAAACGGCTCACGAAACCATGGATCGTATCGATGTAATGGGGATAGCTAAGAAGGCGCCTGCCCACCTCCGTACCGCCTAATCGATGTTCAATTTCTTGGCGTGCGACGTTGGTGTGTGACAGCACACAAATGCCCCGGGTTCGGCTCGTCCATTTGCGCGCAAGGATTGCAAGCTTAGCGACCACCAAAGTAGTTTTGCCGCTTCCAGGGCAGGCCGAGATGTCCAAGGTCTCTCTTGATCTAAGGAAAGCCAGCCGTCGCTCATCAAGCTCCTTGAGGCTCAGCAGATCGACAACCCAGGAGATATCTTCGTCGGTGATCTGGGGCACCAGATCCTTGAACCCAATCATTGATCAGGTCTCGCCGGCTGGATCGCTTCCAGGCCGGATGTCACGTAGGTGATGGCTTCGGTAAGGTAGGTCGGCAAGGCTTGCACGAGTTGCTCTTGGGGTGGCGCTTTGAAACCTAGTCGCCCCTCAAGCAAGTCCACCAGATACTGCGCCGTGATCGCCTTGGACGCTTTCTTGCGGTGGAACAACGCATAAATGTGAGAGCACAGGTGTGCCATGGATTCAGCCGAATCTTTCAGTGTGTGAAACTCCGCCTCAGCACTCTGGATGATTTCTTCAGGTTCTTTCTTCTCTTCGTTGAGCGCGTCATCGTTTTCTGCCAGCCTGGCAGCAATTAGAACCTCCCGGGCAAGGCCCGCGAACGCGAGGTCATACTCAAGCGTCCATTGACCAGCGACGAAAGTCTTAACGTTTTGCCCGTCGTGGGACTTGAGTTGTTGCCGCCGCTTTTCCAACGCGACCTGCTGAGTATTTTCATCATCCCCAAAGTCCCTGATGGCCTTCCAGCGACGCGACGTAGAAGCCCATGCAGCGTCATCATCATCCTTCACTCGTCCCAAGATGACCGGTGCACAATCTGGCATGACATCCATATCAGCCAGACAGGCAACCGGTAAAGCCAATATCCCTTTCTCCGGATTCGCTCTTTGAAGGATTCGCGAGTAACGCCCCAAGCCGGTGCTTCCTACGTTTACCACCGACACACCATATCGCGTGAAGTCTCTGCCCAAGAGTTTCGCCAACGCCGGCAGCAAGATAGTCTCACCATCACCTTCCACGATAAGCACACCACGCGCGAAGAATAGGTTGGCCTTAGTCACGTCCAGAAAACGCGCCAGAAATCTGTAGTCACTGGTATCCAACTTCGTGTGCTGCTTGCTGAGCGAGTACGCTTTGTGGCGATGCATGAGCACCAGATTATCCAGCGGAATCTTTGAGCTAAGGTTGGGACTGTGTGTCGTTAAGATGATCTGAACGGGTCGAGATTGTTTTTTGCTCTCTGAGTCATCTGAGGGCTGCTCCGCTGGTTCAGGAGGCAGCACTGCTGTAGCGACCTTAGCATCCGCCCAGCTATAGGATCGGTGTTGAGTACCAGCATGTTCCTGACTGTCGCACTCTATCGAGATTTCAACTTTTTTCTGGGAGGAATTCTCAGGCCCTGCAGCAACGCTCAAAAACTCCATCAGGCGTAACTGTCGCTGAGGGTGAAGGTGAGCTTCGGGCTCTTCGATCAAAAGCAAAGGTAGCCCATCTGGCTCTCGCCCGAGCAGTAGCAGTTCGCATGCCATGAACAGCAAATTATTGGAACCAAGCCCATACTTGCCCCGGGGATCCCCCGACTCCTGGTCGAGCAAGCTCAACTCCAAGCGCTCAAGAATCTGCCTCAAGCGCGCCGGTTCTGAGCCCCCCTCGACAAAGTTGATTTGGCCTTGCAGTTCGTCGCCCTCAAGGGCTAAGTGCGATAGGTAGTCGTTGTTGACCGAGTCCTGAGCTGTCTTAATTCCCTGGTGAAGGTTAACCAGATGGCGAAGATATTCGGCCAAACCCGCGAGGCTTAATGAAGCAGGATCCAGATCCGCAATGGGCTGCGTACTATCGAAATCGCTGCCGCTCTTGATATCTGGAAAGTTTTTCAATACTTGTGACAGCCGTGAGCTCCGTCCAGGGGACATCTCACGCGCAGCATCGCGCAGTGGTCGCAAATAGGCTGCGGCCAACAACTGCCGTACATTATTATCGAGACTCGGCCCACCACCGTTGTGGCCGCTTCGTACTGCAATATCTACCCAGCGTCGCGCCAGCGCATCATCACTGATTCGACGTGCAGCCCAATGGACGTACACAACAGCCTTGCCGTCTTTGAATGTCACATACTCTGAGAAAGCCCCCTGATCAGCCGTAGTGAGATCTGAAAACTTCGCAACAATGATGATCTGATGGGCCTGATTCCCGTCACGAGCGATGTAAAAATCCTCCGGCTGCAGGCGAACGTATTCGCCGTCACGGGTCTGGAGGACGAGTCGCAGAGCATCGATAACCGAAGACTTACCTGCATCGTTCTCGCCAACGAGCGCAGTAACGCCCTTATTGAATTCGATGACCAAACTGTCTTGATCTGCGCCAAACTGCCGGAAATTTTGAATTTTGAGTGCTGACAAATACATCCATGTCTTCCTGTCATTGAAATGCGATGCAGTGGGCCAGGCCTAAAGAATCCATTTCTTGAAATTATGCGGTACTACCCAGCAGCTATCAGCTCAAGATCGGTGGGCCATTATTCTCCCCTCTGAGCCTCAGAAGGTCTGCCCGTTTCGGAGGGCAGCAGCTGTTTCTTCGCTCCACTCCTTCCAGCCATGTGCCAAGTTATAGGGGCCGATGTCAGACGCTGGTGTTTCTTGGATAACTTTGAGCGCCGACCACGCCTCATAGTCATGAAACGGGTTAAGCCCCATGACATTACCGAGGCTCTGATCGACATACCCTTGGTAACTGGCGATCCGAGCAAAAAACGCCGCAGCCTGATTCAGATTCCAATCGTTGAGAAAGAGCAACAGCGCGGTAAACGCCATCAAGGGTTTACTTCCCTGCATGGCACCATACCCCCTGCCCATTGCTCTGCGCAGTGGCTCGTAGTGATGTGATATGAATTGCGCCAGTGCAAGCGTGGCGTCGTACTCAACCTTTAGTGTGGTTGGGTCAAAAGCTGGCTGGCCCTGATGATCACTCGCGAGCTTTGCAATTCGGGAAACCAACGGCCTGATCATGCCCGTACGCTCGAAAAGATACGTGAGCAGCGACTCGTGACGGCGGGCCAGCATCACTTTCGTGGCCGTCCCAAGATCAAAACCAGGAATACTCAGGAGCTCCTGGTTAACCGTCAGCCACTGAGGCTGGTACTTAACCGGCCAAGCTCCGGCCTGCACCGCACCGACCCAATGCAGAACCTGCTGATCCAGGTTTACGTCGAACTGTGAGCTTAGTTTTTTGTGGTGGAACCACTCACGCATGCTCCTGATCTTGACTTGATCCAGCGCGCCGATTTGAATTCCTTTGCAAACCAAATCCCGTATCGCCCTAGATACCCCGTCCCGTGCAGTCGAGATCAGTTGCACTAACCCTTGCGGCGCTTCGCCAGGCGGCAAAATGGCAAAGTCGCAAAATGGGTGGTGCCCTCCAGGAAAACGGAAGTACGCCTGCTTTATTGCATCCCCAGTTACCTTCGAGCTCGAAGCCCTGACGACCTCCGCCCCCTTCACAAAACACGCAGGGCATTCGAGATCACTATGAATTGTCTGCTTCCAAGTATCCGGAATCGGCTCCCTTGATTTCAACTTACCCCGCTGATGACTATCGGCGAGATATTGCAGGAGTTGATCTACATCCAATTCCATTTGGCGAGAGGCGGAGAAGGCGGTTAATGGCATTTCAACACTCCATTTGAATGCAGTAGCCACGCTCCGGAAGGAAGCCTGACTGATAGCAGGACGACAGTACGTGGCTGTCGAATGCCAAAGCTAGCGCTTTCTGCCAACTGCGACCAGTTCCACGTGATGGACGAGGCGCGTTTAGCGTGTGCAACTAGGGCAATAGTGACTTCGGTTAAGCTGTTGCGGGCGATACCTACTGGGAAACTTCCGCGCAGCTTGAAAGGGAAGCGGCTGATCTGGATATGAAGATCCATACATCAGCGCCTACCCGACAAAAGACGTTCTGCTCATTACCAAGGCTGCGACCGAAGCCGTCAATCGCCTCTTCCGACCGGGTTTCAAGTACAGCAAGGCCGAGGCTCTGCTGATGGATTTGCGACAGCCGGGCGAATTCACTGATGACCTGTTTGCACATTCTCAGCCAGTTACGGCGGACAAAGTGATGACCATCCTGGATGAGATCAAGACCGTCGGGAAAAGGGTGTTCTTCGGCTGGCCAGCTTGCCGGCGGCGCCTGATTTGGGTGTCTTAAAATTGCTGCCAATGGGCACCTCTGTCGCGGCCAAGCGTGCCAACGCTTTGAGCCCTTTCCGTTCCATGCGGCACAAGTGCTACTGAGAAATACTTGCGGAACCGCTACTGATGCTAGCTGTTTGATATGATAGAGGTTTGAGGCATCCTAGGATGAGTGAGCTTCTACATGCCGTTGTTATTACCTGAGGATCTGACGGAGCCTGGCACCCACGCTCTTGTCATCGGCATCAGTGCATACCAGTTTCTGGAGGGTGGTCACGATGAAAACCCCGATACCCTACACCTAGGGTTGAAGCAGTTATCATCTGCCGCTCGATCGGCATCGGAATTCGCCGCTTGGCTTATGGATGGCCATAATCTGCCAGGACTTCCTCTGCGCAGCCTGAGAGTGCTCCTTGCTGAATCGCCGAGTGAAGTCATCCACCCTGCGGTTCAAAGCCTGATGAAAGGCGATCACACACCGACCCGCGCGAACGTCGAACAGGCCTTTCTCGATTTCATGGATGCCTCCGAGCAGCATCCTGAAAACATCGCAGTTGTCTACGTCGCTGGACATGGAGTGCAATTCACCAAAGACGGTGCTGTTTTACTTCTGAGTGACTTTGGAAATCCACTTCACAACCGGAAGAAATATACAGGCGCTGTTGACATGACCGCCTTAAATAAGGCCATGGACAATGAGGGCTCCGCACACGCGCAGTTCTGGTTTCTGGATTTATGTCGCGGCCTTGCACCAGACAAAGAGGATTACGATAAACTGGCTGGAATCTTGGAATTCGACGTCAGCCGATCCGAATCGACTGTCGCCTCTCCGATGTTTTTCTCCTCCTCCAGCGGACAGACCGCGTACGGGACGCCTAATAAAGTCACGCTTTTTAACGAAGTGTTAATGGCTGGTCTCAGGGAAGGTTATGCTGCGAAAACCGACGTAGCAAACGACCCTACATGGCGTGTGACCACGACTAGCCTCATCGATTATTTGACGCCCGCAGTAGAGGCTATCGCCTCAGCGAAAGGAAAAAAACAAAAAGTAGACGTCGGTGGCCGTCCGATCAAAGCGTGTTTACATGAGTGCCTATCTCCGCCTGACGTAAACCTTATAGTTACCATCTGCCCAACACAAGATCCTGACAACTACTCTGCGGATCTTAAGCTGAAAGGCAAGAAGGTAGGAAATACTCTGAATAACTGGCCAGCTAAAACCAAAGTCCGCGCGGGCATCTATGTAGTTGAGGTCACTACAGTCACTCCTCCAGATTATCAAGTGGATTGCTTCAGCATCGAACCGCCTACCAGTGAGATGGAGCTACCACTGAAATGAACCCTGAAAATACAAAGCACGGCCAAGTGAAAGTCCATGTTAAATCCAGGGTCAATTTTGGTGGAACTGCGACACCTATCGAGATTAGAAATGACGATCTTATTCTGATCCTCTCAACGAGTAATAAGCGAGTATTTGACCTTCCTGTAGGAATTTACGAAATAAGCGCTATCCTTGAAGATGGAAAACGACAGAAACAAACAGTCAAAGTAATCGCGTCTGAAACGGCTAATGTATTGCTCGAACCAAAGCTGCCAACTCAGCCAGACGCCCCAGAATTAGCGTTCAAATTTCTGTCCGCTGAACAAATACAAAGGCTTGAAACTCCGACACAAAACTTCAAGCTAGTTAGCGCGAGCAGTGATGTCACCATCTACCCTGAAGATGGTTTCTGGATTGTCCGTCACCACGAGGAGATGGAACATGTCGCTTACGCGATTATTCGAAAGGGTGATGAGCTATTCGAAGTAAGCCTTCCTATTAGTGCTGGCGACCATCACCTATCAGTTACTTGCCACATCAAAACATCTTCAGAAGGCCCGAAAAACCACCTACAGATCAACATTTCTCAAACTAGGAGTTTATCGGCCGCCTTGGAAAGTTTGTTCATCTCAGGGCAAATTGGCCCTGCGGCGAGGCTTGCAGGCAGAGCAATTCACACTCTGATGAATACATACGTCGACCCTACCGGGGCGATCTTAGCTGCCCTTATACTTAAAAAAACTGGAAGGCTTGGTGCATACAAGAACCAATTAGAAGAGCTCAGCACTGAGTTCCCTTGGTTACCAGACGCTAAAATACTGCTTGCCAACGTTTTGATGGCAAAGCCTAGCGAGCGCGAGAGAGCTATTCAGCTGGCTTATGAAGCGAGCCAGGAACGAATCCTCTATACCGAATCATTCTCCATACTGATGAGCCTGCTTCGTTACGCACCTGAAGCCGGTAACGTTGCTCTTTGCCACAAAGCGCTAACGAACATTGCCAAGATCGCGCCTGATGTAGATTGGAATTCGATTTACCTGTGCAGAACCTCGACGGAAAACAGCAATGCTTGAAATACAATTTCTCCCCGCGCGCGAAGGTGACTCGATTTGGCTACGATGGGGGAAGGATTTGGCTTTCCAAATGCTGATCGATATGGGAACGGTGCAAACAGGACTTGCGCTTCGTAAGCGGTTAGAAGCCCTTCCTGAAAACGGGCGTAATTTTGAGCTGGTTGTCGTCACCCATATCGATTGTGATCACATCAATGGCGCTCTTTCAGCGTTGGTTGACAATGCGCCTATTCCAGGTCTGTCCATAAAGGACTTCTGGTTCAATGGCTTAGCTCACCTCGATTACAATCCGAATGCAGACTCACTTGAAGAATTGGGTGCAGTCAAAGGTGAAATGCTCAGCGAATGGCTCAAAGATAAGCCATGGAATCTCCAATTTGATGGCGGGCCGATATGTAGAGACCCAAGCAAGCCAGCTCCAGTCATAGAACTTGCTGATGAGTTGCGAATTACGGTACTAGCGCCTACGCCACAGCGCCTTAAGCAGCTTTTGCCAACCTGGCAAAAGGAATGGCATGAAGCATTGGCCAAGTACGAAGAAAAAGATAGGGGTGAAGAGGGCGAACTTGAAGCTCTAGGTGCATCTAAGAAGCTCACCCTAAGAAGCATGCAAGACCTAATAAAGCTCGCCACTAAAACAACCAAAACCGATAAAAGCCGAGCAAACGGTAGCAGTATTGCATTGCTGATTGAGTATCAAGGTAATCGCGTATTGTTGAGCGGCGATGCGTATGCGTCCGATTTAGTGGAAGCTATCGAAAGTATAGATTCGACGAAGCCGATGACGCTTGATGCGTTTAAAGTTCCGCATCATGGCAGCAGCAAAAATATTTCCAGCAAGCTAGTTAAAAGCGTAGTGTGCGATCACTGGATCATTTCAACAGAGGGCAATCGTTTTCGACACCCCGATGATGAGGCAGTAGCAAAGCTTATCCATCACAGCGCTGCGCGCCCGGCACGTATCGGTTTCAACATCCAAAGCAAAATAAACGAGAGATGGAACAACGATGAGTGGCGTAGGAAATTCGACTATGTTACGAGCTATGGTGATAGCGAGGACGGACTCACATTGACCTTCAGCTCACGCAACGCACCGCTGTAACGAAGCAATCCTGGGCTGGTCGTACCCGCTGCTAGCGCATCAAACCTAAAGGCCTCGGTCGTTACACGGCCAACATCACATTTACTGAAGGGTATGTGGAGTGAAGTGGGGTTGGCGTTTTGCTAAGCCCAGAAACTCACGCAGGCTGGCACGCCCGCTCCCGCGCTGGAAGGTGGCGACTACATACCTGGAGTTGACAGTTGTCATCACCCAGAACTGCCCCTCACGCTCGACCTTCAACACGTCAGAAGTCCTGATCAGGTGGCCATCGCCAAACCGCCCGTACTGGTCTTTGCGCTTGTGGCCAAAAACCACACCGATGCCAGCGCGAGCCTTGATGGAAACTCCGCAAAGGTAAGCGGTCACCGGTTCATCGAAGCCCTGGGCCTGAGCTTTTATAATTCGCTTGAGATCAAAATCTGTATGGCGTTTGCCGTGAAAATTCACATCTAGGGTGTCGAGCATTGTTGGGCTCCGGTTGCGGCCTGTATGGAGTTATCAAGAATTGCACACGCAACCAGGCGCGCTGGTACCGTGGGGGATTACTGGTAAATTTCAGGCAGATCGAATCATGCTTGAGAGAAAGACGGGCCTCAGGTTGGCCAGCGCTTCAATCTTGAAGTCTCGCTGGTGTGAGGTGTGATACACCGCCCCCTTAGCCACTTCCAGCAAGCAAACCTCAGAACCAGACCTGTCCTCACCTACGGTTACTCTGGTTAACCGCTCCATCTGCCAGCCTCCGGACTTATTCATCCAAGATGGCGTCACAGCCATAATCTCGGTGATAGCTAAATCCGCACCTTGGCTTACCAACATTTTTTGAAGCTGGTGGGTGTCGTCAATCATCACCGCACACTCGCTGAGCCGACCCTCGTTTTCGACGCTAAGGGTTAAGTGATACCAAGGCGTTCGGAGCAGCCTTGAGACTCCGCGCCAATGGGACACGCCCTCCCCGAACATTCCTGGGAGGCCTATCAGGTCGTTGTCTAAGGTTCTGAACATGTGTCGCCTCAAGCTGCTGGAGCACGTCAGTTACCCAGCAGAACCGATGGGTAATCAGAAAAGGGAAAATATTGCTTCGATAGAAGCAGACTTACGATGGCCTGGCCCGAGCAAGACGTAGACGGAATTCCGAGTTTCGAACAGAAAACCGTCGTTGAACGCAGTACCCATACTCGACCTCACCCAATGGCCTGGCTCGAAACGCCTCTGCTCATCGTCAACAACTTTGTGGGCAAACATAAACATTGGTTGGCAGCCTGCGGCGGCTACTTTGGCTCGCTCTTCGTCGGTGACGATGGCGTCTAGGATGATCCACTCCTCGACGGCGCATAAGGGCATCCATTTATAGCGCTTTCTGGCTGCAGCCATCACGGCTTCGAGACCTAGGTCAGAACCCATCAGGCTGACACCGGGATCGCCCAGCAGACTGTCTTGAAAGGGACTATCCACGTCCACCTCCCCGCTCACTGAATTTTTCATAAATTGTCAGACCCGTGTCGCTACCAACTCCCCCCAAATGGAGGCTTTGACCTTAGGAAGCGGGAGTGGAGTTGCCATGACATATACAATAATACCTCATATTGATGTTTATCGGAAACCCTGTGGTATGGCTATATCCTGACTTTTGGCCAACCCATGCACCTCAAAATTGCCCTAGCCGGCGCCCTAAGGGCTCTTAGGCTGAATCGCCGCTTTCGGTATGAAAAGCTTTCTGACGCCAGCGCGAGATCGAAAATCAGCGCTCTCGAGCGTGGAGAAACGAGTATTACGCTCGAAAAATTTGAAAGCTTGGCTGAAGCACTCGAGATTGATCCGCTTGCCCTGATGGCTTTGTGCATGTCTGCACGCCTTGGAACGCCCTACCCTCGCCTCATAGAAGAGGCACTAGAGCAGCTTCGAGCATTTGAAGCTGAGGGGGGTATAGGGCTGCTAGCAGAGCAATTCGCGGATGGAGCGCTGATTCAGCGTACGCGTGGAAAACCTCAGAAAATTGAAAACCTCGAGGCCGTCAGGAAGCTCAAGGCGGAAGGTATGACACAAGCGCAGATCGCTCAGGAATTGGGTTTCTCCCCTAGCGTTGTCAATCGTCACTGGAAGCGGATTTTGAGCCAGGAGCAGCAGGTCAATCGATAGGCGTGAAGGAGCGTCGCATTTTCGATCACCTACAACTAGCCTCTACCGGTCATACGCGCCCGGCATGGGTTGGCTCACTGGCTTAACGAATCTTGAGGCAACCTCTAACGCGAGCATTTCAATCAACTGTATCCATGGAGTCGAGCAAATGCTCATTTTCAGGAACCAGGGATCTGACGAGAGGCGAGTTAAGGAGAGGCTTTAGGCAATTCGGCTAGACCGCGAATCGTGTCATTACGCAAAAAAATAAATCACGGGCCGGCTTGACCAAGCCGTCGGAGGGGATGGCTCTTGTCTAAGAAAAACCATAAAAAACAGCTAGCTACTGAAGCGAGGATATGTCCCCTGCAGGAATCGAACCTGCACCTAGCCCTTAGGAGGGGCTCGTTCTATCCGTTGAACTAAGAGGACACGACAGCAGAATTTTCCTTCACATTTGCTTCAAAAACAAGATGAGCGGCAATGCTCACCAATGCGCAGCAAACTCAGACAGATCCTGACGGAACTAGGCTGAGCTCCCCCAGCGGCAGGGGCTGATGCTCTCTCTCCAATGTGCAGCAGATTTTTGTCCTGATAAGAACTGCCAACCTTCCCCTTAGGAGGGGGATGCTCTATCCAATTGAGCTACTGAG
>RCUI01000267.1_pt1 | contig 19784 bp, 14 predicted proteins | sample 2166121 | NCBI WGS metagenome assembly RCUI01 (sample SAMN09932700, study PRJNA488358) | compost metagenome | feature: garden; material: soil; isolation source: compost soil in succinic acid-enriched culture | place: Germany: Experimental Botanical Garden Goettingen | collected 2016-01-27
AGCACGACCTTGCCAAGGTCGGGGTCGCGAGTTCGAGTCTCGTTTCCCGCTCCAAATCTAAAAACGCCGTTCAATTGAACGGCGTTTTTTTTTGCCCCCATATTCCTCTACATCAGTGACGATGCTGATCGGCAAGGCTGAATAGCGAACTCCCCAGCGATGTTGAGACTTCTACCCGCAGAATACTTCGTACTTCCAGGCCTTGCTGCGCCTGCCGGCGTTGGTACTCGATACCCTTGCGTGCATCCGCCAGTGATTTCAGGTGGCCGCTACCGTGAGCAAAGCGCTCTCGTGGGGTGTTGGCCTCAGGGTAATGAAAATGGGCTTCCCACAGCGGCTGGGCCTGCAGATCGGTGATCAGGTATTTATCCATGTAGTGGCGTTTGCTGCCTTTACCAATCAAAAGCCTGGTGTCGTTCAGTTTTCTGACGTTGACCTCTTGCAGGCGTATCAGATTGGTCAGGTAGCTGGCATTGGGTTTTTCAGGGTTCTTGTAGATCTTCAGCGTCAGTTCGTGGGCCAGATTTCGCAACATGTCACTGTTTTTGACAAGGTCCTGGCGCTGCTCGAGCCATTGGGTTTCAAGCGGGGCGTTAGTCGCCTGCCTGTCAAAATTTGCGATCAAGGCGTTCAAGGTGTCGACGCGGTTTAGTAAGGGTTCGTAGACGTTTGCAGCCACTGCATCGTTCCCCTGAGCCTGAGCGTTGGCCTGCCGAACGAGTCGATCAATATCCTTGAGGTTTCGAGTTGCAGCATTACCCAGTTGAGCGAGTGTGCGCTCGGCTGCGATGACTTTTTCCCGCCATCCATTGAGTAGGGTGTGCTCAACCTGTCGTGGCGTCGATCCATCACTGACATCCAGCAAAGTCAACGTGTTGGTATCGGCTCCCCGCTGCTCCGCCAGTACCAGCCGGTAGTTGTCGTGATGCTGCATGGCAATGATGCGTTTGCTTCGGCGGACGGTGTGTGGATGTGAAGAGGTGGAGGGCAGGGCTGGCAGGTATTCGATGTCTATGCCCTTCAAGTCGGTGGAGGGCGCTTGCTTCCCTTCATTCTGTTGCAACAGAACTTGCAATTGCTGCAGGCTTCGGTCACGGAAAAAGTCCACAACTTTGATGCATTCATCAATGTGCGCGGCGTCGGAATCGAGCGCATTGGAAGGATGGTCTTCCTTGAGGAGTTTGTATCCTTCACCGATTGCATCAAGCCGTTCCTGGAGGTGTGCGAGCAGTGCGAATTGTTTGTCTTCAGGCGTTTGAGCGATATCGATCAGTAACAAGGCTGCCTGGGTGAAGTCATGTTGCAGGTGCAACGGTTGCGGCCTGAGTGTTGCGGGCGCAGTCAAGTCGTGTGTATCGCTGACACTCAGCAACTGGCTACGCAGATTCACCATACCGATGCGGACTTGGTAGTGCGTGTACAGTGAGTCGATATCATTGATCTGTTGATACTCGACTCGGGGGAGCGCCTGCTGGTCAAGTTGAGCCAAGAGCTGGTCGCGTTGATGCGTCAAGGGAAGTTTTTCGATAAAACTGTCCAGGGCAATGCGTCGAGACCTACGGTAGTCGCCGCATACTTTAGGCGTGAGTAAAGCATTGAAAATATCCAGGCCCGAAGTGGGGTCCAGATTGTCGTCGTCCAGCCTGTCGTGCATGTCCAGATCGGCGATCAGGGCAACGTGATTCAGCGCGAGAATCAATTTCCCTACAATCAATTGGTAGCTTTTTTGGAAGTGAGCGGGAGAGTCCAATAGGGTGAGGAATTCCCGGTGCTGCTCCAGCAAGGTCTTGTGCAGCTCCAGGTCTTGAATGTATTCGTGGTATTTTTGCTTGGCTGTGTCGCGCTTCGCCCCAGGCTGGGATGTAACGTTCGCGATGATTGGCATGACCCTTACAAACTTATCGAGTTTGTCTGCTGACGCATTGAGCTCCTGCTTGATCTTTTCGTTCTTTGCCTTTATTTCCATCAACTTGCGTCCACCACCAGCACCCCTGCCAGACCCTCCTAGCCCACCAATTAGAATGCCTTGCCAGTGGCCCTGACCGTCCAGAGCGATAGCCTCGCTGCGGCCGGGACGTGATGCCTGGTACTCGTTGTTCGCTGCCTGAGCAACAGGGTCTTGGGCATGTACAATGCGCCAGATTGCTTGCGCTGGTGAAGAGGCTTGTTTGTCACGCAGCACTTGATACACGCCGTCTTCGATCAACACATAGTATTTGTGATCAAGTGTGATAATCCCTTCGCTATTGGGCTGTGCTTCCCCGACGTCCATTGGCAGGCGAAAGGTGGATAACCGCGATGCGCTCAGTGGAAACTGATTGGTATGCGGTAACAACTCCACCAGATCGGAACGCAGCCCTGCGGCCTGGCGCTGAAGGGTGTTGATCAGTGCGTCGTTGGCGTAGACATCGAAGCCGATAGCTATGCGTTGTTCGTCATTTAGCGTGCGAAGTATCGCTTTGGCCAAGCCGGCCTGGCCGGACCCGATCTGAATCAAGTCGCCGGTGTGGAAGCTACCTGCGTAGCGATTGGATGTGCGGTACAGATTAATGAAGGTCTGGGGGGCTTCCAATGCGTATTGGGCAAGGACAGTGGGTGTAGCAGTGACTTGTCCGCCGTGATCAATTGCACCTGTGTGCACACGAATGCCCAACGACGTTGGCCAGCCAGGGCGGCTGATGAGGAGCGCGCAAAATAGCGCTTCGCTATCGGCGGGGTTTGAAAAATCTGCGGTTGCCGAAAAGCCAAAAACACCTTGCAGTACGCGTTGCTCCATTTGTACTTGCAGGATGGCGTTCAGTGCCTCACTGGAGATCGGGCTGTCGCTGCCGAGCGTGCGCAACTCTGGGTGCTGCAGAAACAGATGGTCACGCGCTGCTGGAGAAAGCGCAGGAAATCGCTCGGTCAATGCCCCGGGATCGTCTGCAAAACCAGGTTTGAAATCCGTGAGCTCCAGTTGAAGTACTTCGAGCAATTGCCAGGGAGGTGTGGCACCTGAGCGCCAGAGCAGGTCCAGTTGCGAGCGTTCTACATTCGCCAGGCCCAGTAACCACTGGGCCCTCTGGGGTTCGATGGTCGGCAGATGTTCAGGCAGAAGCTGTTGAAGCAATAGGGTGTCAGTCAAGTTGTCGGTGCTGTCGTACGCTGAAAGATATTCATGGTGATCGTCGTCCGGCCAGTGCAGGGCCTGCCGGTGACTTCCCAGGTTGACGATGCTGGGATTGCCCATGGAGTTGATCAGTTGGCGAGTCCGGCGCCTTGAGAGCCTGGCCCCTATTCCTTGTAGGCGGGCGCTGATAGCAAGATCCGAGATATCGCCCAGCGCTTGTATGAACTCCGTACGATTGCCGTGATTCAGGGCAATGCCGGCAGTGAAGGTCTGATAGGCCATGCTGCCAAACGTAGCAGCCAACATTACCCGGTTGAGCCCGGTAACGCCCCCCGGCGCAGGAAGCGTGAGTAGCTCCAATGTCTGCCATAAAACGATGCTGGCGTGATCGGACAGCGATTTGAAGCGTCGCTCGCCAAGTGTCACCGCCAATGAAGCCAGGTTCGATTTGACCGTGGACTTTTCCAGCAGGGTCAAGTTTTCGCGCAGTGAGTCTTTACAGGCGTATGGACTGATCGCGAGTGTGTGCTGCGGCGTTGTTGTGTCTCCGAAGGCGGCATAGAGAAGTTTGGCTGCCCAGTTCAGGTCTGATCGATTGATGGCGGGGGTTTTCAGGTGATTGCGCAGCGTTATCTGGTCACTGTGCTTCAAGGCTGCGATAAACCAGGCCTCCGTGGGGTTCGCTCGAATTTGCTCGATGATTGAGTCAACGGCCTCGTCGTGACTGAAGTGTCGACGCAAAGCCCCGCCGGGGCGATTTGGAAAATAGCTGACGCTTTGGTGAGTGCCGAATGCCGTAAACCGCCGAAGAAAAAAAGGCAGCGGAATGGATGCGTCGGCGAACGTGAGTTTGCACTGGGTCCAAGGCTGGGCTTTATCGTTAAAGATGCCAGCTATTGCGGGTAATTCCTGTGGCGTAATACCGTTTGCTTGCGGTTCGCGAATGGCATCCAGTCCGGCAAGTTCGAACAGGTTCTCATGGTATTGAGATAGGAGCCTATTAGCATCGGCAGTCATTGCCGTGTCCAGGCGTGATTGCAACGCTGTCCCCAGATCAAGGCGGTGGGCAACCTGCTCGAAGGTTTCCGCACTGAGGACTGGCGTGTGCTCCTTTGCGCCATTGGCATGTCGACTGATATAGCTGTGTTCCAGATAGCTGTTTTGGTAGGACGGCGGATACGTGTGGGATAAATCCAACCTTGCCGCATCCCAGAGGGTAAAGGACTGAGTGCGTTCTCTGGCGGCGGTGGCGGCGAGGTCTCTACGGCTACGAACGGGCACTTCAAGAATTTTAGTGTGGAAGTACCAGGTCGTTGGATCGATGCGCTCTTGGCCATGAACGGGGAGGGAGTCCTGGAGGCGTTTGACGCTGTCTTGCTCGAACGTTGCCATGCAATCGGCAAGTAACTGAATCAAGGTGTTCTGTTGAGTGCCAATCAGCTTGCTCAGCTGTAGGTATCGTTGCTGGCTTTCGCTGTCGAGTGGTCCGAAATAGAGGTTTAGATTGTTCTCGATATACGTCAAGACGCGCTGATCCATATGGCTGCGCGCGGTATGAAAAGCAGCTTCATCAGGATGAACGGGTGGGGTTCGTGGCTGATCTGACATGATGGCTTCCTGCAGTCTATGAGCCTTTTGGCCCGTGGTTGAGTGCAGGAAGAATGAAAGGGTGTTGTAACGGCTGGGGGCTAAATATCTATTGCGGGGCAACGCTGCCTGGTGTGGCCAGGTCGCTGCAATTCCCCGTCGGGAATTGCAGCGAGTCTTTTCAGTGCTTGCTGTCGTCGTCGGACATGCTCAGCAGCTGTTTTTCCTGGTTCCAGTCGAAGGGCTCGTCGCTCTGCTCGGCTTCGTAACGACGCTCTTCCAGGGTCTGGTACACCTGAAGTTCTTCGTCCGGCATGTAGTGCAGACAGTCACCACCGAAGAACCACAGCAGGTCTCGTGGTACCAGATGGGCGATTTGCGGATAGCGCTGGATAACCTGGCACATCAGGTCCTGGCCCAGGTAGGTGCTTTCCGGGTCGACCGGCAGTTGCAGCATCAGGTCGTCGAAGCGCTCCAGGAACAGCGCGTGGCTTTCTTCCGGCACCTGCTCGGCCTCTCCCAGGGCAGCCAGGATAGTGCGCAGGTGGGAGAGCAGGGCGAGATGATATTCCAGGCGATCGGTAGCCATGCAGGCGGTCCTCATGAGCAAAAACGGGCGCGGGAGTATACGGCTCCCGGCGCCCGATGTCCCGGCCCTTATCGAATTTTGCCAGGGGTGGGTTGCAGAGCTTCCTTGCTGAATGCATCGACATCTATCACGGTGCGTCGAGCTGCCTCGGCGGCGTGCAGGGTCTGTGCTTCGTCAGCCTCAAGCGCGCCGACGCGCAGGGCCGCCTCGATAGCTGACTCGCCTGGTGTCGGGTTGACCTGGCCGCTCTTTAGCGCCTGATGCAGTTTTTGCTGCAAGGGGATGCACGCATCGAGCAGGGTGCTGGCCTGTTGCAAGGCGCCAACTGGATCATTGGGGTCTTGTGGGCGGTAGCAGCCGGCAAGCAGTTCCTCCAGTGCCGGGTCGCCTTTGGCGCGGCCGATCAGCGCAGCCACCTCTGCGTCCAGTGCGTCGCTTGGACCGGTATGCCGGCGCCCGAACGGGAAAACCACCAGGCGCAACGCGCAGCCCAGCCAGCGATTGGGGAAGTTGTCGAGCAGGCGGTCCAGGGCTTTCTCTGCCAGGCCCAGGCTTTCCTCCAGGGCCCAGCGCAGTAGCGGTTGCAGGTGTTCTGGGGAGCCAAGGTCGTAGTAACGCTTGAGTGCGGCTGAACTCAGGTAGAGGTTGCTCAACACATCGCCCAGGCGTGCAGACAGTCGCTCGCGGCGTTTAAGCTCACCACCGAGCAGCATCATGCACAGGTCAGCTAGCAGGGCGAACGCCGCCGCCTGACGATTGAGGGCCCGGAAATAGCCCTGGCTCAGGGCATCGCCGGGGGCCTTCTCGAAGTGGCCCAGGCCAAGGCCCAGGACCAGGGTGCTGGCAGCATTGCCGACAGCGAAGCCGATGTGCTGCATCAGCAACTGGTCAAACTCGTTGAGCGCCTGGACATGGTCTTCCCGTCCGGCCAGGGCCATTTCCTTGAGTACGAAGGGGTGGCAGCGAATTGCACCCTGGCCAAAGATCATCAGGTTGCGCGAGAGGATATTGGCGCCCTCTACCGTGATGAAGATCGGCGCCCCTTGCCAGTTTCGCCCAAGGTAATTGTTCGGCCCCATGATGATGCCCTTGCCGCCATGTACGTCCATGGCGTGCTGGATGCACTCGCGGCCGCGTTCAGTCAGGTGGTACTTGAGAATCGCCGACAGCACCGAAGGCTTTTCTCCCAGGTCGACAGCCTTCGCCGTGAGTAGGCGGGCGCTGTCCATCAGAAAGGCATTGCCGCCGATCCGCGCCAGGGATTCCTGGATGCCTTCAAAGGCCGCCAGCGGCACATTGAACTGCTCGCGAATCCGCGCGTACTGGCCGGTGACCAGGCTGGTGTACTTGGCAGCACCCGTACCCACTGCGGGCAAGGAGATCGAGCGTCCGACCGACAGGCAGTTCATCAGCATCATCCAGCCTTTGCCGAGCATGGCCTGGCCGCCGATCAGCAAGTCCAGCGGCACGAACACGTCCTTGCCACTGTTGGGACCGTTCATGAAGGCTGCCCCCAAGGGCAAGTGGCGCTGGCCGATCTCGACGCCTGGGAGATCGGTGGGAATAAGCGCCAGGCTGATGCCCAGTTCTTCCTCATCGCCCAGCAGGTGTTCCGGGTCATAGGCCTTGAAGGCCAGGCCCAGCAATGTCGCAACGGGTCCCAGCGTGATGTAGCGCTTTTCCCAGTTCAGGCGCAGGCCAACGACCTCTTCGCCCTGCCATTGGCCTTTGCAGATAATGCCAGTATCGGGCATGGCACCTGCGTCGGAGCCAGCAAGTGGACCGGTGAGGGCAAAGCAGGGGATCTCATCGCCGCGGGCCAGGCGTGGCAGGTAATGGTTGCGTTGCTCGTCGGTGCCGTAGTGCAGCAGCAGTTCGGCCGGCCCCAGGGAGTTGGGGACCATGACGGTCGAGGCCAGGTCGCCGCTGCGCGTCGCCAGCTTCATGGCGACCTGAGAGTGGGCGTAGGCCGAGAAGCCCTTGCCGCCGTATTCCTTGGGAATGATCAGGGCGAAGAAACCATGGGACTTGATATGCTCCCAAGCCGCGGGCGGCAGGTCCAGGTCCTGGCCAATCTGCCAGTCGCTGACCATGGCGCAGAGTTCCTCGGTAGGCCCGTCGATGAAGGCTTGTTCCTCTTCGCTCAGTTCTGCCCGGGAGTAGCCGAGCAGGGTGTTCCAGTTCGGGCGACCGCTGAACAGCTCGCCATCCCACCACACGGTGCCGGCGTCTATGGCTTCACGCTCGGTCTGCGACATGGGCGGAAGGGTGCGCTGGAACCAGCCGAACAGCGGGCCGCTGAAGACCTTGCGGCGAAGGTCGGGCAGCAGCACCAGGGCCGCTTTTGCCGCTAGCACCAGCCAGAAGATCGCCAGTAGCCATCCGGGCGCGTGACTGAAAATACCCATCAGCAGCACATAGGCCGCGAGGATGGCCAGCGCCGGCACGGCGCCAATGCGTCGGTGGGCCAGATAGGCTGCACCGATCACCAAAACAACCAACCACAACAGCAACATATCCTTTCCTCCGTGAACGTCGGGGTATCGAGCGACCCCTCAGAGCTTAGTCGGCATCCAATATTCGGCTTGCTTGAACAATGACCGGGTGGAGTTCCGGGAGTTCGCCGGAATGCCCAAACGATTGCCTCGAAAAATGTCAGGAGTAGACTGGGCGGCCCGAACATTCATCAGGACGACGTCATGCTCAAGATCTGGGGCCGGAAGAATTCGACCAATGTCAGGAAAGTGCTGTGGTGCGCCGAGGAACTGGGCCTTGAATATGAGTCGATCGATGCCGGCGGCGCCTTCGGCCTGGTCAACGAGCCCGAATACCGGTCGCTGAATCCCAATGGCCTGGTACCGATGATCGAGGACGACGGACTGGTGCTTTGGGAGTCCAATGCCATCGTGCGTTATCTGTGTGCGCAATATGGCAAGGATGTCGATTGGTATATCAATGAGCCTCGTCAGCGCGCCGAGGCGGACAAGTGGATGGATTGGGTCACGTCTTCTCTGGCCTCGCCGTTCCGGCCTTTGTTCTGGGGCATCCTGCGCACGCCGGCCGACCAGCAGGACTGGGTGGCGATCAATGCCGCACACAAGACCTGTGCGCAACTGCTGTCGATCGCCGATCAGACGCTGGCCGAGCGTCCGTACTTGTCGGGGGAGCACTTGGGCATGGGTGATATCCCCCTGGGCTGTTTTGTCTACGCATGGTTTGAAATGCCCATCGAACGGCCCGAGATGCGCCACCTGCGCGCCTGGTACGAGCGCTTGCAGGAACGCCCGGCCTATCAGGCTGCAGTGATGACCGCGCTGACCTGATCGCTGCGGTCACCCTGATAGTTATTATCGATACACATGACTGTACTTGTATGGCCTGGGCAAGCACCATGGCCATATTCACTGCGGCCGGTCTGTCCAGTCGCTTCCTGACCCCTTCATTCTGGTGCATGACCCGCTATGAGTTCTGCTCTGTCCATAAGGCAGCTAACCAAGACCTACGGCAACGGCTTCCAGGCCCTCAAGGGCATCGACCTGGATGTCGCCGAAGGTGACTTCTTCGCCCTGCTTGGCCCCAACGGTGCCGGCAAGTCCACCACCATCGGTATCCTCTCGACGCTGGTCAACAAGACCAGTGGCACCGTGAATATCTTCGGCAACGACCTGGATCGCCAGCCGGCCGCGCTCAAGCGCTGTATTGGCGTAGTGCCGCAGGAGTTCAACTTCAACCAGTTCGAGAAGACCTTCGATATCGTCGTGACCCAGGCCGGCTATTACGGTATCCCAGCCAAGGTGGCCAAGGAGCGCGCCGAGAAGTACCTCACCCAGCTGGGGTTGTGGGACAAGCGCGATGTGCCGTCGCGCTCACTCTCCGGTGGCATGAAGCGTCGCTTGATGATCGCCCGGGCGCTGGTGCATGAGCCACGCCTGCTGATTCTCGACGAACCAACGGCGGGGGTGGACATTGAACTGCGTCGCTCGATGTGGAGCTTTCTGACCGAGCTGAACCAGCAGGGCATTACCATCATCCTGACCACGCACTACCTGGAAGAAGCCGAGCAGCTTTGCCGTCATATCGGCATCATCGACCACGGCACCATTGTCGAGAACACCAGCATGCGCTCGCTGTTAAGCAAGCTGCATGTAGAGACGTTCCTGCTCGACCTCAAGCAGGACCTGCCCCAGGCGCCCAGCCTGGTCGGTTACCCGTGCCGGCTGGTCACCCCGCATACCCTGGAAGTCCAGGTGGACAAGGACGTGGGCATTACTGCGCTGTTCAGCCAGCTGGCCCTGCAGAACATCGAAGTGCAAAGCCTGCGCAACAAAACCAATCGTCTCGAGGAGTTGTTCGTGTCTCTGGTTGAGAAAAACCTGGCGAAGGTGGCGGTATGAGTTCGGAGCTGAGCGCCAACCTGGTCGCCCTCAATACCATCGTCTATCGCGAAGTGCGCCGTTTCACCCGAATCTGGCCACAGACCTTGCTGCCGCCAGCGATCACCATGGTTTTGTATTTCGTGATCTTCGGTAACCTGATCGGCCGGCAGATCGGCGACATGGGTGGCTTCACCTACATGGAGTACATCGTGCCGGGGCTGATCATGATGTCGGTGATCACCAACTCCTACGGCAACGTGGTGTCGAGCTTTTTCGGCAGCAAGTTCCAGCGCTCCATTGAAGAGCTGATGGTTTCGCCGGTTTCGCCGCATACGATTCTTATCGGCTACACCCTGGGCGGTGTGTTGCGCGGCTTGGCGGTGGGGTTGATTGTGACCTTGCTGTCGCTGTTCTTCACCGACCTGCAGGTACACCACCTGGGCGTGACCATTCTGGTGGTGGTGTTGACCGCGACCATCTTCTCGTTGCTCGGCTTTATCAACGCCGTGTTTGCGCGCAACTTCGACGATATCTCGATCATTCCGACCTTCGTGCTGACGCCACTGACTTACCTGGGTGGGGTGTTTTACTCCATCAACCTGCTGCCGCCGTTCTGGCAGACGGTGTCGATGGCCAACCCGGTGCTGCACATGGTCAACTCGTTCCGCTACGGTATTCTCGGGGTATCGGATATACGCATCGGCGTGGCCATCACCTTCATGCTGATTGCCACCGCCGTGTTGTACTTCGGCTGCACTCGCCTACTGGTCAGTGGGCGAGGAATGCGTACCTGACGCTTTTTGCTTGCGCCGGCGCCACTGCCGGCCCACCCACCAACGCCAGTAGAGCATGGTGAGGCAGTAGGCCAGGCCGCCGAGCAGCAGGCCGCACACCACTGAGCCCAGCAGAAAGGGCTGCCAAAGGGTGGAAAGCTGGTCGGTGATCCATTCGAACGTCAGTTCCTCAGGCAAGGTCCTGGGGGGGATCTGCATCAGCCAGGCGCCCATCTGGTAGGTGCAGAAGAACACCGGCGGCATGGTGATCGGATTGGTCAGCCAGACCAGGCTGACCGCAATCGGCAGGTTGCCGCGAATCATGATCGCCAGGCTTGCCGCCAGCAGCATCTGCATCGGAATCGGAATAAACGCGGCGAACAGGCCAACCGCCATTGCTCGCGCAACCGAGTGCCGATTCAGGTGCCAGAGGTTCGGGTCGTGCAACAGCCGGCCGAGAAAGCGTAAGGATTTGTGTTCCCTGATGCTGGTCGGGTCGGGCATGTAGCGTTTGAAGAGACGACGCGGCATGTAGGCTCTCGGCTATATGAAGGTGGCAAGTATGCACGGAATCTAAAAACGCCCCATTACAGACTTTGTGACAATTATTGAGCGGATGCACGACTCCAGTGAACTAAGCCTCAGGGGACGGATTTTTACTGGAGCTTCAAATCATGCGCACAGGGATGTTAGCGCTTGCTCTGGGCCTGTTGTGCCTCAGGGTTCTACCGGCTGTGCCATCGGTCGGAATAGTGGCCATGATGGCCCTGATCGGGCTTTGTTGCCTGCCTTGGCGGGCTCGCCTACTGGGCTTGTTCCTGCTGGGATTGAGCTGGGCGTGTGTTTCGGCGCAGCAGGCGCTGGATGATCGCCTGGCACCGGCACTTGATGGTCGCACTGTGTGGCTGGAGGGCAGGGTGGTCGGGTTGCCCGAGCAGGGTGGGCGCGTGGTGCGGTTCGAGCTTGAAGAGGCTCACTCGCGGCGCGCCGAGTTGCCACGTCGGCTGCAACTGAGCTGGTTTGGCGGGCCACCGGTATTCAGTGGCGAGCGTTGGCGCCTGGCGGTCAGCCTCAAGCGCCCCCACGGCTTGCTCAACCCTCATGGTCCGGATCGCGAAGCGACCTTGTTGGCTCGACGCGTCGGCGCTACCGGCAGTGTCAAGGCCGGTGAGCGCCTGGCGCTTGCTGAAGCCGCCTGGCGCGATGGCGTGCGCCAGCGCTTGCTGAGTGTCGATGCCCAGGGGCGTGAGGCCGAGCTGGTGGCGCTGGTGCTAGGCGATGGCAAGGGCCTTGCCCGGGAAAACTGGGATGTACTGCAGGCCACTGGCACGGTTCACTTGCTGGTGATTTCCGGTCAGCACATCGGCCTGCTGGCCGGCTTGGTCTATGGACTGATCGCCGCACTGGCCCGATTGGGTTGGTGGCCTCAACGCCTGCCCTGGTTGCCTTGGGCGTGCGGCCTGGGGTTTGCCGCTGCCCTGGGGTACGGGTTGCTGGCCGGCTTCCAGGTGCCGGTGCAGCGTGCCTGCATGATGCTTGCGATGGTGCTGCTATGGCGCTTGCGCTTTCGCCATCTCGGCGTAGGCCTGCCGTTATTGCTGGCGCTGGTTGCGGTGTTGCTGTGGGAGCCACTGGCCAGTTTGCTGCCTGGGTTCTGGTTGTCGTTTGCCGCTGTTGCGGTACTGACCCTGACCTTCAGTGGCCGCCTGGGCGCCTGGAACCGCTGGTTGGCCTGGGGGCGGGCGCAGTGGCTGATTGCACTGGGGCTTCTGCCGGTGTTGTTGGCGCTGGAGCTGCCGGTCAGTGTGACGGCGCCCTTGGCCAATGTGTTTGCCGTGCCCTGGATCAGCCTGGCGGTGCTGCCCTTGGCGCTACTGGGGACGTTGCTGTTACCCGTGCCGTTGGTGGGCGAATCCCTGCTCTGGATGGCCGGCGGCTTGCTCGACGGTTTGTTTCGACTGCTGGCGGCACTGGCGGACTGGCACCCGGCGTGGGTGCCAGAACCCTTGTCCTGGTTCGTGTGGGGGCTGGTATGTACAGGCGCGCTGTTGCTGCTGTTGCCCCGCGGAGTGCCGATGCGGGTGCTGGGCTGGCCACTGCTGCTACTGGCGGTATTCGCGCCCAGGGAGCGGGTGCCCCACGGCCAGGTGGAAGTCTGGCAGTTGGATGTCGGCCAGGGGTTGGCCTTTGTCCTGCGCACCCGCGACCACGCGATGCTGTATGACGCAGGGCCCGCGATGGGAGACCAGGACCTGGGGGAGCGCATCGTGCTGCCGACATTGCGCAAGCTGGGTGTGAATGCGCTCGATCTCATGCTTCTCAGTCATGCCGATGCCGATCATGCGGGCGGTGCCCCAGCGGTGCTGCGCGGTCTGCCAGTGCTCAGGGTCGTGGCTGGAGGGTCGGCAAGACTGCCGGCGGTATTGCAGGCGCAGCCTTGCGACAACGGCCAGCACTGGCAGTGGGATGGAGTGAGCTTTTCGCTCTGGCAGTGGCCAGGCGCTCGTGACAGCAACCAGGACTCTTGTGTGCTGTTGGTTGAGGCGAGTGGTGAGCGGTTGTTGCTTACCGGGGACCTGGATGCACCCGGCGAGCGGGCCTGGGCACATGACTGGCAGGCCACCCGGGTCGACTGGTTGCAGTCTCCGCACCATGGCAGCCGCAGTTCGTCCAGCCAATCGTTGTTGAGTACCACCGCGCCGCGCGGAGCATTGATCTCCAGGGGGCGCTACAACGCGTTCGGCCATCCCCATGCCGAGGTCATGGAACGCTACCGAACAAATGGCATCGAAGTCTTCGACAGCGCCGTACGCGGCGCAGTGCGCCTGCGTCTGGGCGACTTCGGCGAGCCGTTGGGGATGCGTGATCCGCCACGTTTCTGGCGTGACCCCAGTTGACGACCTTCGGCAGATGAGTGCCCAAGGGTCCTATGGTAAAGTGGCGGACTTTTTCAAGGGGATGCTAACTGTGTGGGAATTGGTCAAGTCCGGTGGTTGGATGATGCTGCCGATCATTCTGAGTTCCATCGCTGCCATGGCTATCATCGCCGAGCGTCTCTGGGCCTTGCGTGCCAGCCGGGTTACCCCGCCGCACCTGCTCGGGCAGGTGTGGATGTGGATCAAGGACAAACAGCTCACCAGTGACAAGCTCAAGGCCCTGCGCGCCGATTCGCCGCTCGGCGAGATCCTCGCTGCCGGCCTGGCCAACTCCCGTCATGGTCGAGAGATCATGAAAGAGTGCATCGAAGAAGCCGCGGCACGGGTTATCCACGAGCTGGAGCGTTACATCAATGCCCTGGGTACCATTGCCGCAATGGCGCCACTGCTCGGTTTGCTCGGTACCGTGCTGGGCATGATCGACATTTTCAGTTCGTTCATGGGCACCGGCATGACCGCCAACGCCTCCGTGCTGGCCGGTGGTATCTCCAAGGCGCTGATCACCACGGCAGCAGGCCTGATGGTCGGTATCCCGGCGGTGTTCTTCCACCGTTTCCTGCAGCGGCGCATCGATGAACTGGTGGTCGGCATGGAGCAGGAGGCCATCAAGTTGGTCGAAGTGGTGCAGGGCGATCGCGATGTCGACCTGGCCGAGGGCAAGGCGTGAAATTCCGGCGCAAGCCACGGGAGACCGTGGACATCAACCTGGCATCATTGATCGATGTGGTGTTCATCCTGCTGCTGTTCTTTGTGGTGACCACCACGTTCACCCGTGAAACCCAGTTGCGGGTCGAGTTGCCGGAGTCGGTCAGTGGCGCCCCGGCGCCCGATACCGAAACCAAGCAACTGGACATCACCATCAGCGCTGATGGCGTCTATTCGGTCAACAACAACCTGTTGCCCAAGAGCGATCTGGCCACACTGATCGAAGCCCTGCAAAAAGAGTCTGCAGGTAATACCAAAATGCCGTTGTCGATCAGCGCCGACGGCAAGACCCCGCACCAGGCGGTGGTGACTGCCATGGATGCGGCCGGCAAGCTCGGTTTCAGCCAATTGCGCATGACCACGGTCGAGGCTGCTTCGGGGACTCCTTGATGGCCTTTGCCGATCGCCTGCTCAATGCCTGGTATACCGGGCACCCGGCCCTGGCGCTGTTGCGCCCGCTGGAGTCGCTGTATCGCCGGGTGGTGCTGCGCAAGCGTGCGCGCTTCCTGTCGGGGGAGGCCAGCAGCTACCGGGCCCCGGTGCCGGTTGTGGTGGTGGGTAACATCACCGTAGGCGGCACCGGTAAAACCCCCATGATTCTCTGGCTCATCGAGCACTGTCGTCAGCAAGGCTTGCGCGTCGGTGTGGTTAGCCGTGGCTACGGCGCCAAACCTCCTCGATTACCCTGGCGCGTCAGTGCCGAGCAGAGCGCAGCGCAAGCCGGCGATGAGCCCTTGCTGATTGTGCAGCGCAGTGGCGTGCCGTTGATGATCGACCCGGACCGCTCGCGCGCCGTGCAGGCATTGCTGGCCAGTGAACCGCTGGACCTGATCCTGTGTGATGACGGGATGCAGCATTACCGGCTGGCGCGCGATCTGGAGTTGGTGTTGATCGATGCCGCCCGCGGCCTGGGCAATCGCCTTTGCTTGCCCGCAGGTCCGCTGCGTGAGCCTGTGGAGCGCCTGCAGGATGTTGATGCGGTGCTCTACAACGGGGCCGCCGGCGATCGCGACGATGGCTTTGCTTTTGTCCTCAAGCCCACCGCCCTGGTCAATGTCCGCAGTGGTGAGCGTGTGGGGTTGGAACACTTTCCCGCTGGGCAGGCCGTGCATGCCGTGGCGGGTATCGGTAACCCGCAACGTTTCTTCAATACCCTGCAAGGGCTAGACTGGCGGCCAGTAGCGCATGCGTTTGCCGATCACGCGGTGTACAGCGCCCAGGCCCTCAGTTTCACACCGGCGCTGCCGCTGATCATGACCGAGAAGGATGCGGTCAAGTGCCGGGCCTTCGCCGCTGATGACTGGTGGTACCTGGCGGTCGACGCCGTGCCATCGCCGGCCTTCGCGGCCTGGTTGGATGCGCAGCTCGAACGGCTGTTGCAGGCACCGCAGCCCTGATTCTTTTCTTTTTCCGGCCATTGGCCTGAGGAATACCCATGGACACCAAATTGCTCGATATCCTGGCCTGCCCAATCACCAAAGGCCCACTCAAGCTCAGTGCCGACAAGACCGAGCTGATCAGCAAGGGCGCAGGCCTGGCCTACCCGATTCGCGATGGAATCCCGGTAATGCTGGAGAGCGAAGCCCGTACGCTGACCGATGAAGAGCGCCTTGATAAATGAGCCAGACGTTCACTGTAGTGATTCCTGCGAGGTTGCGTTCTACCCGCTTGCCCGGCAAGCCATTGTTGCTGATCGCTGGCAAGCCGATGGTCCAGCATGTCTGGGAACAGGCGCGCAAGAGTGGTGCCAGCCGCGTGGTCATTGCCACGGATGACGCCGGGATCTACCAGGCGTGCCAGGCATTTGGCGCTGAAGTGCTGATGACCCGGGAAGACCATGAGTCGGGCACTGACCGGTTGGCCGAAGTCGCAGCCCAGTTGGGCCTGGCGCCCGACGCCATTGTCGTCAACGTCCAGGGTGATGAGCCGTTGATACCACCAATCATCATCGATCAGGTTGCCGCGAATCTTGCGGCTCATCCTGAAGCGGGCATTGCCACGCTGGCCGAGCCGATCGAAGACGTCACTGCCGTATTCAACCCCAACGCGGTGAAGGTGGTCAGCGATTGCAACGGCTTGGCCTTGAGTTTCAGCCGGGCGCCGTTGCCCTGGGCGCGCGATGTCTTTGCAAAAAGTCGAGATACTCTGCCCGAGGGCGTGCCTTATCGCCGTCACATCGGCATGTACGCCTACCGTGCAGGCTTTCTGCATGACTTCGTCAACTGGGGACCCTGCTGGCTGGAACAGGCCGAATCGCTGGAGCAGTTGCGAGCGCTCTGGCATGGTGTGCGCATCCATGTGGCCGACGCCATCGAGGCCCCCCCGGTGGGCGTCGATACTCCTGAAGACCTGGAGCGCGTAAGGCGCTTGCTGGAGGCCTGATGCGGGTCTTGTTTGTGTGCCTGGGCAACATCTGTCGCTCGCCCACGGCTGAAGGCGTGTTGCGTAATCAGCTGCAGGCTGAAGGGCTGGAGGTGCTGATCGAAGTAGCGTCGGCTGGTACCAGTGATTGGCATGTCGGCAAGCAGCCCGACAGTCGTACCCGGCGCGCCGCCCAATTGCGTGGTTACGACCTGTCGCAGCAGCGTGCGCAGCAGGTGCGCAGCGCCCACTTCAATGACTACGACCTGATCCTGGCCATGGACAAGAGCAATCTTGGCCACTTGCAGGCCATGCAGCCGGCCGGTGCGAAAGCCGAGCTCGACTTGTTCCTGCGTCGTTACGAAGGGGCACTGGACGAGGTGCCGGACCCTTACTACGGCGGCGAGCAAGGTTTTGAGCAGGTCCTGGACTTGATCGAAACAGCCTGCCGTCAATTGGTCATCGAACTCAAGGGACGTCTATGAGCGGGCAGTGGCAGGAGCAGGTATCGCTCAAGCCGTACAACACCTTCGGCATTGATGTGAAGGCGCGCTACTTCACCCAGGCGCACAGCGACGAAGATGCTCGCCAGGCATTGGCACAGGCGGCTGCGCAAGGGCTGCCAGTGCTGGTGATTGGTGGCGGCAGCAACCTGCTGCTCACCGCGGATGTGCAGGCGTTGGTCTTGCGCATGGCAAGTGCCGGGGTGCGCATTCTGTCTGACGACGGTGAACGGGTGGTTGTCGAGGCTGAAGCGGGGGAGCCTTGGCATCCCTTTGTGCAGTGGTGCTTGTCTCAGGGGCTCGCGGGCCTGGAGAACCTCAGCTTGATCCCTGGCACCGTCGGTGCAGCGCCGATGCAGAACATCGGTGCCTATGGAGTCGAGATCAAGGATGTGTTTGTCGGGTTGACGGCGCTGGATCGCCAGACCGGTGAGCTGCACGAATTCGAGCTCGAGCAATGCCAGTTCGCTTATCGCGACAGCGTTTTCAAGCATCATCCCGGACGCTGGTTGATTCTGCGCGTGCGTTTTGCCTTGAGCCGGGTGATGCATGCCCACCTGGACTACGGTCCGGTTCGTCAGCGTCTGAGCGAGCAGGGCATCTCTGAGCCGACTGCGCAAAATGTCAGCGATGCCATTTGCAGTATCCGTCGGGAAAAACTGCCGGATCCGGTTGAGTTGGGCAATGCCGGCAGCTTCTTCAAGAACCCGGTGGTGGCCGCTGTACTGGCTGACAAGATCCGTGTGCAGTATCCGGGGCTGGTGGCTTATCCACAGGCTGACGGGCAGTTCAAGCTGGCGGCCGGTTGGCTGATCGAGCAGGCGGGTTGGAAGGGGCATCGTGAAGGCGATGCCGGTGTGCACCGTTTGCAGTCGCTGGTGCTGGTCAATTACGGCCAGGCCACGGGTTTGCAATTGCATGAGCTGGCACAGAAGATCCAGGCCGACATTCTTGAGCGTTTTGGTGTGACGCTGGAGATGGAGCCGAACCTGTACTGACCCGCAGGGGCGGGCTTACCGCGCGAAAGCAGCAAAAAAAAAGCCCCGCCAGTTACCTGGCGGGGCTTTTTACTGCCTGGAAGATCAGACGAGCGGTTTGTGCTCTTCGGTGGTTTCCAGGGCTTCGGCTTGCTGCTCGGCCGCTGCTTTGGCTTCAGCAGCGGCAGCTGCCTCGGCTTCGCGCTTGCGGCGACGGACTTCACGTGGGTCGTTAGGTGCGCGACCGTTGCTGGTCAGGGCACTGGCTGGAGCGGGTGCTTCAGCAGGTGCCTCAGTCACTTCGGCTGGCGCTTCGGCAGGTGCTTCAGCGACTGCAACCGGAGCTTCGACAACAGCCGGAGCAGGTTCTGCGGCTACTTCGGCAACCACTTCAGGTTCAGCTTGCACCGGTACCTGGATTTCAGGTTCGGTGGCAACGGCTGGCTCGACAGCTTTAACCTGAGCGACAACCACTTCTTCAACCACTGGTGCGATGCTGACTTCAGCAGTTTCTACCGGTGCCTGGAAGGGCTGCTCGACAACCGGGGCTGCTGCGACTTCAGCCACTTCAACGGTTTCGGTCACTTCAGTCACGGGCTGAGCGGCTTCGACAATCGAAGGCTCGGCAACTGCTTCATCAGAAGGTGCCTGCTCTTCAACAGCAGCAGTAGCACGCTCGGCTTGCTGGTTGGCCTGGGCCTCGGCATCGGCGCTGATGTTGCTGGTTGCAACGGCAGCGGTAACGGCCAGGCCGGCAGCCAGTTCAGCACCCAGCGCGCTTGGCTGTGGCTGTTCTTCGTTGCCTTCCTCGGCACCTTCTACCAGGTTGCCGTTGGCGTCACGCTGACGCTCGCGACGGTTGCTGCGACGACGCTGGCCACGGGAGCGACGACGTGGACGATCGCCTTCGGCGCCTTCCTGGTTGTCGTCCTGCAGCAATTCTTCGTTCGGCAGTTGCTCTTCAGCAGCTTCGGCAGCCTGTTCGGCGGCACGCGGTTGGCGTTCTTCACGTGGTGGGCGTGGTTGACGCTCTTCACGCGGCGCACGTTCTTCGCGCGGGGCGCGCTCTTCACGTGGGGCGCGTTCTTCGCGGGGGGCACGCTCTTCACGAGGCTGGCGTTCTTCGCGCGGGGCACGCTCAGGGCGCTCTTCGCGTACGGTTGGAGTGCCGGCATCCAGTGGCTCGCGCAGTTCGCGGACCGGACGGTCTTCGCGGGAGCGGCGCTCTTCACGTGGAGCACGTGGCTGACGCTCTTCGCGTGGCTGGCGAGGGGCGCGCTCTTCACGGGCCTGGGTTTCTTCGCGAGGTTCACGGGCTTCGCGAGGCTGACGCTCTTCACGCGGTGCGCGTTCTTCGCGAGGCTTGCGATCACGGTCCTCTTCGCGACGGCCGTTGCGGTTACGGCTCTGCTGGCGACCGTTGCGGCGCTCTTCGTTGCGCTGCGGGCGTTCGGTCGCTGGCTTTTCGGCAACGACTGGCGCGGCGGCAGGCTCTTCCTTGCCGGCAAACAGGCTGACCAGCGACTTCACCAGGCCTTTGAACAGGCTTGGCTCAGGCGCAACGTGGACCGGGGCTGCCGGCTGTTCGACGGTGGTCGGCACCGGTGCATTGGCGCGTGCCGGGGCAGTCTTGACCGCGGCTTCCTGGCGAACCAGGGTGCGGGTGGCTGCGGTCGGCTGGACTTCTTCGGTCTCGGCCGCGGCGATTTCGTAGCTGGACTGGCTGCTCAGGGCTTCCGGGCTGTCGTCGCGCAGACGCTGGACTTCAAAGTGTGGGGTTTCCAGGTGGTCGTTCGGCAGGATGACGATACGCGCCCGGGTGCGCAGTTCGATCTTGGTGATCGAGTTGCGCTTTTCGTTGAGCAGGA
>RCUI01000269.1_pt1 | contig 19644 bp, 19 predicted proteins | sample 2166121 | NCBI WGS metagenome assembly RCUI01 (sample SAMN09932700, study PRJNA488358) | compost metagenome | feature: garden; material: soil; isolation source: compost soil in succinic acid-enriched culture | place: Germany: Experimental Botanical Garden Goettingen | collected 2016-01-27
TTTCGGCGCCGAAGGCCAGCAGGCCAGTGCCGCGACGATCACGGCTGGAGTCGAGTTTGATCGCCGTTTCGCCAATGGCGTCCAGGCCCAGGCCCAGAACGCCTTCGGTAAACCCCGATTCAACGCGTGCGGTAAAACCCTGCGCCCATTCTTCGGCCTTTGCCTGGGGCGCGTTGCTTTGCCGGAAGTCGCGGTTCATGTACATGTTGCGGGCTTCGAAGCTGCCTTTGCTGTCTTCGATAAAGCCGGCCATGGCCGCCGGTGACAGGGCCAGGCCGAGCGCCGCCAGTAGCGGCGCGGGTAAACGGATATTAGTCATTGTTATTGTTGTTCCGTTGAGTCAGTGGCGGCTGGCGGCGGCTGCGCCGATACCGGTCATCGAGCGGATGAACTGGGCCAGGTAGCGGCCACGCTCGGTTTGCGCACGCTCTGAGCGGTCGGTCACCGAAAACACCCAGGCGCCGAGGAACGCCAGCGTCATCGAGAACAGCGCCGGGTTCGAGTAGGGGAACAGTGCTTTTTCATGGTGCAGCACGCCGACCCAGACCACCGGGCTCAACAGCAGCAGGACGACAGCGGAAGCCAGGCCAACCAGGCTGCCGGCGACTGCGCCACGGGTGGTCAGGCCCTTCCAGAACATCGACAGGAACAGCACCGGGAAGTTGACCGAGGCGGCGATGGCCAGCACCAGGCCGGACAGGAAGGCAATGTTCTGCGATTCGAACAGCAGGCCGAGAATCACCGCCAGCGCGCCAATAACCAGGGTCGCCAGGCGCGACATGCGCATCTCTTCGCGTTCGCTGGCCTGCCCCTTGCGGATCACGCAGGCGTACAGGTCGTGGGCCACCGCCGAGGCGCCGGACAGTGCCAGGCCGGCGACCACGGCGAGGATGGTGGCGAAGGCCACCGCCGAGATGAAGCCGAGGAACAGGTTGCCGCCCACCGCCTGGGCCAGGTGTACCGCAACCATGTTGCCGCCGCCGACAATCGCGCCGCTGGCATCGCGGAAGGTCGAGTCAGTGCCGACAATGACGATGGCGCCGAAGCCGATGGCAATCAGCAGCACATAGAAGTAGCCGATGAAGCCGGTGGCGTAGAGCACGCTCTTGCGCGCTTCGCGGGCATCCTTGACGGTGAAGAAACGCATCAGGATGTGCGGCAGGCCGGCGGTGCCGAACATCATGCCGACCGCCAGCGAGATGGTGTCGATGGGATTGCCCAGCAGACCGCCCGGGGCCATGATCGCCTGGCCCTTGCTGTGCACGGCGGCAGCGCCGGCGAACATCGCCTCGGTGCTGAAGTTGAAGTGCTTGAGCACCGCGTAGGCCATGAAGGTGGCGCCGCAGAGCAGCATCACCGCCTTGATGATCTGCACCCAGGTGGTGGCGAGCATGCCGCCGAAGGTCACGTAGAAGACGATCAGCACGCCAACCAGCAGCACCGCATGCAGGTAGCTGATGCCAAACAGCAGTTCGATCAGCTTGCCGGCGCCGACCATCTGCGCCATCAGGTACATCAGCGCCACGATCAGGGTGCCGACGGCGGCGACGATGCGGATCGGGGTCTGCTCCAGGCGGTAGGAGACCACGTCGGCGAAGGTGTACTTGCCAAGGTTGCGCAGCCGTTCGGCGATCAGGAACAGGATGATCGGCCAGGCGGCGACCACGCCCAGGGAGTAGAGCAGGCCGTCGTAGCCGGCCATGAAGATCATCGCCGAGATGCCCAGGAACGACGCGGCGCTGATCATGTCGCCGGCAATCGCCAGGCCGTTCTGCAGGCCGCTGATGCCGCCGCCGGCGGTGTAGAAGTCGCTGGCCGAGCGGGTGCGCAGGGCGGCCCAGCGGGTGATGCCAAGGGTGAACAGGACGAACACCAGGAACATGCCGATGGCGTTCCAGTTCAGCGGCCGCGCGGCAGTCTCAGCAGCCATGGCGGCGCCGCTCGAGAGCAGGCCGCCACTGAGCAACAGCAGGTGGGAAGTCTTCATTGCTGCGCCTCCTGCTGCAGTTTGGCAACCAGCGGGTCGAGCACCTGGTTGGTCTGGCGCACGTAGTACGCGGTGAAAATGAACGAGAGCAGGATCACCACCACGGCCACCGGAATGCCGATGCTGGTGGCGCCGCCGTTCAGCGGCTGGGCGAGTACCCCCGGGGCGAATGCCATCATCAACACGAAGCCGTAGTAGATCGCCAGCATCGCCAGGGTCAGTGACCAGGTCAGGCGCTGCTTGCGGCGCACCAGCTGAATGAAATCCGGATGTTGCCGGAGACGTTCGGGGTCTTGTGGGGTCATGGTTGCACGCTCTCTTGTTGTGATTGTCGAGTCAGTGTTTTCGGGGGTGCGGCAAAGCCCGGGTCTTGCAGGTGTCACTTCGCCGGCGAGGTGACACCTGCAACGCACCGGGCGGTCAGAGCTGGTCGAAGTCGAGTACGACCTTGTCGCTGAGCGGGAAGGACTGGCAGGACAGCACGTAGCCGGCCGCCACCTCGTAGTCCTCAAGGGCGAAGTTGCTGTCCATTTCCACCTCGCCTTCGATCACCTTGCACTTGCAGGTCGAGCACACCCCGGCCTTGCACGAGTAGGGCAGTTCGGCGCCGTGTTCATTGCCGGCGTCGAGCACGCTGGCGCTGTTGCGTGCCAGTTCGAAGGACAGCTCGCGCCCGTCGCTGATCACGGTGATCTGGCTCTTGGCGCTGTCGACCTGGGCAGCGGCCTGGCGCGCTTCGCGTTTCTGCGTGCTGCCAACCGCGGCGAACAGTTCGAAGTGGATGCGCTCGGCGGGCATGCCGTTGGCCTTGAGCTGGTCGCGCACGGTTTCGGTCATGGCCTGCGGGCCGCAGATAAAGGCGGCATCGAGCGCCTTGACGTCGAGCCAGCGGCTGAACAGTTGCGCGCATTTGTCGGCGTCGATGCGGCCGTTGTAGAGGTCGACATCCTGTTGCTCGCGGCTGAATACGAAGATCAGGTTGAGGCGCTGCAGGTAGCGGTTCTTCAGGTCTTCGAGCTGTTCGCGAAACAGCGCGGAGTTGCTCGAGCGGTTGCCGTAGAGCAGGGTGAAGCTGCTGTGCGGTTCGCGTTCCAGGGTGGTCTTGATGATCGACAGGATCGGCGTGATGCCGCTGCCGGCGGCCACTGCCAGGTAACGGCCGTGACGTGCGGCATCGAGTGGCACGTAGAAGTGTCCGGACGGCGGCATCACTTCCAGGCTCTGCCCGGCCTTGAGGCTGTCGTTGGCGTGGGCGGAGAACAGCCCGCCGGGCACGCGCTTGATCGCCACGCGCAGTTCGCCGTCGTTGACCCCGGTGCAGATCGAGTACGAACGGCGTACTTCCTGACCTTCGAGGTGGGTACGCATCACCAGGTGCTGGCCCTGGGTGAAGGCGAAATCGTTGGCCAGCTCGGCCGGCACGTCGAAGGCGATCGACACCGCGTCGCGGGTCTCCGGGCGCACTTCTTTAATCTTCAGGCTGTGGAACTTGCTCATTTTTATTGGTCTCCGGCAGCACGCTGCTCAGATGCACTTGAAGTAGTCGAAAGGCTCACGGCACTCGATGCAGCGGTACAGCGCCTTGCAGGCGGTCGAGCCGAATTCGCTGAGGCGTTCGGTGTGGGCGCTGCCGCACTGCGGGCAGCACACTTGGTCATGCTCACCGAGCAGGCTGCGCTTGCTGGTGCTGCCGGCAGGCGGGGCGATGCCGTAGGTGCGCAGGCGCTCGCGGCCGCTGTCGCTGATCCAGTCGGTGGTCCACGCCGGGGTCAGCCGGCGCTCCAGTTGCGGTGCGGCGAAGCCGGCCTGTTGCAGGGCGTCGGCGATGTCCTGCTCGATCACCTCGGTGGCCGGGCAGCCGGAGTAGGTCGGGGTGACCACCACATGCAGGTGGCCACCTTGCCAGTCGAGGCCGCGCACGATGCCCAGATCGACCACGCTGACGACCGGGACTTCCGGGTCCATGACTGCGCCGAGCACGGCCCAGGCCTGCTCCAGGTCGTTGGCCTGGAGTGGGCGGGCGCCGCGGTCGCTGGCGATCAGCTCACCAGGTCGCATCGGGATAGGCTCGCGGCAGGAACTGCATTTCGGCCAGCAGGATGCCCAGGTGCTCACTGTGCACACCACGGCGTCCGCTGAGGTAGAAGTGGTTGGGCGCTGCCGGTACCGGCAGGGTGGCCCAGGTGAACACTTCCTCGACCTTGGCGCGCCAGGCGCTGGCGATTGCTTCCGGCTGTGCGGCGATACCGGCCTCGGCCAGGCGCTGCTCGACCTCGTCGCCATCGACCAGTTCGCCGCTGAAGCGCCAGACCTGGTCGATCGCTGCCAGCATGCGCTGGTGGCTTTCTTCGGTGCCGTCGCCCAGGCGCTCGACCCACTCGCCGGAGCGGCGCAGGTGGTAGGTGACTTCTTTCAGCGCCTTGGCGGCGATACCGGCGATGCGCTCATCGCTGGACGCGCTGAGGGCGCTGAGTACCTGGAAGTGCCAGGCATCGTAGAGGAACTGTTTGACGATGGTTACCGCGTAGTCGCCGTTGGGTTGTTCGACCAGCAGCAGGTTGCGGTAGGCGCGCTCGTCGCGACGGAACGCCAGGTGGTCGGCGTCACGGCCGTCGGCCAGCAGCTCGGCGGCGTAGTCCAGCCAGTTGCGCGCCTGGCCGACCAGGTCGAGGCCGACGTTCATCAGCGCCAGTTCTTCTTCCAGTGCCGGGGCCTTGCCGCACCATTGGCACAGGCGCTGGCCCTGAATCAGGGCGCTGTCGCCGAGGCGCAGCAGGTATTGGATGAGGTCTTCACGTTGGGTCATGGCAGTGGCCTCACATATGACCGACTTCGGCCGGCAGCTCGTAGAAGCTGGCGTGGCGGTAGACCTTGTCTTCCGAGGGCACGAACAGCGGGTCTTTCTCGTCCGGCGAAGAGGCGGTGATCAGCGCCGAAGGCACCACCCACAGGCTCACGCCCTCGTTGCGGCGGGTGTACAGCTCGCGCGCGTTCTCGATGGCCATCGCTGCGTCGGCGGCATGCACGCTGCCGACGTGCTTGTGGTTGAGGCCGTGCTTGCTGCGCACGAAAACTTCGAACAGGGTCCATTCGGACATGGCGGGACTCTCCAGATCAGTGGCTTATCAAGCGGCGTTGCGCTTGGCTTGTTGTTTTTTGGCGTGGGCGACCGCGGCCTGGCGCACCCAGGCGCCGTCCTCGATGGCCTTGCGGCGGGTGTCGATACGCTCGGCGTTGCATGGGCCGTTGCCTTTGAGCACGTCGTAGAACTCGTCCCACTGGATGTCGCCGAAGTCGTAGTGGCCGCGTGCTTCGTTCCACTTCAGGTCCGGATCCGGCACGGTGCAGCCGAGCAGTTCCAGTTGCGGGATGGTCTGGTCGACAAAACGCTGGCGCAGTTCATCGTTGCCCTGGCGCTTGATCTTCCAGGCCATCGACTGGGCGCTGTTCGGCGAATGCTCGTCGCTCGGGCCGAACATCATCAGCGCCGGCCACCACAAGCGGTTGATCGCGTCCTGGACCATGTCCTTCTGCGCCTGGGTGCCTTCTTTCATCATGGTCAGCAGCAGCTGGTAGCCCTGGCGCTGGTGGAAGCTCTCTTCCTTGCAGATACGGATCATCGCCCGCGAGTAGGGGCCGTAGGAGGTGCGCTGCAGCACCACCTGGTTGACGATCGCCGCGCCGTCGACCAGCCAGCCGACCGCGCCCATGTCGGCCCAGCTCAGGGTCGGGTAGTTGAAGATGCTCGAATACTTGGCCTTGCCGCTGTGCAGCTTGGCGATTTCTTCATCGCGGTCGGCGCCGAGGGTTTCCATTGCGCTGTACAGGTACAGGCCGTGACCGGCTTCGTCCTGGATTTTGGCCATCAGCTGCAGCTTGCGCTTGAGAGTCGGGGCGCGGGTTACCCAGTTGCCTTCCGGCAGCATGCCGACGATCTCGGAGTGGGCGTGCTGGGAGATCTGGCGGATCAGGGTCTGCCGGTAGGCGTCGGGCATCCAGTTCTTGGCCTCGATCTTGATCTCGGCATCGATCTTCTCTTGGAAGGCGCGTTCTTCGGGGGACATTTCGTCCAGCGCTTTGACCCGCTTAACGCCGGTCTCAACCAGTTGTGCGTACATGCTGCGTCTCCAGCCTTTTAAAGGTTTTTGTCGGGAGGCCTTGGCCATGGCTGTATTTTTAAATGATACAAAAATAAATATCAAACATTAAATTGTGTGTCGCATGTGATTTTTGTATCGCATTGCTGGATCGAGGGAGAAAGGGCGGTGGCAGGTGCTGGCTGTCAGCACCTGGTCAGGGCTTGCGGGGGTGATGATTAGCGGGGTTACAACGCTTTTTACGGGCAAAAAAAAGCCCCGCCGAAGCGGGGCAGAGACACGCAGGGGTTAGCCTTGGACGCGTTTGTCAAATACGTGGCAGGCCTTGCCTTCCGAGCGTTTCAGGCTGTGCGAGGGCTGGATCAGCACGCGCGCGCTGATGCCGATGTAGGTCTTGATCTGCTTGCTCAGTTCGTTGCCGATCAGTTTTTGCTGATCGCCGTCCAGGCCTTGCAGGTCATGCTTGAGCTCCACGTGCACATCCATGCTGTCGAGGTTGCCATTGCGATACAGATGTATCTCATAATTCTCTGAAAGTTGTTTTATTTTAAGTACCTGTTCCTCGATCTGCGTAGGGAACACGTTGACCCCGCGGATGATCAGCATGTCGTCGCTGCGTCCGGTGATCTTGTCGATGCGTCGCATCGGCCGTGCGGTACCCGGCAGCAGGCGGGTGAGGTCGCGGGTGCGGTAGCGGATCATCGGCAGCGCTTCTTTGCTCAGCGAGGTGAACACCAGCTCGCCGTATTCGCCGTCGGGCAGCACCGCGCCGGTCACCGGGTCGATGATTTCCGGGTAGAAATGGTCTTCCCAGACGGTCGGGCCGTCCTTGGTCTCGGCGCATTCCATGGCCACGCCCGGGCCCATGATTTCCGACAGGCCATAGATGTCCAGGGCGGTGATACCCATGCGTTCTTCGACTGCGCGACGCAGCTCGGCGGTCCAGGGTTCGGCGCCAAAGATGCCCAGGCGCAACGCCAGCTTCTGCGGATCGATGCCCTGGCGCTCGATCTCGTCGGCGATATTGAGCATGTACGAGGGGGTGACCATGATGATGTCCGGCTGGAAATCACGGATCAGCTGGACCTGCTTCTCGGTCTGGCCGCCGGACATCGGGATCACCGTGCACCCCAGGCGCTCGGCGCCGTAGTGGGCGCCCAGACCGCCGGTGAACAGGCCGTAACCGTAGGAGATCTGCACCTTGTCGCCACGCCGGCCGCCCGCCGCGCGGATCGAGCGGGCGACCACGTTGGCCCAGGTGTTGATGTCGTTTTGCGTGTAACCAACCACGGTCGGCTTGCCAGTGGTGCCGCTGGAGGCATGCAGGCGCACGACGTCGTGCATCGGCACGGCAAACATGCCATAGGGGTAGTTGTCGCGCAGGTCGTTCTTGCCGGTGAACGGGAACCTGGCCAGGTCGTCCAGCGATTTCAGGTCGTCCGGGTGCACGCCCAGGCTGTCGAAGCGCTGCTTGTACAGCGGCACGTTGTGGTAGGCGTGGTTGAGGCTCCAGCGCAGGCGCTCCAGCTGGTGCTGGCGCAACTGATCGATGCTGGCGGTTTCCATCGGATCAAGCGGGGAAGTGTTAACAAACATATTCATGGCTTCACTCGAATTATTTTTGTGCATTGGCCCGCACGCAGGCCTATGAGTGCTGATGAGCAGAATAACCTTCGGCGGCTTACGTGTCAGAGCCGTTCGATGATCAGTGCGATGCCCTGGCCGACGCCGATGCACATGGTGCAGAGTGCGTAGCGGCCCTGGCGTTCTTCCAGTTCGTGCAGCGCGGTGGTGACCAGGCGCGCACCGCTCATGCCCAGCGGGTGGCCGAGGGCGATGGCGCCGCCGTTCGGGTTGACCCGTGGGTCTTCGTCGTCCAGACCGAGTTCGCGCAATACCGCCAGGCCCTGGGCGGCGAAGGCTTCGTTGAGTTCAATGACGTCCATGTCGGCCAGGCTGAGGCCGGCCAGTTCCAGCACCTTGTGCGTGGCCGGTACCGGGCCGATGCCCATCAGGCGTGGTTCGACACCGGCAGTGGCCATCGCCACCACCCGGCCACGGGCTTTGAGGCCATGCCGTGCGGCGGCTTGCGGGCTGGCCAGCAGCAGTGCGCAGGCACCATCGTTGACCCCCGAAGCATTGCCGGCAGTGACGCTGCCGCCTTGACGGAACGGCGTGCCGAGCCTGGCCAGCTGCTCCAGGGTGGTGTCGCCGCGTGGGTGTTCGTCATGTTCGACGCGTTTGGCCGGGCCTTTGCGCTGGGCGATTTCCACCGCCACGATTTCCTTGGCCAGGCGGCCGCTGGCCTGGGCTGCGGCGGCCTTGTGCTGGCTGCGCAGGGCGAAGGCGTCCTGGTCGGCGCGCGAGACATTGAACTGCGCGGCGACGTTTTCGGCGGTCTCCGGCATCGAGTCAGTGCCGAATTGCGCCTGCAGCAGCGGGTTGATGAAGCGCCAGCCGATGGTGGTGTCGAAGATTTCCGCGCTGCGGCCGAAGGCTTGCTCGGATTTGCCCATGACGAACGGGGCGCGCGACATCGACTCGACGCCGCCGGCGATCATCAGCCCGGCTTCACCGCAGCGCAGAGTGCGCGCGGCGAAGCCGATGGCGTCCAGGCCCGAACCGCACAGGCGGTTCAGCGTGGTGCCCGGAACGCTGGCGGGCAGGCCGGCGAGCAGCGAGGCCATGTGCGCGACGTTGCGGTTGTCTTCGCCGGCCTGGTTGGCGCAGCCGTAGATCACATCGTCGATGGCGCTCCAGTCCAGTTGCGGGTGGCGCGCTTGCAGGGCCTTCAGCGGAATCGCGCCGAGGTCGTCGGCGCGCACGCTGGAGAGGGCGCCGGCGTAACGGCCGATGGGGGTACGGATGGCGTCGATGATCAGGGCGTCATTCATTCGGGGTCTCCTGCGCCAGCACGGTGCCGCGCACTTTGTAGGACTTGCCACGGAACAGGGCGATCAACTGGCCGTGCTGGTTTTCAATGCGTACGTCGTAGTTACCGGTGCGGCCACTGCGGCTTTGCTCACTGGCGTGCGCGGTCAGGGTGTCGCCCAGGCGGGCCGGGGCGACGTAATCAATGCTGCAGCCGATCGCCACGCAGGCGTCGTTGTAGCTGTTGCAGGCGAAGGCGAAGGCCGAGTCGGCGAGGGCGAACAGGTAGCCGCCATGGCAGGTGCCGTGGCCCTGGATCATGTCTTCGCGCACGCTCATGCCGATCATCGTCCGCCCGGGGGCGATCGACAGCAGGCGCATGCCCATGCGCTGGCTGGCGGTATCGCGCTCGAACATTGCCTCGGCGCAGCGGGTGGCAAGTGCCAAGGCGTCGTGGTTAGTCATGGAAGCACCTCCCTTCGGCGACCAGGCGGCGCAGCAGCAGGGAAGGGCGATAACGCTCCTCGCCGTAGCTTGCCTGCAAGTGCTCCAGGGTGCGCAGCACGCCTGGCAGGCCGATCGCGTCGGCCCAGGCCAGCGGACCCTGCGGGTAATTCACCCCGGCGCGCATCGCCAGATCGATATCGGCGGCACTGCCGACCCCCTGCAGCACCGCGTCGGCGCCTTCGTTGGCGAGCATCGCTACGCTGCGCAGCACCGCCAGGCCAGGCAGGTCGGCGAGTTGGCTGACCTTGATCCCGGCACGCTGCAGCAGGGCCACGGCCTGCTCGCGGGCAGCGGCGCTGGTGTCGGCGGCGCAGGCGATGGCCAGGCGGCCGGCCTTGGCATAGTCCAGTGCCAGGTCGATCAGCACCAGGTTGCGCAGGCCATCTTCCTGAGCGCGCTGGCTGGCCAGGCGCCCGTCGGACAGGGCCAGCACTGCATCGCCGACACGCAGCAGGCCGCTGCCGTCACGCCGCACCACCTGCACGCCAGCGTCCTGCAGGCGCTGGATCAGCGGTTCGGCGACACCCAGATGGCCTTCCACCACGCAGCTGTCGATGCTGGCGGCGCTGCTCAGCTCCACCGGCTGCGGGCGCTCAACGCCTTCGGCGTAGTTATAGAAGCCGTGGCCGCTTTTGCGGCCGAGGCGGCCGGCGTCGACCAGTTCCTTCTGGATCAGCGACGGCTGGAAGCGCATGTCGTTGTAATAGGCCGCGAACACCGAGCAGGTCACCGCGTAGTTGACGTCGTGGCCGATCAGGTCGGTGAGCTCGAAGGCACCCATGCGAAAACCGCCGGCGTCGCGCAGCAGGGCGTCGAGGGTCGCGCAGTCGGCGGCGCCTTCCTGCAGCAGGCGCAGGCTTTCGGCGTAGAACGGCCGGGCCACGCGGTTGACGATGAAGCCGGGGGTGGATTTGGTGTGCACCGGCTGTTTACCCCAGGCGCTTGCCGTGGCGTACAGCCGCTCGGCCAGCGTGCGTGGCGTGGCCAGGCCGGAGACGATCTCGACCAGGGCCATCAGCGGCGCCGGATTGAAGAAATGCATGCCGATCACCCGCTCGGGGTGGGCGAGGCCGGCGGCCAGGCTGGTGATCGACAGCGATGAGGTGTTGCTGGCGAAGATGCAGTCGGCGCTGCACAGCGCCTCCAGCTGACGCAGCAGGCCGCGCTTGACCTCAAGGTTCTCGACGATCGCCTCGATCACCAGGCCGGCATCGGCCAGTGCCTCGATGGCGTCGGCCGGCTGCAGGCGGGCCACGGTAGCGGCGCGCGCCTCGGCGCTGAGGCGGCCTTTTTCCACCAGCTTGCCGAGCTGCCGGTCGATACCGTCGATGGCCTGGGCGGCGGCGCCGGGGCGGCTGTCATGCAGCTTCACCGGATGGCCAGCCTGCGCCGCCACCTGGGCGATGCCGGCCCCCATGGCGCCAGCGCCGATCACGGCGACGACGGTGCTGTGGTTAAGTGCGCTCATCGCTTAGCGTCCCTTGAAGGCTGGGGTGCGTTTGGCCATGAAGGCGCTGACGCCTTCACGGTAGTCTTCGCTGCGCCCGGCCAGGCGCTGCAGGTCGCGTTCGAGGTCGAGCTGTTCGTCGAAGCTGTTGTTCAGGCTGGCGTTCAGGCTGCGCTTGATCAGCGCCAGGCCGTAGGTCGGCTGGCTGGCCAGGTGGCGCGCCAGTTTCAGCGCTTGATCGCGCAGCTCGGCGTCGTCGACCACCCGGTAGATCAGCCCCCATTGCTCGGCCTGTTCGGCGCTCAGGCGCTCGCCGAGCAGCATCAGCGCCTTGGCGCGGGCAGTGCCGACCAGGCGCGGCAGGGTCCAGGTGCCGCCGGAGTCGGGGATCAGGCCGATCTTGCAGAACGCCTGGATAAAGCTCGCCGAACGCGCTGCCAGAACCAGGTCGCAGGCCAGCGGAATGTTCGCCCCGGCACCGGCGGCGACGCCGTTGACCGCGCAGATCACCGGCAGCGGCAGGTCGCGCAGGGCGCGAATCAGCGGGTTGTAGTACTGCTCGATGGACTCGCCCAGGTCGGGTGCGGCGGCGTCCGGGGCGACGTTGCGGTCGCCCAGGTCCTGGCCGGCGCAGAAGCCACGGCCTTCGCCGCTGAGCAACAGCACGCGCACTTCGGGGTTCTGCCGCACCTGTTTGAGGGCTTCGCGCACTTCAGCGTGCATCTGCGCGTTGAAGCTGTTGAGTTGTTCCGGGCGATTGAGGCTGAGGGTGGCAACGCCTTCCTCGATGGCAAACAGGATGTGCTGGAAATTCATGGCAGGGGTGCTCTAGGGATAACCAGGGAACGGGCAGCCAGGCTTACTGGCCGGTGAATTCGGGGCGGCGCTTGGCCTGGAAGGCGGCGATACCTTCATTGCGGTCGGCAGTGCCGGCCAGCACGGTGAAGGCGTGGCGCTCGAAGCGCAGGCCGCTGGCCAGGTCCGTGTCCTGGGCCTTGAGCAGCGCTTCCTTGGCCAGGCGCACCGCCAACGGCGCTTTCTGTGCGATCACGCGGGCGATGGCGATGGCGCGATCGACGGTGAACTCGGGCTGGGTCACTTCACTGACCAGGCCGGCACGCTGGGCGAAGCGTGCATCGATGGCTTCGCCGGTGAGCACCATCTGCATGGCCAGCGATTTGCCGACCGCGCGCAGCAGGCGTTGGGTACCGCCGGCGCCGGGCATGATGCCGAGGTTGATTTCCGGCTGACCGAAGCGGGCGTCTTCGCCAGCGATGAGGATGTCGGCGTGCATGGCCAGTTCGCAGCCGCCGCCCAGGCAAAAGCCGTTGACCGCGGCGATCAGCGGTTTGGAGAAGGCGGCGATGCGCTGCCAATGGGCGACGCGCGGGTCGTTGAGGATGCCGACCAGGTCGCGCTCGGCCATTTCCTTGATGTCGGCGCCAGCGGCGAACGCCTTGCGGCTGCCGGTGATGACCACCGCGCGGGTGTCGGGGTCGCGTTCGGCGTGGTCCAGTTCGGCCGCCAGTTCACCGAGCAGCTCGGTGTTCAGGGCGTTCAGCGCTTCCGGGCGCTGCAGGGTGATCAGGCGTACGCCCGCTTCGGTGGCAAGGACGGCAAGGGTGCGAGGCATCAAACGCTCCTCAGGCTGCACGCGCGGCTTGGTTGGCCGGCTAGTTATTGGTAGTTGCGGCGATCTGGCGGGCAGCGACGAGGGTGCCTGCCAGGGCCGACTTTTTCCGAGTATACGCACAAAGCGATACAAAACAACAACGCAAAAATATAATTTTGTGTCTTATGTGTTGATGCTTTAGTGGTGCTTGTTCCGGGGTTAAGGCTGCTAAACCCGGCTGGAATGAGGGTTGTAGCGCGCTGTTGGTGCGGAGTAGTCGCTACGTTTCGCTGACATTCCGATACAGGTGGCTTTACTTATTTATCAAAAAGCGTTGTGATACAGAAAATCTCATCAAGCGCATCGCTTTCTGTAGCTTTGTGCTGTTGCCGCCAGCTTTTCGAGGATCTACGCGATGCCGTCCACTGCCACCCGTGCCGCCCAGGAACTGTTCGACCACCACCGCGCCACGCTCGACCGCGCGTTGCAGGCCATTGCCGAACGCGGCTACTGGTCGCCCTACAGCGAGCAGCTCAAGCAATACCCGCAAGCGGCGGTAGAGGGCGCACAGGCGGCATTCGAGGCGCTGCTCAACCGGCCGTTCGTGCTGCAAGGTCCGGCTGCGGTGGGGCGCGCAGGTGCCGAGCGTTCGCCCTATGGTTTCGACCTTGGTGTCAGCTACGATCAGTACGACCCGGAACAGTTGCTGGCACGTCAGCAGCAGGCGCTGCCGGCCTGGCGCGATGCCGGCCCGCAGGCGCGGGTCGGCGCCTGTCTGGAAATCCTCGAACGCCTCAACGCGCTGAGCCCGACCCTGGCTCATGCGGTGATGCACACCACGGGCCAGGCTTTCATGATGGCCTTCCAGGCCGGCGGCGCGCATGCCCAGGACCGTGGTCTGGAAGCTGTGGCCTACGCCTGGCGGGCGATGGCCGAGGTGCCGCAGGCGGCGCAATGGCTCAAGCCGCAGGGCAAGCTCGATCCGCTGCACCTGGACAAACGCTGGCACATCGTGCCGCGCGGCCTGTCGCTGGTGATCGCCTGTTCGACCTTCCCGACCTGGAACACCTATCCGGGCCTGTTCGCCAGCCTGGCCACCGGCAACCCGGTGTTGGTCAAGGCGCACCCGGGGGCGATCCTGCCGGTGGCGATGAGCGTCAAGGTGGCACAGGAGGTGCTCGCCGAACTGGGCTTCGACCCGGCGCTGGTCAGCCTGGTGGTCGACACCCCTGAGGCGCCGGTGGCGCAGCAGCTGGCGCTCGATCCGCGGGTCAAGCTGGTCGACTTCACCGGCTCCAATGCCTTCGGCGAGTGGCTGGAGCGTCATGCGCTGCAGGCCCAGGTGTTCACCGAGAAGGCGGGCATCAACACGGTGATCATCGACAGCACCCGCGATCTCAAGGCGGTGGCGAAGAACCTGGCGTTTTCCCTCAGCCTCTATTCCGGGCAGATGTGCACTACTACCCAGGCTATCTATGTGCCGCGCGGCGGGATCCGCAATGGCGACGAACAGCTCAGCTTCGCTCAGGTTGCCGAAGCACTGAGCGCTGCGATCAACGCTTTGCTCGCCGACAACGACCGCGCCTGCGCGGTGCTCGGCGCCATCCAGGCGCAAGCGACAGCGGCACGCATCGACGCCTGCCGCGAGCTGGGCGACGTGCTGCTCGACAGCGAAGTACGCGAGCACCCGCAGTTTCCCGGTGCACGGGTGCACACGCCGCTGCTGCTGAAGGTCGACGCGGCGCAGCGCGATGCTTATGCGCAAGAGCGCTTCGGCCCCATTGCGTTCATCGTTGCCACCGACGACAGCGCGCACAGCTTGCAGGTCGCCCGCGAAGTGATCGCCGCCAAGGGCGCCATGACCCTGGGTGTGTACTCCACCGACGAGGCGTTCCTCGAACAGGCTGAAGCCTTGGCTCAGGATGTTGCCGTGGCGCTGTCGGTGAACCTCGACGGCGGCGTGTTCGTCAACCAGTCGGCGGCTTTCAGCGACTTCCATGCCACTGGCGGCAACCCGGCGGCGAATGCTTCGATCAGCGACGGCGCCTTTGTCAGCCGGCGCTTCGTCATCGTCCAGAGCCGCCGCCACGCGGCCCAATGAGGACACTGCCATGACGTGCTACAGCCTCGACGGCCTGACCCCGGTCGTCCACCCCAGCGCCTATGTGCACCCCAGTGCGGTGCTGATCGGCGACGTGATCATCGCTGCCGGCTGCTATGTCGGCCCGTTGGCCAGCCTGCGCGGCGACTTCGGGCGCATCGTCCTGGAAGAGGGCGCCAATATTCAGGACACCTGCGTGATGCACGGCTTCCCTGAGAGTGACACGGTGGTCGGGCGCAACGGCCACATCGGCCACGGCGCGGTGCTGCACGGCTGCCGCATCGGTGACGACGTACTGGTCGGCATGAATGCGGTGGTGATGGACAACGCCGAGATCGGTGCGCGCTCGTTCGTTGCCGCCACTACGTTCGTCAAAGCCGGCTTTCGCTGCGACGAGCAGTCGCTGGTGCTCGGCTCGCCAGCGCAGGTCAAACGTCGCCTCAGTGATGAGGAGGTGGCCTGGAAGCTGGCGGGTACCGAGGAATACCAGCGCCTTGCCCAGCGTTGCCTGCAGGGCCTGGTCGCCTGCGAGCCGCTGCGCGAGGTCGAAGCGGCTCGTCCGCGGATCAGCGCCAGCACCTTGCGGCCCAAAGGGGAGGGGCAATGAACAGTGTGGTGAAGCTTGCTGGCAATGGTCAGGACTGGCGCTCAGCGGGTATATTTCGCAGCAATCTCATGCCCGGTTCTCCCATGACGTCCCTTGCTCCCCTCAATCAGTTGATCACTCGCTTCCAGCAGCAGACTCCGCTGCGTGCCAGTTCGTTGATCATCACCCTCTACGGTGATGCCATCGAACCACACGGTGGAACGGTCTGGCTCGGTAGCCTGATCCAGTTGCTCGAACCCATTGGCATCAACGAGCGGCTGATTCGTACGTCCATTTTCCGCTTGACCAAGGAAGGTTGGTTGAGCGCCGAGAAGGTCGGCCGACGCAGTTACTACAGCCTCACAGGGACCGGTCGTCGGCGATTCGAGAAAGCGTTCAAGCGCGTTTACAGTTCGGCGCTGCCCGCCTGGGATGGTTCCTGGACCCTGGTGCTGCTTTCGCAACTGCCGCAGGACAAGCGCAAACAGGTGCGCGAAGAGCTGGAGTGGCAAGGTTTTGGTGCGATCTCGCCGGTGATGCTGGCCTGCCCGCGCTGTGAACGCGCCGATGTGGTGGCGACCCTGCAGGATCTTGAGGTACTGGAAGACACCATTCTGTTCGAAACCACCGCGCAGGACGTACTGGCCTCCAAGGCACTGCGCATGCAGGTGCGCGAGAGTTGGAACATCGAGGCGCTGGCCGCGCAGTACAGCGAGTTCATCCAGTTGTTCCGGCCATTGTGGCAAGCGCTGCGCGAGCAGGATGAGCTGCAGCCGATGGACTGTTTCCTGGCGCGAACCTTGCTGATTCATGAATACCGCAAGTTGCTGTTGCGCGATCCGCAACTGCCCGAAGAGCTGCTCCCGGGGGACTGGGAAGGGCGAGCGGCGCGTCAGCTGTGCCGCAATATCTATCGTCTGGTCCAGGCCAGAGGCGAAGAGTTTCTCAGCAGCGCGCTGGAAACGGCCGACGGTCCGTTACCGGAGGTCGGAGAGAGTTTCTATCGGCGCTTCGGCGGGCTTAAATAGCCGCGGCAGGTGACGGGGAAATTGCCGGACATTGAGGTAACCCAGGCGCGATGAGGTCGGTGCCTGGCTAATAATAAAAATAGCAGAGAGGCCTGTGACATCGTGATGACTGCAAGTGCGCTCAGGGCAGACCGTTTTGATGAATGGCTGCAGCAAATCAACCAGGCTTGTGGCCGTTTTTGTGCCAGCACCCTGGGGCCCGACTTTTCCGGCTCGGTAAAGGAGCACAAGGTCGGCGCGATCAAGCTGAGTCTCGTTGATGTCGCTCAAGCTCGTCTCTATCGCACCGGGCGTGAAGTAGAGCAGAGCGAGGGCAGGCATTTCTTCGCCGCGTTCCAGCTGCAGGGCCATGCGGCAATGGAGCAGGACGGCCAGCGCGTGACGTTGCGTCCTGGCGATATCACGCTGATCGATGCGACCTTGCCAAGCGATTTCACCTACAGCGACAACTCGCGCCAGCTGTCGTTGATTCTGCCCCGGCATCTGGTCGAGCACAGCCAGCGTTTCAGTAATATTCGCTGTGCTCAACGGATCGATGCCAGCTCGCCGATTGCGCTGCTGGCCAATCGACTGGTGTTGGAGGCGAGCCGTCTGGACACGCTCAGCCTGCACGAGAGCGAAGCCACGCTGGATGCCATCGTCAGCTTGTTGCGTCCGGTCATTGGCAGTACCGAGGCTGATCCGGATGTACACGAGCGGATGTTCCGCAAGACCCTTGCGTTCATCGATGAAAACATTCGCAGCGAAGAATTGTGCCCCGAGCTTCTGGCGCGCGAAGTAGGGGTGTCGGTGCGCGGTTTGTACCGCATGTTCTCGAAGAAAGGCCTGGTGGTTGCCCAGTACATCAAGAACCGTCGCCTGGATTTTTGCGCCGAGTCCTTGCGCCACAGTGGGGCGGAGCAGAAGCTTTCCGCCTTGGGTTATTCCTGGGGGTTCTCCGACGCCAGCTATTTCTCCACCGCCTTCAAAGCCCGCTTTGGCGTAGCGCCCGGCGAGTACCGCAAGCGTTACCAGCACTGATTTCCCGCCCACCACAACCCTGATCAGACGTGAAGGGTTGTGTCCCCTGAGCCGCCAATAGCGCGCTTCGCTCATCAATGCCCGTCAGGTTGGCAGCGCAGCCAATACGACTGGCATGCAGAAAAAAACCTTGTTTGGCCACTGCGGTTTAAATCGACAGGTCAAAGACCATCGTCCGTCCTGCGCAGCCGATGGTTTCTCCCATGGCAGGAGTTGTAGTGGGCAAAGCGGATGCTCAGGTCAGAGGTTTCAGTTCCATGCATAACAACAAGATTCGCCAGTGCCTGGCCGGCTTCACCGTGCTGGCGCTGTTCCAGGTTTCTCAGGTGCAGGCAGCCGCCTGCGCGCCAGCATCGGTGGACAAGGGCAGCAAGCTGTTCGCTCAGGAGTGCTCGGTGTGTCATGCCGTCCAGAAAGGCGTGACGGGCATGATGGGGGTCAACCTCAATGGGGTGGCGGGCCGCACCTCGGGCACCTTCCCGGGCTTCAGCTATTCCCAGGCGATGAAGGACAAGGCCGTGGACTGGAAAGCCGAAAGCCTGCAGGCCTTCATCACCCAGCCGCAGGCCTTCGTGCCTGGAACCTACATGCCCTACACGGGGATGGCCGCTGCCGAAGATAGCGCAGCGGTTGCCTGTTTCCTGACCCGGCAGTGAGCCAGGGTCGACCCAATGAATGATGAGGAATGACAATGAGCAAGGTTGATGTACTGCCGCAGGTCGCCGCTTTTCTGCAGCGTCGGCACGGTTGCTTCATCGATGGCCAGTGGGTTGTGCCTGAAGGTGCCACCTCGCCGGTATTGAACCCGGCGACCGGTGAGACCATCGCCCAGGTGGCCGACGCCAGCGTCGAACTGGTCGAGCGCGCTGTGCTGTCGGCGCGCAAGGCGCACGAAGCACGGGTCTGGTCGGGCCTGCGCCCGGCTGATCGCGAGCGCATCCTGCTGCGTTTCACTGCTTTGGTGGAAGCGCACGGAGAGGAGTTGGCGCAGCTGGAAACCCTGTGCCAGGGCAAATCGATCAACATGGCGCGGATGCTTGATGTCGGGGCCACCGTTGAATTCATGCGCTACATGTCCGGTTGGGCGACCAAGATTGAAGGGCAGGCTCTCGATGTCTCCATCCCGTTGCCGGAGGGCGCGCGCTACACGGCGTTTGCCCGCCGCGAGCCGGTGGGGGTAGTGGCCGGTATCGTGCCGTGGAACTTCCCGCTGATGATCACCACCTGGAAGTTGATGCCAGCACTGGCCACCGGCTGTACGGTAGTGATCAAGCCGTCGCCGGAAACCCCGCTGACCGCCCTGCGCCTGGCCGAGCTGGCCATCGAAGCGGGCATTCCTGCTGGCGTGTTCAACCTGGTGACCGGGGCGGGCAACGTCGGGCAGGCGCTTGCCTCGCACCAGAAGATCGACAAGGTGTCGTTCACCGGTTCCACCGCCGTGGGCAAGATCGTCGGTGGCGTCGCGGTGCAGAACATGACCCGCTTCGCGCTCGAGCTGGGTGGCAAGAATCCGATGATCATTCTTGCTGATGCCGATATCGACAAAGCCGTGCAGGGTGCGCTGCTGGGTGGCCTGCTCAACAACGGCCAGGTGTGTGCTGCCGCCTCGCGCTTCTATGTGCACCGCTCGCGCTACGACGACTTTGTCGCCGGTCTGGCGGCAGCGGTTTCGACCATGTCGATCGGAGCGGGCATGGATACCGCCGCAGCGGTCAACCCGCTGGTGTCGCGCAAGCAGCAGCAAAGTGTGCTCAAGCACATCGAGACGGCCAAGCAGGAAGGCGCCCGTGTGGTTACCGGTGGCGAGCTGGTGGAGAGTGCCGGTTTCTACGTGCAGCCGACGGTGCTCGCTGACGTCAACCATGACATGGCGGTGGCTCGCGCTGAAGTGTTCGGCCCGGTGCTGTCGGTCATTCCGTTCGACGACGAGGACCAGGCCATCGCCATGGCCAACGACAGCGTATACGGCCTGGCTGCCAGTCTGTGGACCAATGACCTGACCAAGGCGATGAACCTGGTGCCGCGTATCGAGGCGGGGACGGTATGGGTTAACGCCCATGTGTTGCTCGATCCGAACATGCCGTTCGGTGGGGTCAAGCAATCGGGCATGGGGCGTGAGTTTGGTCGGGCGGTGGTTGAGGCTTATACCGAGATCAAATCGGTGTGTATCGCGCACTGAGTGGGTCTGCCTTTTTTTGTGGGGTTGTGAGCTTATCCATTTTTTGTGGCGATGCTGGCGGCCCCTTCCGCCCTTACGGCGGCCTACTTTTTTCTTGGAAAAAGTAGGCAAAACCGCCTGCTCCTGCATACGGCCCTACGCTGCGCTCCGGGTTCCTTCGCTACGGTGTCCTCCAGGGGCATCGCGGCCTACGACTTGCTGCGCCAAGT
>RCUI01000270.1_pt1 | contig 19638 bp, 16 predicted proteins | sample 2166121 | NCBI WGS metagenome assembly RCUI01 (sample SAMN09932700, study PRJNA488358) | compost metagenome | feature: garden; material: soil; isolation source: compost soil in succinic acid-enriched culture | place: Germany: Experimental Botanical Garden Goettingen | collected 2016-01-27
GCGAGCTGACCAAGATCGCCTGGAAGCACGACGTGCAGTGCATGATCGAAGGCCCGGGCCACGTGCCGATGCAGCTGATCAAGGAGAACATGGACAAGCAGCTGGAGTGCTGCGACGAAGCGCCGTTCTACACCCTTGGCCCGCTGACCACCGACATCGCCCCGGGTTACGACCACATAACCTCCGGTATCGGTGCGGCGATGATCGGCTGGTTCGGTTGCGCCATGCTCTGTTACGTCACGCCCAAGGAGCACCTGGGCCTGCCGAACAAGGATGACGTCAAGACCGGCATCATCACCTACAAGATCGCTGCCCATGCCGCCGACCTTGCCAAGGGCCACCCGGGCGCGCAAATCCGCGACAACGCCTTGTCCAAGGCGCGCTTCGAGTTCCGTTGGGAAGACCAGTTCAACCTCGGCCTCGACCCGGATACCGCGCGGTCGTTCCATGACGAGACACTGCCCAAGGACTCGGCCAAGGTCGCCCACTTCTGTTCGATGTGCGGGCCGAAGTTCTGTTCGATGAAAATCACCCAGGAAGTGCGTGAGTACGCCGCCAACCAGCGCATTGAGGCGGTGGATGTAGCGGTCGAGGATGGCATGCGCGAGCAGGCCGAGCGGTTCCGCCAGGAAGGCAGCCAGTTGTACAAGAAGGTCTGACCGGGCTGTTCAAGCGGTGTGCAGTGCACACCGCATCGCCGGCAAGGCCGGCTCCCACAAAAGCGTGCACGCCATGCCCTTGTGGGAGCCGGCCTTGCCGGCGAAAGGGCCCGAAAGAACAATAATTTTCTCCCTGTCGAGACAACTCTTTGTGAGCACACCCAGCCAATTCTCCCCGGATCACCCGGTCACCACCCAGCAGCGCGTCCTCAGCGGCCGCGATCTCTGTTCCCTCTGGTTCTCCCTCGGCATCGGCCTGATGGTCCTGCAGACTGGCGCCTTGCTCGGCCCCGGCCTTGGCCTGGCCAACGCTGTGCTGGCAATTATCATCGGTACGTCCGTGGGCGTTCTGCTGCTGGCGGCCGTCGGCGTCATCGGCAGCGACACGGGGCTCTCGTCCATGGCCGCGCTGCGTCGTAGCCTGGGTCGCGATGGCGCGCGCCTGCCGGCCCTGCTCAACCTGTTGCAACTGATCGGTTGGGGCTCATTCGAAATCATTGTCATGCGTGATGCCGCAAGCCTTTTGGGCGCACGCGCCTTCGGCGAAGACAGCGCGCTGACCAACCCGTTGCTGTGGACCCTGTGCTTCGGTGCTCTGGCAACCCTGCTGGCCGTCAGCGGGCCGTTGACCTTCGTACGCAAGATCTTGCGCAAGTGGGGCATCTGGCTGTTGCTGGGCGCTTGCCTGTGGCTGACCTGGAACCTGTTCGCCAAGGCGGATCTGGCCGCCTTGTGGGCGCGTGCCGGTGATGGCTCGATGTCGCTCGCCGTGGGTGTCGACATCGCCATCGCCATGCCGCTGTCGTGGCTGCCGCTGATTGCCGACTATTCACGCTTCAGCCGCCATGCCAGTCGTGTGTTCATCGGCACGGCACTGGGCTACTTCGTGGGCAACGTGTGGATGATGAGCCTGGGTGTGGCTTATACCTTGGCCTTTGCTCCGGCAGGGGAGGTCAATACCTTGCTCCTGGCGCTGGCTGGCGCCGGCCTGGGTATTCCGCTGCTGCTGATCCTGCTCGACGAATCGGAAAAGGCCTTTGCCGATATCCATTCGGCGGCGGTTTCCACCGGCCTGCTGATTCGCCTGAAGGTCGAACACCTGGCCTTGGCCATCGGCGTGCTGTGTACCCTGATCGCCTGCTTTGCACCCATGGCGCAGTACCAGAACTTCCTGCTGCTGATCGGCTCGGTGTTTGCCCCGCTGTTCGGCGTGGTGCTGGTCGATCATTTCATCGTGCGTCGCCGTCGCAGCGATGCCAGCCCGATCCATAGCCTGCATTGGCGTGCGCTGTTCGCATGGGGCTGCGGCGTTGCCACTTATCACCTGCTGGCACACTACGCCGCGGATGTCGGCTCGACCCTGCCGGCCTTGCTGCTGGCAGGGTGCGTGTACTGGATGGCGGCGCCGTCCGTCAGCCTCGACCGGGAAACAACGCCGGCTTGATGATGCCGTTCAGGCGCGGGTAGGGGATCTTGAGTTCGATGTGGCCCATGGAATAGGGGGCGATGGCATACACTTCGTACTTGAGCACCACCGCGCCGTACGTCAGGGCAATGTGCGGGGTCTGGCGGAAAGGCCAGGTCTTGACGAACTCGGCGTCCTTGTCCATGCCAGTGCTGATCAGCCAGCCCTTGTGGGCTTCCTCGGCAGTCTTCCAGAACGTCGCTTCCTGGCCCGGCACCAGCATGTCCTGCAGGGTCAGGACCTTGTCCTGCTGGCGCGAATAGTTGATGAAGCCGCGCCCGGGCATGCCGTGGGCGCCGCCGGTATCGAGATAGCTGGACAGCTCGATGATCACCAGTCCGTCATGCTGCTCGCGTACCTTGGCTTGCAGGTAGCTGCTGTGGCGGCTTTCGGCGCTGGCCATGAACGTGTCTTCATAAGCCTTGAGCGAAGTCGGAAGGGCATCGCGCTCGTTATCCTGGGTCATCTGGAGCAGACGTTTCTCGACGATCGCGTCCAGCTTGGGGTTGGCCGGGAAGTGAATGGTGTCGATATTGACCAGGGGGCAGTCAGCCGTATTGCAACCGGGCTTGATGTGCTCCCAACGATCGCGCTTGACCTCCAGTGGCGTGCGCATATTGGGCTGGAACAAGCTTTGACAGGCGCCCAGGGCCAGGGCCAGCACGGCCACGGTAGTCAGTTTCACAAGCGTCATGATGATCCTTGTAAGGCAAAGGTAATCGGGCTTGGACCGTCGGCATGGCCTTCAGTTCGCCACTAAGCTCAATACATCAGCAGGCTGCCTATCCTCGCAGCCAGGGCGCTATCTTTAAAGGGGTGAAACGCGACGGTGCGCAGGTTAGGATGGCGCGATGCAGTACACGAGGTTATGAGGATTCCCATGTCAGACACGCTGAACACTGTGCCCAAGGACGTCGAGATCGTCGAGCGGCTGAACTGCTTCAAGGGCTTCTACCAGCTCGATCGGGTGCGCCTGCGCCATGAGCTGTTCGCTGGGGGCATGGGCCGGGAGATCAGCCGTGAATTGTTCGTGCGCCATGATGCGGTGTGTGTGCTGCCCTACGATGCCCAGCGCGACGAAGTCGTGCTGATCGAGCAGTTTCGCGTCGGCGCCATGGGCAAGACGGCCAACCCCTGGTTGATCGAACTGGTCGCTGGTCTGATCGATAAAGATGAAGCGCCGGAAGAAGTTGCACACCGTGAAGCGCAGGAGGAAGCTGGGCTGAACATTCAGACGCTGTGGCCGATGACGCGGTATTTCCCGTCCCCCGGCGGCAGTGATGAATACGTGCACTTGTACCTGGGGCGTTGCGACAGCGCTGGGGCGGGCGGTCTGCACGGACTGGAAGAAGAGGGCGAAGATATTCGCGTGAAGGTCTGGGCGTTCGAGGATGCGCTGCAGGCAGTGCGCGATGGGCTGATCGCCAATGCGGCAACCATTATTGCCTTGCAGTGGCTGGCCTTGAACCGTGATGAAGTCAGGGGGCTATGGTCGTGAATCTGTTGCGCGAGCGCTACCGGGTCGATCTGGTCGGGTTGCAGGCAGCCTGCGAGGCCAACTATGCGCGTCTGATGCGCCTGTTGCCGGATATGCGCAGCGCCCAGAGCTCGCGTCGCATCGGCATGACCCAGGGCGACCAGATGCTCGGTGTGCTGGTCCTGGATGTGGTGCTCGCCTGCCCGTACACCACCACCCTGCGTGTGCGCCAGGAACACAGCCTGCCCTGGTTGCCGGTGCCGCAACTGGAAGTGCAGGTGTACCACGATGCGCGCATGGCCGAAGTGGTGAGCGCCGAGCATGCCCGGCGTTTTCGCAGCATTTATCCCTATCCGAATGCGGCGATGCACCAGCCCGATGAAAAAGCCCAGCTCAATCTGTTCCTCGGTGAATGGTTGAGCCATTGCCTTGCGTGCGGACATGAACTGGCTGTCGTTCGCTGAAATGTGATGCCGGTTGTTTTCGAGTATTTGCTCAAGCCCTGGCAAACGCCATAATCGCGCTGAATCCGCCCAAGGAGTCGGCCCTTGCCGCAACCATCTACCCCTCATGACCACGCGCCGGTGTACCTGGTGCAGCTGACCGACAGCCACCTGTTTGCCGACGCGGACCGTACATTGCTGGGCATGAACACCTGCGAAAGCCTGCAACGGGTCATCGAGCGCGTGCGCGACGAGCAGCCGCGTATCGACTTGCTACTGGCGACGGGCGACTTGTCGCAGGATGGCACGCAAGCATCCTATGCCCGTTTTCGCGACCTGACGTCGAGCCTCCAGGCGCCGTCCCGCTGGCTCGCCGGCAACCACGACGAACCGCTGCCCATGGAGCAGGCTGCACAGGGTTCGCAGGCGCTGGAGCCGGTGGTGGATATTGGCAACTGGCGTATCCTGATGCTCAACTCGGCCGTGCCAGGCGCCGTGCCAGGGGTACTGGATGAGCGCGAGTTGAAGTTGCTTGATCAAGCCTTGGCCGAGGCGCCCGGGCGCCATCACCTGATCTGTTTCCACCATCAGCCTGTGCCGATCGATTGTGCCTGGATGGCGCCGATCGGCTTGCGCAATGCAGACGCACTGTTTGCAGTGCTGGATCGTTATCCACAGGTGCGTGCCTTGTTGTGGGGGCATATCCACCAGGAGTGGGATCAGATGCGCAATGGGGTGCGGCTGTTGGCCTCTCCTTCCACCTGCATCCAGTTCGAGCCAGGCAGTGAGGACTTCAAGGTCGGCGAACAAGCGCCGGGCTATCGCTGGCTTCGCTTGCACCCTGATGGCGCCGTCGACACCGGCGTGTCGCGGGTGAGCGATTTCGAGTTCACCATCGACTACGAAGACGGCTATTAAATGTTGCTGAATGGCTGAAACCGCTCAATCCATGGTCGAACAGGCTAAAATGCGCGTTTTTCAGCCTGGCATGCCAGGTCAGACAGGTGCATCGGGGGCGGTATGTCGGGATCGATTCTCTATATTCACGGGTTCAACAGTGCGCCCTCGTCAAAGAAGGCCTGTCAGCTGGTCGAGGTGATGCAGCAAGTCGGCCTGGCCGGGCAGCTGCGGGTGCCGGCCTTGCATCACCACCCTCGCCAGGCCATTGCCCAGCTCGAGGCCGACATCGCTGAGCTCGAATCGCCATTACTGGTCGGCAGCTCGCTCGGCGGCTACTATGCCACCCACCTGGCCGAGCGCCACGGGCTCAAGGCGCTGCTGATCAACCCCGCAGTCAACCCGCACCACCTGTTCGACGGGTACCTGGGAACCCAGACCAATCATTACACCGGTGAAACCTGGGAGCTGACCCACGACCACGTGCAGGCCCTGGCCGAACTTGAGGTCGCCGCGCCCACCGATGGCGCGCGCTATCAAGTCTGGCTGCAAACTGCCGATGAGACCCTGGACTATCGCCGGGCCGAGCAGTTCTACCGCGCCTGCGCCCTGCGTATCCAGGCCGGCGGCGATCACAGTTTCCAGGGGTTTGCCGAGCGCCTGCCGGCCTTGCTGAGCTTTGCCGGCATCGACCCGCTGCAGTACCAATCGCTCGATTTTTCTGTATTTTGATGACTTATTTTCACCCACGACTGACGACGAGAACCCATGGCCATTCCCAGCGCTAGTGCCTATAACGCAGACGCCATCGAAGTCCTCTCGGGCCTTGACCCGGTGCGCAAACGCCCGGGCATGTACACCGACACCAGCCGGCCGAACCACCTGGCCCAGGAAGTCATCGACAACAGCGTCGACGAAGCCCTGGCGGGGCACGCCAAATCGGTGCAGGTGATCCTTCACGCCGACCATTCGCTGGAAGTGTCCGACGACGGGCGCGGCATGCCGGTAGACATTCACCCTGAAGAGGGGGTGTCGGGGGTCGAGCTGATCCTCACCAAGCTGCATGCCGGCGGTAAGTTTTCCAACAAGAACTACCAGTTCTCCGGCGGTCTGCACGGGGTGGGTATTTCTGTGGTCAACGCCTTGTCCAGCCAGGTGCGGGTCAAGGTCAAGCGCGACGGCAACGAATACCAGATGACCTTCGCCGATGGCTACAAGGCCAGCGAGCTGGAAGTGGTCGGCTCGGTCGGCAAGCGCAACACCGGCACCAGCGTGTACTTCGCGCCGGACCCCAAGTACTTCGATTCCCCCAAATTCTCCATCAGCCGCCTCAAGCATGTGCTCAAGGCCAAGGCGGTCCTGTGCCCGGGGCTGCTGGTCAGCTTTGAAGACAAGGGCAGCGGCGAGAAGGTCGAATGGCACTACGAGGACGGCCTGCGTTCCTACCTGGTCGACTCGGTCAACGAGTTCCTGCGCCTGCCCGATGAACCGTTCTGTGGCAGCCTGGCCGGTAACAAGGAAGCCGTCGACTGGGCCCTGCTGTGGTTGCCGGAAGGCGGCGACAGCGTCCAGGAAAGCTACGTCAACCTGATCCCCACCGCCCAGGGCGGCACCCATGTCAACGGCCTGCGTCAGGGCCTGCTCGATGCCATGCGCGAGTTCTGCGAGTTCCGCAATCTGTTGCCACGCGGGGTCAAGCTGGCACCTGAAGACGTCTGGGAGCGCATCACCTTCGTGCTCTCGATGAAAATGCAGGAGCCGCAGTTCTCTGGCCAGACCAAGGAGCGCCTGTCGTCCCGCGAGGCGGCCGCGTTTGTTTCCGGCGTGGTCAAGGATGCCTTCAGCCTGTGGCTCAACGCCCATCCAGAGTTGGGCATGCAACTGGCCGAGCTGGCCATCAACAACGCCGGACGCCGTCTCAAGGCCAGCAAGAAGGTCGAGCGCAAGCGTGTCACCCAAGGGCCGGCACTGCCGGGCAAGCTGGCGGACTGCGCCGGCCAGGACCCGATGCGCGCCGAACTGTTCCTGGTCGAGGGTGACTCGGCCGGCGGCTCGGCCAAGCAGGCGCGTGACAAGGAATTCCAGGCGATCCTGCCGCTGCGCGGCAAGATCCTCAACACCTGGGAAGTCGACGGTGGTGAAGTCCTGGCCAGCCAGGAGGTGCACAACATCGCCGTGGCCATCGGCGTCGATCCTGGCGCTGCCGACATGAGCCAGCTGCGCTACGGCAAGATCTGCATCCTCGCCGACGCCGACTCCGACGGCCTGCACATCGCCACGCTGCTGTGTGCGTTGTTCGTCCAGCATTTCCGTCCGCTGGTCGAAGCCGGCCACGTCTATGTGGCCATGCCGCCGCTGTACCGGATCGACCTGGGCAAGGAGATCTACTACGCCCTGGACGAGGCCGAGCGCGATGGCATTCTGGATCGCCTGGTCGCCGAGAAAAAGCGCGGCAAGCCACAGGTCACCCGCTTCAAGGGGCTGGGTGAAATGAACCCGCCGCAGCTGCGTGAAACCACCATGGACCCGAACACCCGTCGCCTGGTGCAACTGACACTGGATGACCTGGACGGCACCCGCGAGATCATGGACATGCTGCTGGCCAAGAAGCGTGCCGGCGATCGCAAGACGTGGCTGGAGTCCAAAGGCAACCTGGCCGAGGTACTGGCTTGATTCGTCTGCTACTGGCAGCGGCACTTGGTGTGTTTGCCCTGTCATTGCAGGCGGCGCCCTGGCCTGAGCTCAAGCTGGTGAGCGAACATCCGGTCGAGGGCATGCGTGGCGGCAACCTCTCGGGCCTGGCCCTGTGCAAGGGCGAACTGTGGGCGGTATCCGACCGCGACGACGACCTCTTGTACCGGATGGATACCCAGGCCACGGTGTGGCAGGCCGTGTCGATACCGCTGGCTGCTCCCCCGGTGCCGGAAAGCGGCTTGCCCTGGGGTTTGCGCTCACGCACGTGGGCCGCTGGCAAGGTGCGTGGTGGCGACCTGGATTTCGAGGCCATCACCTGTGATGCCGCCGGCAATCGCTATGTGGTCAGTGAAGCCCACGCCGCCGTGTTGCAAGTGCCAGTCGACGGTGAGCCGAACTGGTTGAAGATCGATCCGAGCATGGTTCGTCAGGCCCGGGCCAGCGGCATGCTGCTGCATTTCAATGCCTTGTTCGAAGGCCTGGCGGTAAACCCGGCTGGTGATCGCCTGTGGTTGGCGGCAGAGCGCGAACGTCGCGGCTTGCTGTTGATCAATCGCCAGCAAACGGTGTGGAGCTGCGCCGGCGGCTGTGTGTTGCTGAGCGAGGCGGGGGTCGAGATGCAACCCCTGCAGATGCCCGAGGCGCGTGCGCTGCCGAGGGACTTTGCCGACCTCGCCCTGTTCAACAACAAACTTTTCACCCTGGAACGCAATGCCCACCGGATATGCCGTCGTGATGCAGGCAGCGCGAAAATCGAGCGTTGCTGGTCGTTCGCCGCCGATGCGCTGGCCGAGACGCGGCTGTACACCCAGCCGTTCGGCTTGGCCGAAGCCCTGGTGATCGATGCCAAAGGCGCCTGGGTCGGTGTGGACAACAACGGTGCAACGCGTAACGACGGTGAGTCGCGGCCGGTGGTCTGGCGATTTGCTGCCCCTGAAGGCGGCTGGAGCGCCAAGCCGTGAGCCAGCCACCGGGAAAGCGTGCTGGCAGGGTGTTGCTGGTGTTGGCCTGGTCGGCTGGCTTGTTCCTGGCTACACGCTATTTCGGCGATTGGGAGCAGCGTCAGGCCAACCCCAATACCCAGATCAGTTCGCAGCACGGTGAAGGTTTTATCGAAGTGCAGTTGGCGGGCAACGGCCAGGGGCACTTCGTCGCCGATGGCCAGATCAATGGCCAGGCGGTACATTTTCTGCTCGATACCGGTGCCACCGATGTGGCGATTCCCGAAAGGCTGGCTGGCAAGCTTGATCTCGAGCGTGGTGCTCCTGTGACGCTCAGTACCGCCAATGGACGCACCCAGGGCTATCGCACGCGCCTGGACACGCTGCAACTGGGCGATATCCAGTTGCGCGATCTGCGTGCCCTGGTGGTGCCGGGACTGGAGGGCGACCAGGTCTTGCTGGGCATGAGTGCCCTGAAACAACTCGAATTTACCCAGCGTGGTGGCACCTTGCTGCTGCGCCAGAACCTGAAATGATGAGGCCCGCATGAGCGACTCCCTTGATCTCAGCCTCGATGGCGTAGAGCGCCGGTCACTGGCTGACTTCACCGAACAGGCCTACCTCAACTACTCCATGTACGTGATCATGGACCGTGCCTTGCCGCATATCGGCGACGGCCTGAAGCCAGTGCAACGACGCATCGTTTACGCCATGAGCGAACTGGGCCTGGATGCCGACTCCAAGCACAAGAAGTCGGCGCGTACCGTCGGTGACGTGCTCGGCAAGTTCCACCCCCACGGCGACTCGGCCTGCTACGAGGCCATGGTGCTGATGGCGCAGCCGTTCAGCTACCGCTACACCCTGGTCGACGGCCAGGGCAACTGGGGTGCTCCGGACGATCCGAAGTCCTTCGCTGCCATGCGTTACACCGAGGCCCGGCTGTCGCGCTACTCCGAAGTGCTGCTCAGCGAACTGGGCCAGGGTACTGCCGACTGGGTGCCCAACTTCGACGGTACCCTGGACGAACCGGCGGTACTGCCGGCACGCCTGCCGAACATCCTGCTCAATGGCACCACCGGTATTGCCGTGGGCATGGCCACCGACGTGCCACCCCACAACCTGCGTGAAGTTGCCAGCGCCTGCGTGCGCTTGCTGGATGAGCCCAAGGCCACAGTCGAGCAATTGTGCGAGCACATTCAGGGGCCGGACTACCCGACCGAAGCCGAGATCATCACGCCGCGCTCGGAGTTGCTGAAAATCTACGAAAGCGGCCGTGGCTCGGTGCGCATGCGTGCGGTCTACCGCATCGAAGACGGGGACATCGTTGTCACCGCATTGCCACACCAGGTCTCCGGGGCCAAGGTACTGGAGCAGATCGCTGCCCAGATGCAGGCCAAGAAACTGCCGATGGTCGCTGACCTGCGCGATGAGTCAGACCACGAGAACCCTTGCCGGATCGTGATCATTGCCCGTTCCAATCGGGTCGACCTCGACGAGCTGATGCAGCACCTGTTCGCCACCACTGACCTGGAGTCCAGTTACCGGGTCAACGTCAATATCATCGGCCTGGATGGTCGCCCGCAGCTGAAAAACCTGCGCGCGTTGCTGGTCGAGTGGCTGGAATTCCGTGTGCAGACGGTGCGCCGCCGACTGAAGTTCCGCCTGGACAAGGTCGAGCGCCGCCTGCATCTGCTCGAAGGCTTGCTGGTTGCCTTCCTCAACCTGGATGAAGTGATCCATATCATCCGCACCGAAGAGCAGCCAAAGGCCGCGCTTATTGCCCGCTTCGACCTGACCGAAACCCAGGCCGAATACATCCTCGAAACCCGCCTGCGCCAGTTGGCGCGGCTGGAAGAGATGAAGATCCGCAACGAACAGGATGAGCTCGCCAAGGAGCAAGCCAAGCTGACTGCCCTGCTGGGTAGCGAAAGCAAGCTGCGCAAGCTGGTACGTGCCGAGCTGATCAAGGACGCCGAAACCTACGGCGATGACCGTCGCTCGCCAATTGTCGAGCGCGCTGAAGCCAAGGCGCTGTCGGAAAACGAGCTGATGCCCACCGAACCTGTCACCGTCGTTCTGTCGGAAAAGGGTTGGGTGCGCTGCGCCAAGGGGCATGACATTGATGCCACGGGCCTGTCGTACAAGGCTGGTGATGGTTTCAAGACTGCTGCGGCCGGGCGTTCCAACCAGTTTGCCGTGTTTATCGACTCCACAGGTCGCAGTTATTCGGTTGCCGCCCATACCTTGCCGTCGGCCCGTGGCCAGGGCGAACCTTTGACCGGCCGTCTGACGCCACCACCAGGTGCCGGCTTCGAGTGCGTGCTGCTGCCTGAAGACGATGCCTTGTATGTCATTGCCTCCGATGCTGGCTACGGCTTCGTGGTCAAGGGCGAAGACTTGCAGGCCAAGAACAAGGCCGGCAAGGCCCTGCTCAGTTTGCCAAACGGGGCCAAGGTCATTGCCCCGCGTGCGGTGGCCGACCGAGAGCAGAACTGGCTTGCCGCGGTGACCACCGAAGGTCGCCTGCTGATTTTCAAAATCAGCGATCTGCCACAGCTTGGTAAAGGAAAGGGCAATAAAATCATTGGTATTCCCGGTGACCGGGTAGCCAGCCGTGAGGAATATGTCACTGATTTGGCGGTGATTCCCGACGGTGCGACGCTTGTGTTGCAGGCTGGTAAGCGTACCCTGTCGTTGAAGGCTGATGACCTGGAGCACTACAAGGGCGAACGCGGTCGTCGAGGCAACAAACTGCCGCGAGGCTTCCAGCGGGTAGACGCTTTGTTGGTCGAGAACGTCGGATAAGCCGATCTAGAGACCCCGAATGGGTATTTTCGCGCCCGTTCGGGGTTGAAACACTGGAGTCGAACCGCTATTTCGCGGATGATAGGCCCCTTGCGGCATCAGCGTGGCTGTGTGCCCGGACGAATCTATATGAGTATCACTGCGGTTTGCCTTGTGGCGGCCGCCTGGATGGGATGATGAAATTTCTGCGCCTTCCGTTTGTTCTGCTGGTCGGTGTACTCGGACTGACTGGTTGCAGCATGCACCAGCCGGTATCCCTGTATCAGCTCGACAGTGGCGAGCCTGCCCAGCCCAAGCAAAGTGCGGGCATGGCCGTCGTGCTCGGCCCGGTGTCGGTTGCCGATTACCTGCAGCGCGAAACCCTGCTCCAGCGTCAAGCCGATGGTAGCCTGACCGCGGCGACCGATGGCCGTTGGGCTGGCAGCCTGTCGGCAGACATCGATCAGTTGCTGGTACGTCAGTTGGCCTGGCGCCTGGACAGCCAGCGCGTCGTGCTGGCGCCGGGCAACACGGGCTTCACACCGGATGTACAGGTCCTGCTGTCGATCACTCGCCTGGACTCCGGCGTCAACCAGCCTGCGGTGCTTGACGCCCAGTGGCGCCTGCTTGATCGCCGTGGACAGGTCCGTGACAATCGCATTGTCCACCTGGAGCAACAGCACGAGGGCAGCGCGGCAGCGCAGGTGCAGGCCCAGGGCCAGTTGCTGCAGAAGCTGGCCGAACAACTGAGCGTTGCGCTCAAGCCGCTGGCCAACCAGCCGCCGATCGCTGAAGAGCAACCGAAGAAGGCCGCGCCGGTGCAAGTGCGCAAAGAACCGGAGAAGCCAAAGATTCCATTGGCTACGCCGATTCGCACCGATATGGAAGTGTTCCGCTTCTAGGTGAACAGATACAAGAAAGCCCGCAGCGATGCGGGCTTTTTTATTGGGCCTTGTGGGAACAGGTGAAAGCCGTCCACGTCCACTGTGCGCCCGATAACAGGCTGTACCAGCAGCTACAGAACCAGATGCAACAGGTAGCCGCTGCCGAGGTACGAGGCTGCGATCGACTGCGCAGCAGTCGCCATGCAGTCACTCAAGCAGACTTGCCCGCGCTGGGGATCAGCTCTTGACCCGACGCTCGTGCATCCGCGCCAGTTGACGTTCCAGCATCGACGGGTAGGGCTCCATCAGGCGTTCCACGCAGCAGGCACCCTCGGGGCTTGCGATAGGACGGATACGGGCACGTTGGCGGATCAGGGCGTCGTCGCTGATCTTGCGCTCCACCAGCAGCAGGTTGCGGCTGTGTTGCGACAACGCCAGGGCATCTTGGGCCTTTTCGGTCAGCAGCAGGTCGATCTGGCTCATGCCGTCCAGGCCTTCACCCAGTGCCAGGCCCAGCTGCAGTTGCAAGGTGATGCCACTGTCGGCCACCTCGATCTGCAGGGCGTGGCCCAGCGCGCGCAGCAGTTCGCCGCAGCAGATGGCATTGGTGAGGTAATCCTCGCCGCTGTCCTGCTTGTGGAACAGCATCAGGGTGCTGCCGTCGTTGAGGGTATGTACTTCGCTTTCGTACAGTGATGCGGCCTGGTCGAGGCAATCGCGATAGCGCTCCAGCAGCTCGGTCAGGCGCGCCCGGGGCAGGCGGCGCAGTTGTTCCTGGGAGCCCAGTTGTACCGCCAGCACAGCGCTGGCCTGAGGCTCACGCTTGACAGGCGGAGCAGCAGGTTGCGGGGCATCGTCGTGTTCTTCGTCGAGCAGGTCGGCAAACGCGTCGTCGTTTTCATCGTCCTCCGCTACCGGCTTGTTCACCTTGTTCACCGCAGGCGCTTCGTCGAAGCTTGGGTCGCGCAGATTGCGAACCTTGAATTCAGGCTCATCGTCGTCGAGGTGGTCTTCTTCGACGTCATCTTCCGGTTCGATTTCCCGTGGTGGAGGTGCCAGGCGTGCGTGCAGCTGGCGCGCCAGGTCGCCGATTTCGTCCTGGCGCTCGATCGCCGGGGTGAATTCATTGATGTCGCGCAGCCAGACCCGCAGTTGCAGCAAGGGCGTGGAGATGAAGCGTCCCAGGCGCAGGCTCATGGCCAGGGCCAGGGCCAGCAGAATACCGGCAAGGATGCCCATGCTCTGCAGGCTGATGGTCAGCGGTTGCTGGAACTGGCTCATGTCCAGGCTGATGCGCAGTTGGCCTGCGGTCACATCCTGAAAGGTAATCTTGGTCTGGTACAGGCCTTCGGCCTCGCCCAGCAGGCCGTTTTTCGGGCGCTGGCCGGCTTCGGCAAGGATCCGGTTGTCGACGCTGTAGATCGCCGCATGGGCCACCAGCGGGTTTTTCACCAGGTTGCCCAGCAGCACATTGAGGCTGAGGATGTCGTTGGACACCAGCAGCTCGGTCGCCGAGGTTGCGGTCTGCGTGGTCAGGCTCTGCCCCAGGGCGTCGGCCTGTTCATGCATGGCCTGCTTGAACTGCAAGCCCATCACGCAGGCATAGATCACCAGGGCCAGTGCTACCAGGAACACGTTATGGCAGGCGATCCGCAGCGCAAGCGGCACACGGCGTTGGCGCAGCGCATGAAAAATCAGCAGGAAGAAGTTGTCGGTCTTAACGGGCGTGGGCCGGTTCACAGAGCGCGGCTCTTTATGTCGGAGAAGTTGCTGCGCAGTATAGCGAGCGCTCAAGGACCGGCAAAGCATCCACTGCGCCCGATGGTCAGCGAAAATCGGTAGAATGCACTTTTTTTCTACGAGTCGGAGCCCGTCTTGCGCGAAATCGTTCTGATTAACATCACCGGTGAGGACCGTCCCGGTCTCACTGCGGCCATCACCGGCGTTCTGGCCCAGGGTGGTGTGAACATCCTCGACATCGGTCAGGCGGTGATTCATGACACCCTGTCTTTTGGCATCCTGGTGGAAATCCCGGATACCGAGAAGGCCTCCTCGGTGTTGAAAAACATCCTGTTCGCGGGCTACGAACTCGATCAGCAGGTCCGTTTCACGCCAGTTTCCGAAGCGGATTACCAGAGCTGGGTCGAAGGTCAGGGCAAAGCCCGTCACATCGTCACCCTGTTGACTCGCAAGGTGACTGCCGAGCAGTTGCAGCGTGTCAGCTCGATCACCGCCAAGTACGGCTTGAACATCGACCACATCGACCGACTGTCGGGGCGTGTGGCGCTGGACACGCCGGTTGACCAGGGCAAGGGTTGCATCGAGTTCTCGGTGCGTGGGGAGCCTGCCGACCCGCAAGCGCTGCGTGCCGAGTTCCTGAGCGTGGCCCAGGAACTGAACGTCGATATCGCCTTCCAGCAGGATTCGCTGTTCCGTCGCAACCGTCGCCTGGCGGTGTTCGACATGGACTCGACGCTGATCGAGGCCGAGGTGATTGACGAGCTGGCCAAGGCTGCCGGCGTTGGAGAGCAGGTTTCGGAAATCACCGAGCGGGCCATGCGTGGCGAGCTGGATTTCCGTGCCAGCTTCAAGGAGCGCCTGGCCTTGCTCAAGGGGCTGGATGTCGGAGTGCTGGACGAGATCGGTGCGTCGCTGCGCCTGACCGAAGGCGCCGAGACCCTGTTCGCCGAACTCAAACGTCTGGGCTACAAGACGGCAATTCTGTCCGGTGGCTTCACCTACTTCGCCAAGCAACTGCAGGCCAAGCTAGGCATCGACTATGTCTTTGCCAACGAGTTGGAGGTGGTTGACGGCAAGGTGACCGGTGTTGCGGTCGAGCCGATTGTCGACGCCCAGCGCAAGGCCGACCTGCTTGGAGAGCTGGCGCGCAAGGAAGGCTTGCAGATGGAGCAGACCATCGCCGTAGGTGATGGCGCCAACGACCTGCCGATGCTGGCCATTGCCGGCCTGGGCGTAGCGTTCCGTGCCAAGCCGCTGGTCAAACAGTCGGCCAAGCAGGCGATTTCGACCCTGGGGCTGGACGGTGTGCTATACCTGTTGGGCTTCCGGGATCGTGACGGTCGCGTCTGACCGCTGGGGCTGACTTGCCAGCGATGCGGCCAATGCAGTTGAGTGTGGGCCGGTTTACGGCCGCTACGCGGCCGATCGCGGGCAAGCCCGCTCCCACAGCGCCTATGCAAGACAGTGTTTCCAACAGTGCGCCAAGACAAGCCAATTAAAAAGCCCGCATCGCTGCGGGCTTTTTTTATGCTCAAGCCTGGGCAGGCATCGCCAGGCCTTGGCCCATGCTCACCGCAGACCCTGCGCCGAGCGTTTCAGCCCATTTGACCTGATCCGGGCCGAACAGTACGACGGCAGTCGAGCCCAATTTGAAGCGACCCAGCTCCGCACCTTTTTCCAGGTGGATCGGCGCCCGGCTGGCTTCGTCGTAACGGAAGGTCTTGAGCTCACGCTTGGGTGGCGTCACCAAGCCAGCCCAGACGGTTTCGATCGACGCGACGATCATTGCGCCCACCAGCACCACGGCCATCGGGCCGCGCTCGGTGTCGAACAGGCAAACCACGCGCTCGTTGCGGGCAAACAGCTCTGGCACGTTTTCGGCGGTGGTCTGGTTGACCGAGAACAGGCGGCCCGGGACGTAGATCATTTCGCGCAGGGTGCCGGCCAGCGGCATGTGTACGCGGTGGTAATCCTTGGGCGACAGGTAGATGGTGGCGAACTCACCGCCCATGAACGGCGCAGCGTTGGCTGGATCGCCACCCAGCAGCTCCAGGGCGCTGAAACTGTGACCCTTGGCCTGGAAAATGCGGCCGTGTTCGATCGGGCCGAGCTGGCTGACGGCACCGTCGGCCGGGCAGAGAATGGCCCCCGGGGTTTCATCCAGCGGGCGCGCGCCGGGTTTCAGGGCGCGGGTGAAGAAGGCATTGAAGTGTTCATATGCGGTGATGTCTTCGACCAGGGCCTGGGACATGTCGACCTGGTAGCGCTTGGCGAACCAGTTGGTGAAAGCATTCTTGAACCAGCGCACGCGGCACTCGGCAATGCAGCCGGCCAGGCGCGACAACAGGTGATGCGGCAGCAAATACTGGCTGATGATAAACAAGCGGGATTTCATTGGGTTTCCTTGATTCTTCAATGTTCTACAGGCGTGTCCGGGTGGTTGCCCCATTCGCCCCAAGAGCCGGCGTAGGCCTTGACCCGCGGGTAGCCCAGGGCCTTGGCTACCAGGTAGGTAAAGCCGGAACGGTGATGAGTCTGGCAGTGGGTGACCACTTCCTTGTCTTTGCTGATGCCCAGCTGTTCGAGGATTTCGGGCATGTCTTTGCGGATGCGCAGGTGATCGTTCAGGTCCATGCCGGCAGTCCACTCGAAGTTGACCGCGCCGGGAATGTGGCCACCTTTGGCGGCCAGGACTTTTTCACCCCGATACTCCCCCGGGCTACGCGCATCCCAGATGGCCAGGTCGGCAGCGCCGAGGCGGCTTTGCAAGTATTCGCGGGTGGCAGTGGGCTCTTCGTGCAGGACGAGGCTCACCGGACCGCCAGCACTGGCGGGTACTTCGGTGCTGAGGTTGTTCGCCGGCCATGCCTGTGCGCCACCATTCAGGTAGTGATAGCGCTTGTGGCCGATCACATCGAGCAGCCAGATAAAGCGCCCGGCCCAGCCACCGCCTTCGTCGTCATACACTACGTACACGGCGTTGGCATTGTGCCCCAGCTCACCGAACAGCTTTTCCAGGTCGGCCTTGGCCGGCAGCAAGCCCGGTGCCGGAGGTTGACCCAGCTGGGTGCGCTTGGGCTCGACGAAGCGTGCCCCGGGAATATGACCACTGCCGTAGCGATTGGCGCTGGTCAGGTCAACCAGGATCAACTCTGGCGCATCAAGCCGGGCTTGCAGGTCTACCGGCTCAATTACCAGGGGCAAGCCAGAAAAATCAGTCATCCAGAGTCTCCATGTCAGGGCAGGGGGAGCGATTGTAGCGCATGGGTCAGGCACTGCGGTGGCTGAAGGTGGTCAGGGACCGTTCGATGCACTGCGCGGTTTTGCCGAAGGCCTGCACACTGACGTCGGCCAGCGGTTTGCCGCTCTGGTCAGCCACCAGCAGCATCACGACTCGGCCATTGCTGGACAGTGAACGAAGCAACAGGTGTTCGCTGCGAAACAGTGCCTGCAGGGCCGGCGGAAGCAGTGGCGAGAACTGCGCCTGGTTCTCGGGTGTCAGGCGCAGTTGCGCAGCTTTGCTCATCAAACGCTGCAACAACTTGTTGTGTTCGACAGGTAGCACCAGGCCGGCAGCCTCGCGTGGCAGCCCGGCCAGTTGATGGACCCGCAACAAAGACTGCTGATTGTCGGTCATCAACAGCATCATCCGCTGCATACCACAGGCCACAAGGGCGTCACGGGCTTGGGTGGTCAAGTGAAGGGCGTTGGTGAAGGGGCTGGGCTCGGCCAGCAACTGCGCACAGAGCTTGCGCCAGGTACCCAGGGCCTGGGCCGAGGGCGGTGATGGCGCAACCTGGCCGGGGTGCAGGCGCTGCTGATTCCAGGGCCAGAGCAGCGCTTCGGCCGGATGGAACAACTGGGTGCAGGGATGTTTGCGAGCGCTGATGGCTGCTTGCTGATGAACCAACTGCTGGACGTCGTCCAGGGAAGTCTGCAGGTACAAGCTGCAGAGCATCTGCCAGCGCGCTACGTGGCCGTTGGTCCAGCCCACTTGTGCGGCGAGTGCCAGCCCATTGGCCAATAGCACGGTATTGGAAGGTTGGTTGAACCAGCGTCGCAATGCCGGCTGCGCGTCCAGCCGCTGTTGTTGGCGCAGGCTATTCTGGTCGCGGGCGATGAGCAGGGCCTTGGCCAATAGTCGGCGTTCCTCCTGGAGCAGGTGATAGCCGCGAGTAACCCACTCCGGCAGGCACCAATGCTCGGCCAGTGCCTTGCACAGGCTCAACACGCGCACACCAAACAACTCTTGTTCCACCCGCAGCGCCGACTCGCCCTTGTGCACCACCCGCAGCTCCCAGTCCTCGAGCAGCTTGGGGTGAGTCAAGGCCAGTGGCCACAGGGGCGACAGAAACAGCAGGCTGCCCCAGTGGATTTCTTGCCAAAGCCGCGCCAGGCGACTGGCGAACAGGCCGCTGGCCTGCTGACTGGCGTGCTGGCTGACCAACTGCAACTGCCGCAGTGTCGGGGCGATCTGGTGCTCGGGAAGTACAGGCAGGCGCTCCAGCAGCGCTGTTGTGCGCGCGAGCCCCAGTCGGTTGAGGGCAACCTCCAGGCTTTCAGCGGGTTCGCCGAGGCTGGTGTTGGTGTGGTGGTTGGCCTCGCGCATCACGCTGAGCACCAGGGCCGGGCTTCCTTGCATCAATTCGGCGATGTCGCGCAACGAGCGGCGGCTGTCGGCCATCGCCGCTTTTACCCGCTCGTAGCTGGCCTGCGGAATCGGCAGGCGAACGCTGTCGAGCAGTTTGACCCAGGCATCGAGTGATTGTGGTGTTTGACTTGGCACAGTGGTTTCAATAGGCATGCTGGAGGGGCCGAACTGGCTTTTCGCCTTGACTGACTATAGTCTGGCGCAGATCTGCCGATAAGTAGAAGAAGAGTTTTATTAACGTCCGCTCACGACCCTGACCACGACTGTAAGTGCTTTCTACCTATGGCTAAAATTATCGGCATCATCGTCGTATTCGCGAGCGTGCTCGGCGGATATGTTCTCTCTCACGGCAAGATTGCAGCGCTGATCCAGCCTTTTGAAGTGCTGATCATTGGCGGTGCGGCTTTTGGTGCGTTCCTCCAGGCCAACCCGGGTTACATGACCATGCATGTAATCAAGAAGTCCCTGAAGATGTTCGGTACGCGCTTTACCCACACCTTCTATATAGAAGTGCTGGGGCTGGTCTACGAGATTCTCAACAAGAGTCGGCGCGAAGGCATGATGGCGATCGAAGCCGATATCGAAGACGCCGCTGCCAGTCCTATTTTTGCCAAGTACCCGGCGGTGCTGGGCGATGAGCGCATGACTGCGTACATCTGCGATTACCTGCGCATCATGTCCACCGGCAACATGGCACCGCACGAGCTCGAAGGCCTGTTCGACATGGAGTTGCTGAGCATGAAGGAAGAGCTTGAGCATCCCTCCCATGCCGTGACCGGCATTGCCGATGGCATGCCAGGCTTCGGTATTGTCGCGGCGGTACTGGGTATCGTGGTGACCATGGCCTCCCTGGGTGATGGCGATCAACAGTCCATCGGCCTGCACGTGGGTGCGGCGCTGGTCGGTACCTTCTTCGGTATTCTTGCCGCGTACGGTTTCTTTGGTCCCCTGGCAACGGCCCTGCGCCAGGATGCCAAGGAAGAGCTGAATGTCTATGAAGCGA
>RCUI01000272.1_pt1 | contig 19615 bp, 15 predicted proteins | sample 2166121 | NCBI WGS metagenome assembly RCUI01 (sample SAMN09932700, study PRJNA488358) | compost metagenome | feature: garden; material: soil; isolation source: compost soil in succinic acid-enriched culture | place: Germany: Experimental Botanical Garden Goettingen | collected 2016-01-27
GGACTACATCGTCAAGGACGGTGACGTGATGCACTTCCGCTTCAACGTCTAAGCAGGAAGATGAATTTCGCCGGACGCTGATGGAAACTAAAACCCCGTACTCACCTGGTGATACGGGGTTTTTAGTATCCGGCAGCGTCCACAGAGATTCGTTGAGAGCCGGGTATAAACCGGTTACAGCGTCTGAACCTGGCACAGAAAACCGGGTATGACCAGGAGCCCGGAGATAAAGCATGCTGACAGATACTCAATGCCGTACCGCCAAGCCGAAAGAAAAACCCTAGAAGCTCACCGATGGCAAAGGGCTATATCTCGAAATTAAGCCCAATGGGGTAAAAGCCTGGCGCTACCGGTTCGAGTTGCGAGACGGTGAATCCAAGAAAGAGAGCGTGTTTGCGATTGGTGAATACGTCATTGCCCCCAAGTACATGGTCGAGCGAGCCAAGATGATGCAGTAATGGGAGATATGTTAGAGCCGTGGACTAACAGCCCAAGCAAGGTGATACCGATTAATAAAGCGGTCATGTAGGGACCTTTCTTTCCCGCAGGCCGAAAAGCTTGATAGTTCTGTAAAGAGATAAAAAAGGCATCAAGTGCGTAGGGGCCGAGGCGTTTTGGATTTGCCCTTCAACCAGTAGTACCCACCCAACATCAGCAAATACCCAACCCACTTGTAGGGCAGCAATTTCACCATGAGCCCTGCTGCTGTCCAGTCGTCCCAAGAACGGCCCCCGCCGCCGAGAAACAATGCCACAGTCAGCAGCTGCGTAAACACAACGTATGCGCCACCAAACTTCAGCAGAAAAATCCAGACTCGCTTGCGTTTGGCGATGTACTCCGACTCGCTGCCAGCACTCGACCGTATGCCACCCAGCACTGCCCCGAGGACCAAAAGGCCTACCGCCCCAGACACGAGTGACAGTGCGGTGGACGCCTCTGCCAGATCCCCTTTACCGCCATACAGGTAGATGTAGTAAGCGAGGATGGCCAAATAGAGGGCGAAACCAATCCTGAAAGGACGAGACATCATCGCAAAGCCGATCAACGCGAAGACGATACCAATAACCACAACCATTCATTGCTGCTCCTGCCAGTTCGCTGGATAGCCAAGCGAGATCCATCACCCAAAAACGCGACCAGCATAGTAACAATAGGCCACCATCAAAAAATGGAGCGGTCGCCAAATCCTTACTGGCGAGAAAAAAGCTGGCTGGCTTTGGTTCTATCCCTACCGCTAACAGTTACACGTACAGCGCCTGAATACTGGTTAAGTACACAGGTAACACTTTCAAGCATGTACCTCCGCGCAAGGCCTTGAAAATGCGCATTGCATCTGAAGAGAACCCCAGGATATGGGCGTTTTGTTGACAGTTTACGATGCCAAGTCAAAGTGCCATCATACAGGCAAAACAGATCGCGCCGACCTATAGGTTTCACCCAACGCCATCGCATCCGGGAAGCGATATGCCATCAGTTACAGGGCATGCGCGATCAACACCCTACAGACAAGGACGTGTGCATGCCTTTGCCCCTCCCCTTCAATTGCATCCAATGCTTTTGGAACCAGACCTCCACACCAAGCAGTGACGCATTGGCTTCGTGAACGGCACTGAACGCGCGCGTTCTCGGACCGGCACCCTTCTCGCACCACGAGTAAAGACCAGCAGTTTCCTGAATATCTCAGCGCATAAACCTCTGAGCACCCTATGCCGGGTCTTCGCGCAGACCTACGACACTTAAAGGATTATCACCATGCTCGAAAGTCAGAAAGAGTTCGCCACTTACTTGAAGAAAATGCAGGCGCTGCTCAATGGCCAAGCGTTTTCATTCGATCAGTCATTGCTTCCGAAAGTGATGGAGACTGAGCTTGTGGTGCCCGTAATCGGGGCCTTCAGCGCCGGTAAGAGCTCGTTGTTGAACGCGCTGATGGGCCAGGACATTTTGCCAGTTGGAATTGCGCCGGAAACTGAACTTGCGACCGAACTGCGTTATTCTTCCGAGCCCTATCTGCTGGCAATCAAGCCCGATGGTGTGCAGGAACGTTTGCCTGTCGAAGCGTTGAGCTCAATCAATCGTCGCTCCAGCGAGTTTTCACATTTGCGCCTGTACCTCGACAGCGAGGCGTTGAAAGCCATTGCGCCTCTGGTACTGGTCGACATGCCCGGGTTTGGCTCTTCCCTGGAAAACCACAACAAGGCAATTGCTTACTACCTGCCGCGCGGTGTGCACTTCGTGGTGCTGACCAGTATCGAGGACGGCAACATTACGCAATCGATGCTGCGCAAGCTCGACGAGTTGAAAACCTACAACACCGACTTCACTTTCCTGCTGAGCAAATGCAACCTGCGCGCCGCCGATCAGGTGGAAGATGTGCAGGCCTACATCGACGACCAGCTCGGGGTGTATTTCGGCGAGCATTACCGCAGCATCACGCTCGGCAACCAGGGTGGCGAGGAACTGACGAATGCGTTGACCGCCTTGCAGCCCGACGCGTTGTTCTCGCGTCTGTTCATCGACATCCTCAAAGACCAGAACTTCGAGGTGCTGGCGCAGATCAACCTGGCGCTGAGCATGCTGAAAAAGGACAAGGCCGAGAGCGAGCAAACCGCACGCGCACTCGAACAGGCCCTGGCCAAGCTGCTGGAGCAACGCAAGGATGTGGAGTCGGACCTGAAGGATCGCTACTCGGGGAAAATGCTCGACCGTAGCCTGCGCGGCCTGGACAACGCGCTTAATGACTCCCTCGACGAGCTGGTCACCTTGGGCAGCAGCAAGAACCCGAGTGCCCTGTCGAATGCACTCTCCGACATCATCCGCAGCAGCCTGTCCAGCACGATCAAATCTGAAGTGCAGGACATCTCCACCAACATGGTCGACCGGATTGCCAGCAACCTCAGTGCCACCAGCAGCCAGATGTCCGTGCTGGACATCAGCGGCAACTGGAACGAGGAGCTTTCCAACAAGGTCAAGTTCTCGCTGGAGCGCACCACGGAAATGCTCAGCGACTGGTCTACACGTCTGAGCAATCGGGCCGAGGACGACAAGAACAGCGGCGTCATGCTCTACCGTAGCCTCTCTACTGTGCTCGCCGTCACCACCACCGTGGTCAACCCGTTGGTAGAGCTGGTGATCATCTTCCTGCCCGAAATTCTCAAGATGTTTAACGGCGGCGGTAACGAGCGCGAGAAGTTTCGCCAGAAGCTGACCGGCGAAGTGTTCCCCAACATCAAGGCGGAACTGCGCGGAAAGATTCCGGCAATCATCGACGAACAACTCAACGCCATGCTGAAGAAAATCAGCGACGGCTTCGAAGAGCAGATCACCAAGCAAAAGCACGTGATCGACTCAATTGCACAAGAAAGCCTGCAGCTTGAAGCCCAGATCAGCGAAAAGACCGCTGTTCTGGAAAACCTTGCCAACGCAGTAAAAGCCGCTGCAAACGAACACCTCTACAAGTAAGGCGAACGACCTAATGGATTACCAATCACTCGTCGCTTTTAGCGAAAACCTGCACACGCTGGCAGAAAGTAACCAGGACCTGTTTGAGCGCGAAATCGAGCAGTTCAAGCGGCTGAACGGCATCGACCAACCGCAACAGCTCGCGCAAGCATGCCAGACGTTGCAGGACCAGAACCGGCTGATGAACATCGGTATTGTTGGCCGGGTGAAAGCCGGAAAGTCGTCGCTGCTTAATGCCCTGATCTTCGATGGCGAACCGATCCTGCCCAAGGCCGCAACGCCCATGACCGCTGCGTTGACCACCATCACCTGGGGTGAAGTGTTCCAGGCCAAGGTCGAGTTCTACAGCGAAACGGACATCGCCGCGATCCGCTTCAAGTCAGACCAGTTCGAGCAACGGCTGGCCGCTCGCAAGCGCGAATGCCTGGAGGAGCTGGTGAAGCGCCGGAACGCCCAGGCCAATGGCGCGCCCCTCGATATGGCGCAGCTGACGCTCATGGCCGATAAAAAAGCCTTGAGTGAACTGCAACGCGAAGAAGGCTTGTTCGCGGCATACGACCAGTACCAGCGTATGAAGAAGTCTGGTCTCGATGCGGCCACCCTGCACATGCACAGCGAGATTCAGGCAGGTAACCCGAAAGAGCTGGCGGCTCGTTTGCACAACTATGTAGGTGCCGACGGCACGTACATGCCGTTCACCAAGACCGTTCATGTCGCCATGCCGCTGGAGGCACTGCGCGATATCTGCATAATCGATACCCCCGGCATGAACGATCCGGTCCAGTCGCGCGAAGAGCGTACGGTCGAACTGCTGAAAACCTGCGACGTGGTGTTCATCGTCAGCCCGGCCGGCCAGTTCCTCAATGAGCAAGACCTTGAGGTGATGGGGCGTATTACCCAAAAGGAAGGCATTCAGGAGCTGGTACTGGTTGCCAGCCAAATCGACACACAGCTGTACGGCAGCGAAAAGCGCGCGCGCCTGAGCGATGCCGTGGAAGCCATCCGTGCCCAGCTGTCGGCACGGGCGCAAAGCACCCTCACCGACCTCAAGATGAGCAGCCCGGAAGTGGGCTCGGTGTTCGACAACCTGATCGGATCGGTACACCGTAACCTGCTGCATAGCTCCGGCTTGTGCCACAGCCTCAACCGCCGCTTCGAAACGCCCGAAACCTGGGACTCGAACGAGCAGGTGACGTGGGACAACCTGTCCACCGATTACCCGGATTACTTCACCCGCGATAACCAGGAACTGTCGTTGAGCAGCCTGGACAGCCTGGCGAATATCGACGCGATCAACGCCATGCTTGCCCAGGTGCGTGAGAAGAAAGCTGAGATCACTCGCGAAAAAATCGCCAACCTGATGGTTCGCAAACAAAAGAACCTTGAGGCATTCAAGGCGCTGATCATCAACCTGGCGCGCAACCAGGTCATCCAGATCAAGAACGCCAATGTGGATCAGCTGGACGAACAGCTGGCTTCGCTGGAGTCGAAGCGACTGGATCTCTCGCTGGAACTGGATGTCAGCTTCAAATACACCATGGCCGACTACCGCCAGAAGTTGCGTGACGACATGCGCAAGACAGCTGCGCAATTGCTTCGCGAGACGCAGTCCACTGTCAAAGACGCGGAAGGCTCTTTCAGTGAAACCGTTGTCGTCGACAACCCTGGGGTTGGCAGTTGGATTGCCCGCAATCTCTGGGGCGGCGGCACTACAGAGAAAACAGTCGTCCGCGCCAAGATCATCAGTAGCCAGGTCATCTCCACCATCAATGAGTTCATGAACGACATCCAGGATGAGCTGGGCGCCAAGGTGGAGAGCTCTCATCGCGGATTGAACGAAGAACTGGCCCGGACCCTTACGCCGAAGATCCGTGAGGTGCTTGAACAGGATGCCAATGCGCAAATGATCAAGCTCGCGATTCTTTCGATCATTCAATCGATTCCTGACGATGACTTTGATTTGGGCATTCCGTTGCCTGACACCCTGAAAAGCAACGGCACGCTCAAGGGCTACGAAGCCGAACGTTTCAAGGATGCCGCCGATGACTTCATCGGTTCGTTGGGTAGCAAGGTCAAAAGCAAGATCAGTTCATTCATCAACGATGTTGAACGCAACGCGCCTTCCATCATCTCCAACTCCTTCGTCGATGAGATTCAACGCCGGATCAATGTACTCAAGGATCAGGTCGACAACGCGGCTCAAACCATTGACCGGCTTGAACGCCTGGCACGCAAGGCCGAAGAGGTCACCCTGTGAGCAACCCGCCAGCCATTCATGAACAGGCACGCTCGACGCTGGAGTCGCTGTCCCGGTTCTGGCAGTTCAAACGCAAAAAGCTGGCAGCTGAACTTCAGGGCCACCTGGACGATGCCCAGTGCCAGCTCGACACGCTGTTCAGTACCAATCAGCAACTGACCGCGCTGTGCGCGGGCCAGAACGACGAAATCGGTGAGCTGAAATCGCGCAACGGCTCGCTTGTCGAGGCGTTGCAGCTTGAAACAGACAATTTGGCGTCGACCGCCGAAGCCCTTGCGCAGGAGAAGGCCAAGCTCCAGAAGGCCATGCTCGCGCTGACCCAGGCCAAGGTGTACGCCAGGGATCTGGAGGAGCGGCAGGCTCAGGCCGTGGCCCAGATCGCTGTTCTCGAGGAGCACCTTGCCGATCACAAGCAGCAGCTCGTCGACAAGGAGCAGTGCATCCAGGAACTTCAGCACACCCTGGCCGATACTCGCCAGCAGCTCGAAGCGCTGAACAACGTCAAACAGGCGTTGACCGAGCAGTGTGCCGAGCAGGCCGGGCAGATCCGCATGTTGGAGTCGCGCAATGAGGTGCTCGACGACCAGTTGCAGGCAGCACAGGCCAATGCGGCAGAGCTGGAAGAACGCAAGGCCCAGGCGCTTGCCGAGATCGCCACCCTTCAACAGCACCTGGCAGATCGCAAGCAAGCGCTGGCGGAAAAAGAACAGCGTATCGCTGAACTTGAGCACACCCTGTCTGACGCGCAACAGCAGATCGAAGCACTGAACGACGCCAAACAGCAGTTGGCCGAACAGTGCACTGGGCAGGCTGCACAGATCGACTCGCTGGAGTCGGACAATGAAGCGCTCACCACCCAGTTGCAGGCAGAACGGGCCAATGCTGCTGAATTGGAGGAACGCAAGGCTCAGGCGCTGGCGCAAATTGCCGAGCTGGAGACGTACCTGGAGGAACATAAGAACCAGTTACTTTCCACGGAGCAGAACGTCGACCTGCTGGAAAGCCTGACCGAACAACTGAAGGCCTCCCAGCAGCACCTGGAGGACAACTACGCCGATATCAACAAGCAGCACCTCTCGCTCACCGAGAAATTTTCCCTGGTGAGCAAAGTCCTGGCCCAGCACCCGCCCGGCAATGAAGAACTGGCCAAATTCGCCAACCTGATCAACCACGACTACATGGAGTTCGCCAGCCGCGAATCGTCGTTGGCCGGTGAGGCCCAGGCCGTGCTCGATATGCAAGCGATCCTTGCCGAGATGCAGATGCTGAACAACTTCCCGAGCATCGCCGGCAAAACCATTCTGAGCATTGCGGGTGGTTTCAGCAGCGGCAAGTCGGCGTTCGTCAACAGCTTCATCCGTAACCCGAGCGTGAAACTGGCGACCGGCATCAACCCGGTGACCGTGGTACCCAGCTACGTTGTGTGCTCCGAAGAAACCCGGATCAAGGGCTATTCGTATAACGGTGGGGCCATCGACCTGGAGCCAAGCCTTTATGCATCGATGTGCCACGAATATGTTCAGGCCTTCGGCTTCGACCTGCGGCGCATCCTGCCCTTCATCAGCGTCAAGGTTCCCATGGACCCGGAGCTGTTCGGCAACCTGTGCATCATCGATACGCCCGGCTACAACCCAGGTACCACGGGTGGGGCCGCGGCCTCCGACCGTAGCACTGCTGCCTCTCTGGTCAATCAGGCATCGGCACTGGTCTGGGTCATCGGCCTTGACCCAGCCGGGACCATCGACCAGTCCGACATCGAATTCATCGAGTCCACGCCATTCCGCGCGGAGTCGCTGTATATCGTGCTGAACAAGGCTGATGTGAAGTCTCAGGACGATATTCTCGAGATCATGGAGCAGGTAGCCGACGACCTGAGTTTCGCGGGTATCGAGTACGCCGGCATGTGCGCCTATTCCTCCACGCGCAGGAAAGACTACCCCTCCAGTGGCCTGACGTTCGAGCAGTTCCTGCGCTCGATCAACCGTAAAGTGGATGTAGTCGGCAAGGTTACCAACAAGCTCGATACCGTATTCGATGCCTACAAGCAGGCCATCCAGGCCGATATCGCGCAGCTGGAAGGCCGCAAGGGCGAGTTCAATGCGTTCAAGCTCGATGCGCTGGAAATAGGCGGAACGGCGCTGTTTGACAGAATTGATCGAGCATTCCCCATCTCTGAGCAAATGTTCGATTCTTCCGGGCTGGAAAAACTCGTTGATGAATGCGAAGGCCTTCGTCGAACGCTCAAGCTGGCCGCTCGAAAAGCCCTGGAGGTTTGCGAACTCGTTCGCACCAGAACCTCTGTCGAGTCTGATGACTTCCTTCGCACTCGAATACGCCGGTAAACGCCGGCACATAGCGTGTTACTAACCCAGGCCTGCCTGCTGGCAGGCCGTTGCTGGCCAGGGCGCTGACCCCTGGCCTGGGCGCTCACAATCGCCGCCGCGCCAGCAACTCCGCCAACGCCCCTTCAAGCCACCCTGCGGTGCGCATCTTCAGTGCCTTGCTCCCGCACCTCGGGCACTGGTCAAACCACTCGCCGGGCATCAGCGCATCACTTTGCGGTGCCACTGTCTTTGTCCAACCGCATCCTTCACATTCAAAGGTGAAGGGCCTGGGTTTGATCGGCATTCTAAAGCTCCTTGGTCTTTTCGCTGATGTATTGCCATCGGTGCATTCAACTGCCCGGATAAGCCAATTCGATCTGCTCGTCGAACGCGCCACCAACCCCACAGTAATCACGTGGAACACGCTCAAGATCCTCGGCTACCTGCACGATCACCTGGCGCAGTTCCAGGCGTTCGAACCAGCGGGCAGGAATGGCAGCAGCACCATACTGGGCACCCAACAAGTGCCCGGCGACAAGCCCTGTGCTGTTGCTATCGCCACTGTGATTCACCGCCGTGATCACCCCTTCTTCGAGTGATCGTGCTGTCAGCGCACACCACAGTCCAATCGCCAGCGCCTGCTCGGCAACCCACCCACCGCCAAGGTCGCCAATGCGTTGCGGGGTGGGTGTATAGCCCTCGTAGTAGAAAAACAGCACGCGCTCGATGAGGCTGCGCGTTTCTTCCATACCAGGTACTTGCCCATATTTGGCCAAGCTTTGAGTTACCGCGTGTTCCAGGCTGTCTTGTCGTTCGACAACACGCTGAAGAATGTCGGCGAATAGCCCAGCCGCCAGGTAGCCCGTCGGATGCCCGTGCGTCAGGCGCCCAGACTGCGCCGCGTAGTCAAATGCATTGGCAAAGAATGCACAGGGTGCAACACGTACCAAGGCGCCGCAGCCCTTGCTGTTGTTTTCGGCAACCGCTCCCAACCGCGCGCTGGCCTTTAGTGCATTCAGGCAAGTTGTGCCTGGGGAGCGACGAGACCAGAGCCCGACTTGCTTGATCAGCCAGCCATCTGTGACGATCGGTAGCGTCGAGGGGTAATCCTGGGTCATCAGCCAGCGCAGCAACGCTTGGTGAACAATGCTCGGGACATGGCACGCCTGCCGTAAACTGCCAAGCACAAAAGCGCGCAGTAAACCTTCTGCAGTGAACAGCATCATCTGCGTGTCGTCGCTGATGGCGCCGGTGATGCCGTAAGCCGGGGCAAAATCAATGATGCCCTGCGAACCGAACCTGGCCTCGATGGCAGGCCACTCAAGAAACTCCACGGGGGTGCCAAGCGCGTCTGCGACAGCACCACCCAGCAGGCAGCCTTTGATCCGTTCAAGTCTGTTCATGCCCTTCCCTTATTGCTCTTGTGCAGAGATCAGGTTCTGCAGACTCGCCAGCTTGCTCTGCAGCTGCTCGAGGTGCGCTTTCTCCGCACGCAGTGCCGAACGTAGCTCCCGGTTTTCCATCTCCCAGATCCGCGCCCAACGTGCGTCCTTGCGGCAGGCAAGCGCCATGTGCCAGATTTCTCGCAACCTCAGGTACTGCATCAGGAGCACCGTCAGGACCACCCCGATCAACACCAACGCCCCTGTCGAAACCGCTTCAGACATAGTCATGTCCACTTCCTTTCGTGACTTCAATTTATTTCGAAGACAGACACACGATATGTAGTGATTAACGACAGGTCTAGAATGTAGACTTATACAGGTAAAGTATTCGCGCACATGGAGAGGGTATGAAACGCAAGCAATCCGTCGAACAGGTACGCTGGGACCTGGCACTTCGCTATCGTTTGATCGAGACCGTTGCCTGGTGGGAAGGCAGGCTGACCACGGGGCACCTGATGCAGAGCTTTGGCATCAGCCGCCAGCAGGCGTCCAAGGACATCAATACCTACATCTGCGAGCATGCGCCCAAAAACTTGACATATGACAAGCAGCTCAAGGGGTACGTGCCGAGCAAGCAGTTCAAACCCCTGTTCATCGACGACAGTGCCAGCGCCTATCTGCACCTGCTCTATCAGAACAATGAGCGTGCCCCGCACATCGACGGACTGGCACTAGCCTATGCGCATACCAAGGTGTTGGAGGTGCCGGATCGCCCCATACGACCGGAAATCCTGCGCCCCTTGCTCAAGGCCTGCCGCGAAGGTCTGCGCCTGGAAACCGAATACGTGTCGTTTAACACCCCGAATGTAGAGGTTCGCCTCATCGCCCCTCACACGCTGGTCTACACCGGCATGCGCTGGCATGTGCGGGCTTACTGCGAAAAAAACGGCCAGTACCGTGACTTCGTGCTCAGCCGCCTGCGCGGGCAGCCGGAACTGCTCGACGAATCGCCGAACACACGGGAGCTGGATGAAGACTGGAATGTCGAGATTCCGGTTATCTTCGAGCCCGATGGGCGATTGAACGAGGCGCAGAAGGCAATCATCGAAACCGACTTCGGGATGACGCAAGGACAATTGGTGGTGCCCAGCCGCAGGGCCTTGGTGAAGTATGTGTTGCAGCGTTATCAGATCGACCCGCGCAACCTGGCGACGAGCCCTGAGGCCCAGCAAGTTGTGGTGAGCAACCTCAAGGAATTGAGGCCGTGGCTGATGAATGACTGACGCTCAAATCCCTGAGACGAGGGGCATGATGCCCCGAGTCGATGGTCGGCTCATGCTCGTTCAGCTGCGGCCGTATCTGCTCAACCTGGCACACATCTGCTGCCAGGTATGTGCCGCACCCCGAATCAAAATCACATCACTACCAACAGGTCATCATCGAACCAGACTCATGCCTGAGCGATCTGGGTCAGCTGCTCCAGCTGGTAAACGTCCAGCATTTCACAGTGTCCTTAAACCGGCTCCAGCCAATAGATGACGGATGGATCGGTTAGCTCAAAGAACAGCTCGCCCTCGGATGAGGCTGCCGGTGTCGCCGCTGTACCCCAGAACGTTGAAGCCTCTCTGATGTAGTGGCAGACCTCCCCAACCAAGCTGTTCGCATGACGCAGGTCTTCAAGTTCGTCTCGCCTCAGCCCCGGCATGAACAACTGGGCTATCTGCTGCTTCTGGACAGGATCCAAGGCAACGAATGTCTGCCCATGGCCGCTTACCCATCGGGCGACGGCTCGAATATCTGGATGCTCCCGGGCATCACGGACTGTCAGTTGCGCGATATGCATGTGATCCGGATCGACGATCACACGACAAGCTATGTAGTGCTCGCCGTTTATCAGAGGCGCACTTGCATTGGCAAGCGCCAGCTCTGCCGTAGGGCTGGCATAAATGGCGTGCCGCCGGGAAGGCATGCTTTCTGGCCTTAACCATTCCCAAAGATTGTCGACTATGTAGGGCACGTTGCTTGGAATGCGTATAGTCGGATGACGACTCTGTCCCTTTCCAGCCTTCTCTATCTGGCTGGACGGAATCGCTCTAAAAAGCTCCATATGACCTCTCTGCTGCATTGCTGCATGAGCCCGTGCATCCAATATCGATTCATTGCCAATTGGCATTCACCATCCAGGGCGGGTATCCCTGTTCCCCAGAGCCACTCACTCCAGCCGTAGAGGATTTCAGTCGAACCGACTGGCGACATCTGTATCAACAGTCAGGTCTTTCCCCAGTCACTGCAGTTTCCGCCCTATGTCCTGGGCCTCGATGATCATGCGGTCGAGCAGAGCGAGCATGTCATCGACATCAATTTCATGGAAGCAGCCCTTCGCCTCCTGCTCCAGGATCATGGCGGCGAATTCCTCGCTATATTCGACCTCACCCTCGGTTTCAACTTGGGCGGCTGCTGGGTCATCCGAGTGACCATCCTCTTGATCGTTACACATCACGAACCTCGCATTGAAATGGGACCTTAGCTGAACGATCACGCCAACTTAGTCTTGAAGATTTCCAGCCACATATCAGGCCGGGCATCCAGATCAGCGTTCTGGCTCGAAAACCAGTCTTTGCCCTCACGTAGCGCGTCGCTGGGCGGTACTGTTGTGGTACACCAGTGGCATTGAGCACAGGTGAAGGTATAGGGATTGGGGTGGCCTGGGCATGAAAGCAGACACCCGCTGGAAGCAGAAAAAGGACGGAATTGTCGACGTTATCGACATTTTTCAGGCCGAATCAGAGGCACGTCGGTCCAGCTCCTGTTTCATCTCCATGTATTCACGGAAAAACTCGTAGCCTTTCTTGGCAACGACGATGACACCGATAATTGCGAACAGATTTTTCATCGCACAACCTCTTGGGATTGACGGGTTTCAGCGGTTCGGATTGGTGTAAGCCATCGCTCGACCTGCTGATGAGACAAGCATGAGGGGCCAGCGCGACGGAAAGTGTCGTGCCCCTTGAAGCCGCTACTCACACTGGACCACCGTTTCGTCGGCCGTCCCGTACCTGACCGCCATGCACAAGCCGTTGACCAGGTTCATGTCTTGCGGCGTCTGGCAGCGAATGGCCATCAGATCAGGGCTGGCGACGATACAGGCCAGCGACTTCGCCCGACTGACCGCCACATTCAAACGGTTTTTCGAGTACAGGAAGCCGATGTCCCTGGGCAGGTAGTCTTCATTCGACGTCGCCATCGAAACGATGACAATCTCCGCCTCTTGCCCCTGAAACTTATCCACAGTGCCGACACGCGCCCCCGCCGGCAGCACCTGCTTCAACAGCTGTACCTGCAAATTGTAGGGTGCCACGACCAGAATGTTTTCGAGCGAGACCGCTTGCTCCTCGCCCGTGTTATCCACATAGCGCTGGTGCAGAAAGTACGTATAAAGCGCTTTGACATACGCGGCCTCTTCATCGGAACTCTGGCCGTTGCCGTCGTGTTCCACAGGGCAAAACATCAGGCCGCTGCTCGGTACGTCCGGTCGTTGGCCATCCAGTCGCAACACCTGCCGCTCGGTACCTGGTGCCGACGAAAGTTGACCTTCGTACACCGCATGAGAAATGAATGAGCAAACGTGCGGATGCATCCGCCAGGTTTGCGCCAGGAACACCCCACGGTCAGGCGCGATGGTGGGCGTGCCATCCAGCAGATAATCGAGGATCGAGTCACCGGAGCGGCCTGGGTGTACGCCTTGCACCGGCTGCGACAATTGCATCTGGTCGCCCATCAAGACAATGTTGCGTGCCGCAATACCCATCGTGACCAGGTTCGCCACACTCACTTGGCCGGCCTCATCGATGAAGAGGTAATCCAACGCCTCGGTGAAGGTCGCGTCGGCAAATAGCCAGGCGGTACCGGCAGTCAGGTTAACGCTCGGTCCCCAGGCATCGAGGAACTCCTTTTTGTCCTCGATGGAACGAATGCAGCGGCCGGTGAATTCCGTGCCCTCTCCGTCCGATGATTTTTTCAACCCCTTGAATGTAACGCCCTCTGCTTGCGCACGAGCCTCAACAGCAGCCAACAGGTTGTTGATGGCATGATGCGAATTGGAGGTCACACCGATGCGCTTGCCCGCTTTGAGCAGGTCAACAATGACGTGCGAGCCGGTGTAGGTCTTGCCGGCACCCGGCGGCCCCTGAATAAACAGCACGCTGTTCTCAAGGTTGCGTACCACTTGCTTGATGGCATCCGTCGTCGTCAGGCGTGGATCAAGCAGTGGTGCACCCGGCTGGACGTCTTTCACCCGCGGAGCGCGTCGATGGAGAAAGTCCGCCACCGCCTGGAAGCGTTGCTCACCGGCCAAGACGCTATCGGCATAGCGAAACAGTGCCTCGCGCAGCGAAGTCGATGGAATCGGCCTACCGGGAATCATGTCGAATTCATCCGGTGGTGCTTTGTTCACGGTGGCCTTGAACATCGCCAGGCACGCGTCATTGTCCAGGTGAACCAACTGCACACTGGCCAAGGACTCGGTGATGACGCCTTGGGAGCCCGTGCGCATCTTGCTTTCTTGAGGTTCGAAACGGTATTCAAACAGAAATGACTGCTTGATCGGTTCGGGCGGCGTTTTGGTGCGCCGCAAACCGGCCAGGCTCTCGATATCCTCCAGCAGTTCCTCAGTGGTCATGTCCTGACGGCTGAACAGCTGCCACCATGTCGGCTTGTCTGCCCGACGGTGGAAGTCGAGCAGCTGGAAGGTGAGCAACCTGACCTCATCCACTTCGCTCAGAGCACATTCGTCGGCGGGCAAGCCAGCGAGCAAGCGATCGCGATAACTTTCCAGACGAACCTCGATCTCCTTTTGCTCCGCTACGGCTTTCTCGCTTTCGACTTCAGGCCCGGAAAGAGTGCCCGCATCCGACGGTTTAATGCTCAATAGCCAGTTGCGCAGAAGATAGGTGGATAGCACGTCGTCTTCGTTGTACCGCTCGATCTGCTCGAGTAAAGCCAACTCGCCGGTCTCTTTCCAACGCTCATAAAACACGATGCTCGCACCGGCATTGGTAACGTCGCCGTCGCGCTGCCCCATGTAAAAGTGCTCGATGTTCTTGATCGAGTAGCTGGGCTCAGACACCCGTATCGCTTCGCGCACGACCTTATAGAGGTCGATCAGCTTGCCGTTGCGCAGCAGCCAGTCCACTTGCGCCTCGCGCGTGCCGTGCTGGCTCATCAGGCGCTTGATGGCCGTCTCTTCATAGCTGGCATAGTGGTAGACATGCGCGCTGGGGTAACGCTTGAGGTGGGCGATGACCCAGTCGATGAACTGTTCGAACGCGATCTTTTCTTCCTCTCGGCTATGCGCCCAGAAGGGTTTGAAGGTTTGTTGGCCACCTTCGTCGATATACAGACCGAAGAGATACTCCAGCCCGCCCTCCTCCAGCGGATTGCCCTCCATGTCGAAGAACAGATCACCCTCGACCGCAGTGGGCATTCGGCTAAAACCACGCCTTTTCCCCTCGACCGACAGAAGCTCGAACAGCGGGGCATCACTGGAGCGCCCCTGAAACTGCAAGCGCGCCTGATGGCGCAACTTGCTCAGCGACTCCACTTGCAACTTGGGGATGCGCAAGTCATCGGTACTTTCCGCCAACTGCTGCAATGTGGTCACACCGCCAGCCTGCAATTTCTTGATTTGCGAGCGGCTGATGCCGGCGACTGCCGAGAGGTGATCGTCTTGCAGACGTTGGTCATTACAGCGATCACGCCACGCACAAAACCCGCAATGCCCGCATGGCTCCGGGTACGTCACTGGTTGTTCGTCACCGTTCACGAACGCAGTGAAACGCTGGAGCACTTGCTCCAGATAATCGGCGTAGTCAGCGACCCGAAATGCCTGTTCCGTGCACGCAGCATCACCAAACACGACATACATGAACTGCGGCTGTACGCCCTGGATCGCAATCAGCATTCGCGAGTAAAGCGCAACCTGCACAAGGAACTTGGCCTTTGCAGCTTTGGCCAGCTTGGTGTCGATGACCTCATAGCTGTGATCGCCCAACGCCGACGCCCGCGGCACCTTACGCAGGAAGTCGGCGTGCCCGATAAAGGCGCCTTCCTGAAGCGACGCCTGAAAGATGATATCCGCGCCAGCCTTCATTGCATCAATGGTCAGTTCCACACGGCGCGCGAAACTCGGATTGCCCTCGGCAATGTCGATTACGTTGGCATACTCGTCTTTGAGCCGTTCGAAAAACGCCGCTTCATGGGCGAGCCCCTTGTCCTGGATCAAGCGGTTCTGATCGCTTGCTGGCGCTTTCTCCATAGGGGCGACAAGGTGCTGAAGGTCCAATGCCGTAAGGTGCTGGCACTCCAGAAAACCGCAGATGTCTGAGGCGGAATACAACTGAATTCCGTTGCGGGTTTGCATGGTTGTATTCCGTCCTGTGAAACGCCGGGGGGCACGTGACGCTGCGTGAATGTTGCGTATGTGGCTCAGGCGTCGAGCGCGCAATCCTGGTAGAACTGCTCAAACAGGGCCGTCGGCAAGTGTTGCGCATCGAGCAGGCCGAAGTGCTTGCCCACGTTGCGCCCCAAGGCCATGAGCGTCCTTGCAGAATTCTCGGTACCGGCATATCCGGCACTCAAGATGTAGTCGACACGATCCTTGTCGGTCGTCGCTCGCGCATACGCGTTGCCCGTGATCAATACATCCACCAGACAGACACTGACGCGTTCATCCCCCATCGTGAATGACTCCAATGCTTCGGTCGCCAGGGCCGCACGCAATCCATCCTCACCACCGGCGACAATGCGCTCAAGCGCTACAAGTGGCCGACCGAACAAGTCGAACTCTTCAATGGAAAGTGGGAAACAGTAGCCCAGCGCGGTAGCGCGCGTGAGTGGCTTCTCGTTACGCGGCTCGGCCAACAGCCAGTCAACAAAGGATGCTTTGTTGTCGAGCGCACCGCTGCGACGGAAGGCCAGATAATCCCTGAGTACCTGGCTGAAGGGGTGCCCCGTGGGCACCCAGCCAATGCTGCCAGACTCCCGAAGCGGTACCTCGGCCTCTGGCGCAGCAGCCTTGGGATCAGGTGCCAGCGTCAGTCCAAAGCAGCGAAGGTCATAGCCGAGCATGAACAGGCTTGCCTCAACCGCGTGGCAACGCGCGGCCAGCGCCCCTTGTTCAGCAAACCAGCCGGTGCGTTCGAGCAGCGCTCGGATGATCCAGCCCAACCGCACCTGCCAGCGTGCCCACGCGGCATAGTCGATCGCCGAAAATTGCGGCGCTGCCAAACAGTTCAAGAACGCTCCCGGGTTACGGATCTGGCTGCCACGCGCGCCACCGGACGGGAACATCAGCAAAGGTTTACCACGCCCCACCCACTGCTGGCGAAACAGCGAATACAACATGGCGATCGCAGCGCCCACACGACTGTCATAGATTGGAGAACCGGACAAATCGAGCAAGGCGTGAATTTTTGTTAGGCCAGAGTCGAAACGCTCGACACTGCTCGCGTCGAGATCATCCAGGTCATTGTCACCGTCGAGCGACATGAGCCCAGCCATCTTTTGCAGGTAGCTCGACAACTCGCCCTTTGCCGCCAGCCGATGCAAGAACGGAATGGCACCCCGCACACCGCCCCAACGAAGTATCTGCAAACACGCCTGCAGCGCTTGTTGCTCATCACCTGCGTTGACCGCACTCGTCAGCCACTCACGCAGCTGCCCCAGAGAGCGTTGGGTTTCAGCCCAGGTTTCAGACTCAACCTCACTCTGGTTGGAGTCGTGCCAGTTTGCCTTCCAGCAATAGTGCTCAAGTACCTGCTCGATCCCCTGGACATCAACCGTCAAACCGCCAGGTACAAACTTGCTGGATTTGAAGCGCAGCTTGAACGTGAGCGCCGGCAAGTTGGCTGCCAGCCATGCAACGAAAGATTCCACTTCGGGTTGTGCCAGGAACTGTTCACGCTTCATGCAGGCCGCCTTGCGGGTAATATCGAATGGCCATACCCTAAGCAAAATGGCAGGCCACGTCCACGTTGTCTGTCCATACAGGTAAACAAATGGAGCAGGTTCTAATGCCCTGAATAGACGCTTTTCAACGCCAGCGGCGATTGGCCCGGCCACCTGTAAAGTTTTCAGGCACATGCTACCTCTTTACCGACCGCCCACGACCTCAAGGATCGGCATTTCATGGACCATCAAGCACTCAAGACCCGTCACCGCCAGGAACGTGAAGGCCACCATCCCAACCTCACCTTGCGCGTTCATCGCGCATTAAGTTGGCTGAATCGCGCCGAGCAGGCGGATGATCTTGATGGGCGTTTTATCTTTCTGTGGATCGCCTTCAACTCTGCCTATGCCACGGACATTGATGAGCAGTTCCGCCTTTCCGAGCAGTCCACGTTCAAGGCGTTCCTGGACAAACTCTGTGCGCTAGACACGGCCAACCTGATCGAGAACCTGGTCTGGTCCGAGTTCTCAGGCAGTATTCGCGCATTGCTGGACAACCCCTACGTGTTTCAGAGTTTCTGGGACAACCAGAACGGCAAGATCAGCGAGCAACAGTGGACCGAGCGCTTTGCCAGCGGTCGACGAGCAGCGCAGCAAGCGTTGGCCAACCGCAATACCCCAGCTGTACTCGGTGTTCTGTTCAATCGAATCTATACATTGCGTAACCAGGTAATGCATGGGGGCGCAACCTGGAACAGCAGTGTGAACCGGGATCAACTGCGCGACTGCTCGAACCTCCTCGGCAAGCTGGTGCCGGTGATTATTTTGCTGATGCTGGATAACCCGGAAACGCTATGGGGTGATGCTTGTTATCCGGTTGTTGCTTAGGCAGACCACATTCCAATCCCGCGATGACAAACCAAGTGATTCCGCTTGCTGCTGACACTGAGTTGAAGGCGTTCAAGCGCGTTTGAATATGCGCGAATGCTTTGCCTGTAGGAAGTCAAAGCAACGTCACACTCGGCGCTCAGTTGGGCGAGTCGCTCGACCGACACGTCCTGGCCCACAACCTCTGCCTGCTCTGCGGTCACCGCTTCAACCTGCCGGCCTGACCTGGCCCTACCACCTCTTTCTATCCATATCGTCGGGACGGTGCTGCGCAGTGCGCGGCACGTTATACCGGCTTGCTGGCAGCCAAACAGCGATGCACAACATGGTTGGCGCCCACAACGGTCAACCCGACGCCAGCAGCCACGGGCGACATGATCAAAAGATTGAAGCCCGGTTGCGCCTCGAAAGCCGCAATCAGCTTTTTACGGGTCATGTCTTCAGCCTTGGTGGCCACAGCCTTGGTATCACCGTTGATGATAGCCACGCCCAACCCATGGATCTGATCGAGCCACAGCTTCAGAACCCGCTGCAGGCGTTTGGTCATCATGAACAGAATGGTCTTCTCACCCTTGCCACGAATCACGTCCAACTGATTCAGCATCACAGCCAGTTTTCCTGATTCCATCATTAACTGACGGGCATGCTGGGCATCTCGGCTATAGAGCGATGCCTCATCATCGAGAAGAGGGTGTACCTGCCTTACAACACACAACTTCCGCTTTAACGTCTAACCGCCTGCGGGCCCTGACAGGCCCCGATGCACACAAAACCCCTTGAGGATATCCGCCTCAAGGGGTTTTTCTTTTCCATTGAGCCGCGTCAGGCCCCTCTGAGACCACCCTGTCTATACTCAGATCCACTTTCACTGACGAGGTATCGGCGCATGGCAAAAAAGAAAGAAAAGCAGCGTAGCGCAGAGCGTCTACCCCGCAAGGAATACGAAGAGCAGCTAAAAGCCCTGCACATCGAACTGGTCAAGCTACAGCAGTGGGTGGTGGCCAAGGGTTTGAAAGTCTGCGTCGTCTTCGAGGGACGCGATGGCGCTGGCAAAGGTGGCACCATCAAGGCCATCACCGAGCGGGTCAGCCCGCGGGTGTTCCGTGTTGTCGCACTGCCAGCACCGACCGAGCGGGAAAAGAGCCAGATGTATGCCCAGCGCTACATCCAGCACATGCCATCGGCGGGCGAAGTGGTGATCTTCGACCGCAGCTGGTACAACCGCGCAGGCGTTGAACGGGTGATGGGCTTCTGCTCCGACGACCAGGCGAAAAAGTTTCTCAGCGTGGTCCCACACTTCGAGAAGATGCTGGTCGAGTCCGGCATCATCGTCATCAAGTACTGGCTGGAAGTCAGCG
>RCUI01000273.1_pt1 | contig 19612 bp, 17 predicted proteins | sample 2166121 | NCBI WGS metagenome assembly RCUI01 (sample SAMN09932700, study PRJNA488358) | compost metagenome | feature: garden; material: soil; isolation source: compost soil in succinic acid-enriched culture | place: Germany: Experimental Botanical Garden Goettingen | collected 2016-01-27
TTCTTGGCTTACCCATTCCGTGGCAGGTAAGTATTTTTTATCATGTTATTTTGACGCTCATTCTCATTGGACTGAGAAATGTCACTGAGGAAAATCAAGGGCTGGCGAGGAGTTTATCGCTTGGAGCGAAATTCAATTTCCACTATTGTGTGAAATTTAGCGAATTATTCTCGCTTATTTGTGAAATGACTTTTACCAATGAAAAGTATGCGGCGGTATCTTCGGATGGCTCGGCCTCTGGCCTACGACTTTAGCCTATTTACTTCGTTGCGATGTAGGAGTCGGACAGTCGGGACATATCCTGGCTCCCCAGGCGATATTGGATTGATTTTGCCCATTCTCACAAGGTTGCTCGAGTATCCGATGGGACCCTCGAGCATCTCATCTGCCTCGCAGAGGCTAACGAACGATAGGCGGTGCTCTTTCAGTTGCGTTAGTCGGTTTTGGGGTATAAAGACCTTGGCACCCAAGCGGAGGTGCTCTACGAAACCGCTTTGGACAAAACGCCGAGAGAAGGTTTGCGGTGACATTGATAGTTCTCTTGCACAGCTCTTTAGCGTAAGCATTCTCTCCAGCAGGGCTTTGGTGCTGAAGACCGAACTCATCGTGAATCTTCGTTTTGCTCCCTGCACACGCGTGAGATGGCCGAGGTCATGTAGGTGCTTAAGATCATGCAGGGACACTTGCAGCATACGCGCGGCGACAGCACTTCCGCATGAATCGTCCGGCTCAAGGTCGCCGCCGCTAGCAGAGGCTCTTTTTCTGCCAGACTTGGATTTATAACGAACCAAGCCTTGGAGCGTGAGGCGTAGCTCCTGACCAAGATCAGTGCGCCGATAGATGGTTATTAGGCCACCGTCGATCAAAGGGCCTGATACTGGCTGCACTCCGAGGTGAAGCAGCTTGGCAGAGAGCGTGGTTCGAGGAAGCGCCAGCTCATCGGCAAGCTGACCGATGAATATGAAATCGGTCGAAAACTGAGCAACAGATGCCGCATTGATCAAAATTTTACCACGTAGACCTTTCTTTAGATGCGGCTGTATAAACCCATTGGAGAGCGCATTGCGTGCCGCCTCAGGATATACTCCGAGCCGGACTGCGGCCTCCTCGATAGTGATCATGTCGTTGTGGTCGTCACTATGAAGAGCCTCGGGAACACTGGGTACGGTATTTGGTTCGCGCTGCTGTGATTCCAACAATTTGCACAGGTTGATCGCAGAATAGATCCAACGTACTCCTTGTTGCTTCTTTCGCTGAACCAGATTTCGTGACAGCAGTGACTTGAGATTTTTGGTAGATACATTCAAAGCCTTCAGCATTTCATCTTGATGAAGCTGTAGCTCTGAACAACGGCATGAACCGATGGGCTCGTTTTTGGGGACTTCGGAAATGAGCAAGCGAGAGATTTGATTTCTGATCCATACGTCAGTAGCGGTCATCCAAGGCGCCATGAGTGCTCGAACCGGCAAACAGGGGTACTTTTTGCTTGTGAGAGCGAGCACCTCATTGAATGTTTGCTCATCGCAGTTGGCGACGCGTGCCGCCATTTCGAGAATCATCAAGCGCTGGGGGTGTGCTTCATAGCGAAGTGTCCGCAGTGCAAAAATAAAACGGTCCAGTGCATCCTGATCCTCTCTTTTGAAGAAGTCCAGAACCAGATGGGAGGCATGAGCCTGAGAGGCTGCGGTAGGACTAATGCAGAGATCGAAGCCGCAGCGGCAATGGTTACCCACCAACTGGGTCCATTGTATCGGCTTCTGGCAGCTAGGGCAGGCGAACTCGTATCGACATTCATGGTAGGGGCAGGTGTCCAGCCAGATGAGGTCTTGAATCGACCGATGACCAACGTTCCGAAGGCACTCTGGGCAGAAACAGTAGGCTTCGGCACGGATCGCTGCCGCTGGGACTAGCAGTCCCATCACTTCCACCGGACTTTCGCTTGTGGGGCCTCTCTGGGTATAAAAGCTTCGGCGGAACTGCCCCCCATTGAGAGCGGTGTTTTTGCTGAGTTCAGTGACTAGTTTCGAGTGTCGCATTTGCCATGCAAAGGGTTGTCGAGACTCCCTGGAGCCCATGGCTCTGGCCATTGCAGTGACTGAGCCGAACCCATTGGCCAGCGCGGTACGGATCAGGACATTGCGTGGACTTTCTTCGTCAGCGCCATGAGCGAGGAAAAATAGCTTCATTAACTCATCCTCCCGGCGATGATTCGGTCGAGCGACGCCGGGGGCAGACGGAAGGGATTATTGGGGCATTTGGCGGTTGGGATGAACGACAGGTCCACCGCTTTTGCGAGATCTTCATGGGTAAAGCATCCATCGTCCCGTAGGAGAGCGGATTTAAGGGCATCGCTGAGCAGTTGCCTAATCCCATTCATGTTTCCGCCGCTGGCCAAGTACATCGCCTTTAGGTGTTGATCCGCGCAGATGTTCATACAGCTTGTGAACTCACCAACCTCCTTCAGTGTGTTTCCCAGTACACGGAGGGTTTTGCTGAATACCGATTTTGGATCTAGTGTCGAGTAGGTAAATTCGGTCATTTGGTGACGATAAGGATAGCGTCGAGAAAGTTGCGGGTGAGCATTGATGATCTCTTCGCAACGTGGTATGCCAACGATAGCTATAGGGACAAGTGTTTCGTTCAGTAGAGTGCGAACCCAGTCGCAGACCTGTTCCCTTGACTTTTCAGCACCTTTTCTGAGCAGATTATCGAATTCGTCAAGGACTATCAGTTGTGTTTGGCAAGTTTCTAGCAAAACAACAAGACGATTAAAGAGTGTCGAGTTATTACCTGAGGTATTGGTGGATCCCAGCTTTTCAAGCATGCTGACAGTAAGCGTTTTTATGGTTGCTCCAGCATTGAGCGAACAGTAGAATGCCGGCACAATCTCTCTGGTTCCATGCTCATCGGTAACGACGCTTCTTTCACCGAAATGGCTCATCGCAACCTTGCAAACAGTAGACTTCCCTGTACCAGGCTCTCCAACGATGAGCGCAGAGGCTGGCTCACCGCGCACCTGAGTGGTTTCTACGCTACGATAAATGCAATCAAGCGCTTGGGTGTACTCAGGGTGGCTGACAATGCACTCTGCGAACTGCGAAAGTTTGTCGGTGATAGTTTTGGTCATGGTTTCTTCCTGGGTAGTTGAATGGTTTGATAGTCGTCTTCCTCGGAGTCATCGACTTCGTTACCTCGGATGTCTTGTTTGATAAGGGCATTGTCAGTTTCCTGGGTCTCTAGCTCGTGATCATGGTCCGGAGAGAATTCGTGGGTAATATCAAGAGAGCGCTGTTGGATTAGCGCGTCTTGCAATTGCTGACGTTTGCGTCGTTCGCTCCGTGTTTGTCCGTTGCTGATTTCTGTGTGGATTCTGAGCAGGGCTTTTCTTGCGTCAGCTTCGTCATACGCTTTTTTCTCAGCCTTGAGTTTTTCTTGCACAAGTTCGTGCTCGTACATCGATAGGCCATATTGATACTCAGTGACTGCGTCAGCTGTGTAGAAAACGTGGCTTCCCGGTGCATGTACATAGGCAGTGCCGAGGTCAGAGCGGTCATACAAAACCTCTACAGATTGGCCCGCGCCAACCACCTCTGCGAGGTGTGAGAGGCTGGGTCCGGTCCAGGCCAAATTTTTATGTCTAACTCGTCCTTTGTTAATTGTGCAGCGGAAGCTTGCCATGCACAGAAAAGAAACGTTTTCCGGCGAAAAGACCTTTGGTGGGTTAATCGGATCGATGCTTTGCTTCCACATTTCTAGCGTTGGAAGGCTGCGCTGACCGTGCCTTCGCTTGTGATAGTAATTATGTACCCAATCTTCAAAAATATTCCGCAGTTTTGCCAACGTGAACGTTGCTTCGGTTGAGGAGTCGTAGTCACCTTTTTCTGCTGGGTTTGATTTTGTTGTTCCCTCTAGGCAATGAATTAGCTGTTTGTTGAGCGTCCTGAAAAATGACTCAATAAACGGCTTTTGATCAGGTTGTCCTCGTGAGCAAAACCTTATTTGGAAGCCAAGTCGTTGGGAGGTTGCTAGAAGGGAGGCGTTGTAGAATTCGGAACCGTTGTCAACGACCAACTCCTCAGGTAGTCCGGCTGGAGAGCCATCCTCTCGTTCAGTCAGTGCATGGCGCAATGCGCTAGCGGTCTTCTCGTAGCAGGGCGGTGTCATCGACAACGACCAACCAATTAGTGCTCCCGAGTAGGTATCTATGAGCATAGTCAGATAGGGTCTACCAATATTCAGGCCAAAGTCGTCGACTAGCTCAACATCTAGTTCTTGCGTGTCGGCCTCAACTCTTGCGAGTAGGCGGCGTGAACAGTGAATGCTAGTGCCAAACTTATGTTTATTGGCAGCTGCTTTTTTCCCCAGGCGTGCGCAATCGGCCACGTATGTGGGAATAGCATTCACTGCGCGGTAAAACGTCGCTGTGGAAGGAATGTCTAGATCCGTCGTTCGGTCTTCATTCAAAGCCTCGATATGGCCTCTCATGAGTTGGTAGACGCAGGAGGCTGGTAGCCGGGTTGGCGTCAAATAGTAATTTTTTATGTAGTCTTGCATGATGTCGAGGGCCTCTGGTTCAAGCCTCTTAGCGCGCTGGCATTTACTCTGCGGTGTCTTTAGTAGTGCAAAAATATTCTGACCGCTCTCTACGTAGCGTTTCATGAGCTTATATATTTTTGTGTATTTTGGCGGCTTTGGGTCGCCGCGTTCTGATGCTAGATTCTGCAACTCAGCGAGAGTGCTCTCACGTGGCAGTGAACCATGAAATTTTTCGTGTAGTTTCCGAATGTAGTAAGCGATATTGTCCAGTTTGAGTTGTTCAGAAGCATCGAGATGGATCATTCTTAGTGCTTCGGTTTCATTCAAAATGGCACTGCGAGCAGGGACCAGTTGTCCCTGTTGGAGGCGCTTATCAACTTCACTGTCAAGGAGGTTTATCACTCCCTTGTGGTTGACGCCTCGTAGCTGAAAGTAGCCATTGTAAAAGCTAACTACTTCCATCAGTTCACCATTGAACAGGTAGCGAGCGCCCAGGCGCACTTCATGACGCTTTTCCATGCCCTTATCTCCAGTCAACTCGGCTGTCTTGGGTGAGGGGCGTGCTCCAGTCGAGATGCAGGTCCTGATTGAAAATGGCCGCAGCTATCGCGCCAGGGGAAGGTGGCGAAGGCAGGTCCAGTAGCTCGCGAATGCGCAACGGCGGAGTCAGGGCACCAAGTCGGTCACGCAGGTAGTCGAGTTCCAGCGGCGAAACGGTTCGCGACTGGTTATAGGTCTGGATCAAGTTGTTCAAGAGTGGCTGGCGGCGTATTTGTCGCTCTGTCAGCAGTTCGAAGTCAGCGCCTCGGGATTCGACGAGCTGCTTGGCTGCTTGGTAGAGGGCAATGGACTTCGGTTTTTGAAAGACGTTGTCGGGTTTCACCTCCACAAAGCGGATGGGCCTATCTGCGTACTGAACGACGAAATCTGGCACGTAGGTGTGAGCCTTGCCCTCTACCAGCACGTGCAGCCGCTCGGGTTGTTCTCGGTAGGCTATGACATTCCGGTCCTGTTCCCAGTGAAAACAGGCGTCTGCTTCCAGCCGTGTTTCACAGATAATCAGCGAGCCATTCTTTCGAGAGGGAAAGATCGTGGTTTGTTTCCCATATTTGCTGCGCCCAATCAATCTTTCGGGCGAAGGGAGGCCACCGACAAAACTCCGGATTTTTTTCATGATGTATACCCTATTGGTAGCGTTACTTAGGCTGGTACTAAGGCATCAGCTTGTCAAACGGCTGTCAGATAGATGGTCATAACATCATGGTGCGGTCCTGGTTGGTTTGTTTTCTATATTGACTGGCTGATGAAAAATGCGGATTAATCAAGGGTTTGAAAATTCAGGTTTATATTTTCTATTATTATTTTATAAAAATCACGGACTATGGCCTGACGAGTGGTTAGGCAATACGTCTAGTTAGACTTGGTAAGCTTGCAGGTCAAGTAGATTTTTCTTGCCGAAACGACAGGTGTCAGCAGAAAGCTGAAAGTTCGCTGATCAGCGACGGAGGAAGGGTAATAAGTATTGCAAGGGGAGGGAGAGTTTTTTCATTTCCGATTGGCGCATTGATTAGATGCCGCCAGAGTATAACAAGGCTTGCTGTGAAAGTCAATGGCTAGTTTCGCGTTAGAGTAGCTCGCCCCTCCGCCAAGGAGAGGCTAAGGATCGTCCATGCTCCGTAGGGCGGCCTCTCTGCACGGTGACGCTGGCTGTATCGAGCTGCCGAAGCCAGCTTAAGACTGTTTCCACCGAGGCTGGCCATGCGGAGATTGCAGGAGATCGCGTGTACTCGGCTAATCGGTGAATGGTCATTGAACCTGAACTAATAATCCAATAGGTCTAAAAAGTTGACAAGTACCGTCGACATACTAGATTTTTCCAATGCTGGGCAAGGGCAAATCCCCCCCCCCAAGGTAAATCAATATGTTGATGCCGCGTCAGAATATTGTCCTCCTCTTGTTCTGCTCCGATATTCGTAAGTTGACGATTCGGGATCCTGAGATTTTGCTGGTTCAGCCCCATGATCTCCCCGATTTTCCTGAGCGTGGGGTGGAGTTAATTTCGTTCAGGTATAGACGTGAAGTAGTGCAACTGAGTTTGCAGTTGACACTGCTGTTAGGGACCTATGTGCGGATTTATCCCATTGGCGAATGCACCAAGGGTAAGCTGAAGAGAAAGTTAGCCTCCGCCCAAGGATTATATCGGGTGCTGACACTGTGGCACCTGGATCGGCACTCTACTCGTCATTAATAGCTAGATCGTAAAGCTAGATTTTTCGTAAACCTACAAGGTTTACAAAAAGACCAGGCTTACGATCGGGAAACAGGTGAAACAAATGCAGGGGAAGGATTGGACGCAGCAGATCACGGCTCTGGACCTCGACTTCGGCCCCGATTTTGCTGGCTGGCAACGCTTCGCCAATGCTTTACAGCTTGCTGCACTGGATTACGACTTCAAGCTTACCCTTGTACGGCCCATGGATGGTTACCTCAGGATTGAGGAGCCATTCGCGCCACTGCATATACAGACCTTGGCCATGGCAGTGGAATACGTGACCGACGCGATTTGCCAACGCTGTGGGAAGCCTGGGCCGCAGCGTCTGGTAAGCGCGAGCCGCGTTTGGAAACTCTGTGCCCGATGCCAGGCAGCCTTGGCGGTGAGAAATGAGTAATCCGTCTTGTGCCGGTTGTGGATGTGATCTCCTGACCGAAGACCTCAGCAGCACTTGGGCGATACCTGCCCGCCCTGCGCAGGGGGAGGGGCTGTTAAGGCTGTGCGAGCGCTGTACTGCTGGCGTCGCAATGGCCCTTTGGCCTCAGTTGGCTGCGCTGGTAATGCCTACCACCAAGTGCCCAGAAGACGTGCTGGCAATGGTTGGAGTCATTCATCAGGTTATGGCGTTCTTCAGGTACGATCCATCGTGTGCTTCGCATTGGTTCTCGTCTCCTGTCATCGGTCTTGCTGGGCAACGTCCCAAAGATCTCGTTCAAAGTGAAGCTGGCCGCCAAGAAATCTTGAGGTTGCTTGGGCAGTTAGCTCATGGTGTACCGCCATGAGCCTACTTGAACCGTTGCCCTTGGTGGTAGCTATAAGACGGCCCGCCTGCTAAGGGCCTCTGACCGTAATCCTATTGTGTCCCACTTGCGCGGTCGGAGTGGGTCTCTGCAAAGGGCTGTCAGTGAGCGCTGCCAGGACCCAGGCAAGCCTCGATCATTTCCGCGACGTCAAGCAAGCGCTCGCGCAAAGCGGGAAGCCAGACGACTGCCACGGACGAGTTCCGCTGCGCCAATTCAAGCACCGCCTGAAGGGCATGGTCGGAATGCCGCATTAATTCAATCAAATGAAGGCCGCTCGGACCATGGCTGCCCGCCAGCCAATGCTTAGCCGTGCGTTCACTGGCATCGGTCCAATGGCGCAGCGTCTTAATTGCGCGATGTGACGTGCCCAATTCGGTGCGTAAGGCAGCAGCTAGCGCACCGGCGTAGGTTTGTGCACAGATTGGAAATGAATTACCCATTTTCGTGATCATCTTTCCGTATCTCCTCTTTATATTCGTGAGTAGCGCATCTGATGTAGGCCGGTAGGTGTGGTGCGGTCTACGGTTTGGCATGGGTGTAGACCCCAAGTCGCTGAGGGGGCATTGATCTACAAATGAGACGAGCACATCTATCCACGACCGAGGGCAGCAATAGAGCTGCTGCCTATGTCCGCATGTCGACGGAGCACCAGCAGTACTCCACTGAAAACCAGCTGGATGCCATTCGCCTTTATGCGGCAGCACATGAGCTGGAGATCGTCCGGGTGTATACCGATGCGGGGAAAAGTGGCTTGAGCCTGGATGGTCGGGCAGCTCTTCAGCAGCTACTTCGAGACGTCGACGCGGGTCAGTCCGAGTTCTCTGTAGTTCTGGTCTATGACGTAAGTCGCTGGGGGCGCTTTCAGGACCCTGATGTGAGCGCCAGCTACGAAGTTCGATGTCGGCAGGCGGGTGTCAGGGTCGAATATTGCGCCGAACAGTTCGTTAACGATGGCTCACCGGTATCCAGCATCATCAAGAGTGTTAAACGCATGATGGCTGGTGAGTACAGCCGTGAGCTGTCCGTCAAGGTGTTTGCGGGGCAGTCGCGCTTGATCCAGCTGGGCTACCGACAAGGTGGCCCGGCTGGATATGGATTGCGTCGCCAACTTATCGATCAGACAGGGCAGCCTAAAGCAATCTTGGATCGGGGAGAGTACAAAAGCCTTCAGACGGATCGGGTGATCCTCACGCCAGGTCCTGAGTCCGAACAACTGGTCGTTCAAGACATTTACCAGACCTTTGTCAGGGAAGGTCGAACCGAAGCTGAAATTGCAACGCAACTGAATCGGCGTGGACTTCTTACAGACTTTCAGCGACCGTGGACACGGGGCGTAGTGCATCAGGTCCTGATCAACGAAAAGTACATCGGTAACAACGTCTGGAATCGCACTTCTGGCAAGCTGAAACAGCCCCGTACACCCAATCCGGTTGATCAGCTGGTGCGGGCCGACAGTGCCTTCTCCTCAGTGGTTGACCACGCGTTGTTTCTCGCGGCGCAAGCCATCATTCGAGCGCGGTCACGGCACTGGACTGATGAGCAAATGCTGGCCACGCTGAAGCAACTATTTGCGGAGCGAGGTTGTTTGTCTGGGTTGATCATTGATGAGCAAGAGGATTGCCCCTCCAGCAGTTGTTATCGCCAGCGCTTTGGTAGTTTGCTACGTAGCTACAGCCTGATTGGCTATTCCCCCGCACGGGACTACAGCTTTCTGGAGGCTAATCGCCGGCTGCGAGAGCTGTATCCGCACATCTTGGCCGACACGCAGGAGCGCATTCGTCTTGTCGGAGGGCGCATTGCGGTCGATCCCCAGACCCAACTGGTTTGGGTTAATGATGAGTTCTCGATCTCGGTGGTGCTGTGCCGCTGTCAATGTTCAGAGTCAGTGCGCAGGCGTTGGCAGCTACGCTTCGATTTCGGTTTGTTACCTGACCTGACTGTCGCTGTTCGCATGCTCCCCGGTGAGCAGGAGGTGCTTGATTACTACCTCTTTCCCATGATCGATTTGGCGGCACCTCACCTGCGTCTGGGAGATACTAATCCGCGCGAATTGGAACTCTACCGGTTCGACAGCTTGGACATCCTGGCGGCCCTGAGTCGACGTATACCCCTGGGGAGCGCTGCGTAATGGCCACATCGGGAGAACATCTTGCACTTCATGTGGCGCAGGCGGCGCCTATTGCGCAGATCCCACTAGCGGATATTCGCGTGCTCAACCCGCGTAGTCGCAATCAACAAGTGTTTGCACGCCTGGTAGAAAACATTGCGAGTCTGGGGTTGAAACGACCGATCACGGTGACCCGCAACGGTTCGAGTTTCGACCTGATCTGTGGACAGGGGCGCTTCGAAGCCTTCAAGGTCCTGGGGGAGTCGGCCATTCCGGCGGTCGTGGTGACGGCGGCTGAGGCGGACCGTTATCTCATCAGCCTGGTAGAGAATCTGGCGCGACGTAAGCACTCGAACCGCGACTTGCTGATGGCGATCAACGTATTGCACGAGCGTGGTTACTCCATCAGGCAGATTGCCCAGAAAACCTGCTTGGACCGTGCCTATGTTGGCGGCATTCTGATCCTGTTGCGGCAAGGAGAGGAGCGCCTGATCGCTGCCGTCGAAAAGGGCTGGCTACCGATTAAAGTCGCGATCCATGTGGCACGGTCTGACGATGGCCAGGTCCAGGCCGCCATGGTCGAAGCCTATGAAAGTGGATTGTTGAAAGGAGATGAACTCATCAAGGTGCGCCGTCTGATCGACCGAAGACGCGTTCTAGGGAAAGATTATGGTAAGCATCAGGGAGGCGAGCGCATGACCACTCCTCGCCAGCTGCTGACTGCCTATCAGACTGAGGTGCGCCGTCAGCGCTTGATGGTGAAGAAGGCGGACATCGGTGAGCAACGATTGCTCTTCGTCGTGACCGCATTACGTCGGTTGTTGGCCGATGAATTTTTCCGGTCAATGTTACGCAGTGAAGGTATTGATGATATGCCGCAGGTATTGGCCGAGCGTATTCAGGGGGACGCATGACTGTCGTCAAGCGTGCCTTTGAGCCCGATTTGATTACCGTCCGCTTACCGCTGATCTTGCCCTCTCGCCAAGTCACCCACGATATGCTGAGGTCCGTCAAATACGCGGCGATTTTGGCCTCCATCCGTGAGTTGGGCGTGGTCGAGCCGCTCGCGGTGCATCCCGAGCCGGTTCACGGGACGGGAGGGGAGCCCCGTTATCTACTGTTGGATGGTCATTTGCGGCTAGCTGCGCTCGTACAGTTGGGGGCAGAAGACGCGTTGTGCCTGTTGGCGACAGATGACGAAGGTTTTACCTACAACCGGCAGGTCAACCGACTTACCCCGATTCAAGAGCACAAGATGATTCTGGAGGCGATTCGCAAAGGAACGACCGCCGAGCGGATTGCCGAAGTCTTGAGCGTCAACGTTGGACGCATCCGCGAGCGCCAGCATTTGCTGCGGGGGATTGCGCCGGAAGTCGCTGAGATGCTGAAAACGCGAATGGTCAGTCAGGCGGTCTTTCGCGTGCTGCGTAAGATGAAGCCGATGCGCCAGATAGAATTAGTCGAGATGATGATTTCGGCCAACTGCTTTACTGGTCGCTACGCCGAAATGGTATTGGCCGCAACGCGTCCTGAACAGCTGGTTGAGGCAAAGAAAGTCAGTGAGGGCGTGACTGCTGAAGACATTGCACGCATGGAGCGGGAAATGGAAAAGCTCTACCACGACTACCGGTTGGTTGAAGACACCCTTGGCGAAACCATGTTGGTACTCGTGGTTGCCAAAGGCTATGTGTCTCGCATGCTGCGCAATCAGACTATCGCAGCTTACTTGGAGCGTTTCGAGCCTGACCTGGTGCGGGAGCTGGCGGGGGTTGTGGAGGCGGTCACCGCCGATGCTCGTAGTCTGGAGCGTGAATAATCCTCTCTGCTCTGCTCTGCTCTGCTCTGCTCTGCTCTGCTGTGCTGTGCTGTGCTGTGCTGTGCTGAGCGGCGGCGCGCGCCAGGCACTCACTGAGCGGCGCCAGCGAACGGCATCTCGGGTGAGGCTCCGGTTCATCGCACGGTCGACCTGTATCGCGGGGGCGATGCGCGGAGGGATCCCCCCGCGTAAGCAGAGCCGCTACTACCGGATCGGTATTCGGCAGCAAAGTAGTGTTGCTGCTTCTGAGTGGTAGGTGATCATTCGTTTTTGGGCCAGATCGTCAGTGCTATGTTGGCGAGGGCATGGGCTCGGGCTGAAATCGCGGCTTCATCCCACGCAGAGGTAGCAATCAGTGGGACATTGAGACGCAGGCTGGTGTTAGCAATCAGCTTGTCGCGTTTCGCCGCGAAATCGCAGTGTTGCGCCGCCCTATTGACGCTGAGGTTCAGCAGCGTCAAGTTGCCTAGCGTTGGGATGCTCTCATGCCGCTCACGAATCAGGAGCTGCCAGGGCGTCAATGTGCCGCCAGAGCGCACGATCACTTCGATATCCGACTCGTCGCTGTCGGCTGCCACGCTGCCATCTTTCAGCGGCCAGTGGGCGTGCCAACTGCGCGGCAAAATATGGTCGATATCAAGCGCTGATAGGTTTGGCAGTTCGGGCTCTTCGCTTTTAACGGATAGTCGTAAACCGCCCTCCAGCTCCGTTAGCAGCGAACGGGTTTTCGCGGTATCCAGCCGGCCTGGGTACAACGGTGCGCTGACGCAGGCGTTACGGAATTCGGCGTCGTCGGGCCAACGGGAAGCATCTCCGTTGAGTGTACTCAGATAGTCGCCGAGGACCCCGCTGGAGATCCCTGATTTCGTCAGGTGACGTAGCGCACTGAGGAAGATGTTGTTGTAGTTTTTGGGCGTCAGTCCACAGACAGCGCGGCGTACCACGTAGGACACCAGGCAATTGAACATGCAGGCTTTGTCCGCCTCAGGCACTTGCGCAGTCGAAATCAGCAGGGCCAGCGGGTGGAGCGTCGTGACATCATACGCCGCAATACGACGCCCAAGACGAGCAATGAGGGAGGAGCCGGAGGTGCTGATCAGTTCGCGGTAATGTTCCGCGTATTGGGTCAGGGTCACCAACTGATGGTCTGCGGTTTTGGCTGGAGCCTCGGCTGCGTAGCGCCGGTATTCGTTGTACAAGCGTGACAGATCAATCTCACTGCCCATCTCTGCTTGCAGTGTGGCGTGGATCAACCACTCCAGGCGGGGCTTGTTCAGGCGGCCACGACGCTGCTTGGTAGACCAGTAGTCTTCTTCGAACGGTAGCCACTGCTTGTCGTAAAGCGCTTGGGCATCGACTTTATCTTGGTCGGCGCGCATGAAAATGTAGTTGCGGATCAAGTCCGTGGCATGCAGCTCTGCGCCCCGTCCATTGAGCGTTTCAAAAATCACCTGGGCATCGTCCTCGGCTTCCAGCGAAATGCTGACCAGCTTGAGGTCTTGCAACACCGCCATGATGAGGCTTTCTGCATAGGCGGCGGCCAATTCGTTTCCTGAGCGAATCCAGCGTATGAACTCATGGGTAAAGAACCAGATCGCGGCCAGTGCAGGTGGGTGATCATGGTGCTTGCGCAGGCTGCCGTGCTGCGTGAAATGGGCCGGGTATTCGCTCCGGAAATCGTCCAGACGCTGGATGCCGAGGCTTTTGATGAAATGGGGGCGGTCGCGGAAGGTCGGCCACAGCTTATAGCGCTCCATTTTGGGGTCGCGCATGGTTTCTTCGTTGTTGTTTTGCATGCAGCCGATCACGCTGGGCTCAAAGGCCTGAATGCCGGTTGCACGTAACGCGAGCAGGAGTGACGCCAGCACGTACTGAAGCGTGGTCAACCGTTGCTGGCCATCAATGATGTGCAGGGTGTCGACGCCCATCAGCCCGTCTTTGGCTTGGGGTTCGAGGACCACCGCCCCCAGGAAGTGCGGTGTGATGCTCAGGCCGGATACCCGTGCCTGGGCTTTTTCCTGGATGTCCTGCCACAAGGCATTCCATTGATTGCGCAGCGTCCACACATAGGCGCGCTGGTAGAACGGTACACAGTACTGGCGGCGGTCTTGGAAAAGCTGGCGCACGGTGAGCGTTTCGGATTTCATGGCGTCCCCTTGATGGTCTGCGCATTCTGGCCTGTGCGGACCATGGCGTCACTAGGGCGGGGCGACTGTCGCGTGCTGCGTGTAATTTGGCCTTATGGTCAATCGGCCCCCACGTTGACGACGGACTCGGTCGACTGCCGTGGCCCCTGTGGCGACCGAACCTACGTCATGCGCTATACCAGAAGGAGGGTGTATGGCGTCGCTGTGGAGCGGAAGGGGCGAATAATGAAGAAAGCCATCGAGCAGGACACTCTGGCCGCGCTGGTCGAGACCGGCGCGGCGCGGGAGTTCCGGGTGTTGCGCGATAGCGACGCCTGGCGGCTGGAGCTGCGCCTCGGCGCCAGGTGGTTGCCGATTCGCTCGCGGCGCGAGCCAGTGCGCTACTGGCGCTCACTGACGGCGGTGGAGCGGCTTTTCGAGACGGTAGGTATACGCAATCTGGTGGTGGAGTTCTAGCCACGGCTAAGTTGGCAGGGTGCCCTCAGAATCTTCCTTCAACGGGCTGTCATTCGCCTTGCGCGGCGGAAATGCGTTCGCGAAGTCTGTTCCAATGCGGCTTGAGCTGCTTCTTTATGGAGGGGGAGTTCATGATCCGGGCTGCCCGGTAGCCATAGGAGATGAAGTTTCTCCGGCCCAGATAGGAGTACCGCTTATACAGTTTCTTCAGGAACATCGAACGGGGCAACTGCCCTCTGGCAATCCGCTTGGCATTGACCTTGTCCATGCATTTTCCCGCTAGCCCGATGCCCCTGCTTACACGATCTTGGTAGCGAGACAATGAGGATGAGCGCAGGTAAATGTTTGCTCCATCAAAGATAAAACCCAAGTATTGCAGCGGTCGGTCGGACCTCAAGCCCTTGGCCGACCGCGTGAACTTGCAGGTCTCCGTCTTGGCGGCCTGGATCTCCAAGCCAATTGCGTTGACGCGAAGATTGACTAAGGCCTTGGCCTCTGTTTCCTTCTCAAGCGGCACAATCAGCAGAACATCATCGCAGTACCGGTAGTAGGCACCCCCGCAGGATTCGACATACGCGTGGATCTGCTCATCGAAGCCCATCATGTACACGTTGGACAGCATGGCGCTGATGGGGGAGCCTTGGGGGATACCTTTTTTGTCTTTGTTGGTTTCGATCAGGCCGCCCTCACGAACCTTGGCCCGGAACTCATGGGGCTCACAAATTCGCTTGCGTCCCTTCTTGGGGTTGTTCTTGGAGAGTCCCAGCGCTTCGTAGACGTGATCCCTGTAGACGAACGAATATTTGGTCAGGGATCGATACACCGCGTAGTGATCGTCGGGCAACTGGCTGGTGCCTAGCAGCGCCTGCCAGGCACTTTTCAGGTGCGTATGGTCTAGGTTGTCAAAGAAGCCCTTGATGTCGATGGCGATGACGCAGCATGAATCCCGCACCGCAATATCCAGGAAGGCGTCGCGAGCAAAATCGATATTGCTTTTGCCAAGGGCTCTAAACGCCAGAATGGCGGAGGACCACGGTACTTTCGCCAGACGATTCTCGTATGCGTGGTTCAGCAGTTCGCAGTAGTACGAATAAATATGGCTATCGACGTGCGCCGCGTAGGAAATGGGCCTTTGCTTAGGGTCTTTTTTGACCACCTTCCCAACGCTTTTGTCGAAGAACACCTTCTGTGTTTGGGCGACATAGCGAATGAAGGGGTAAAAGGCATGCTTTGCAACGGTCTTAGTGCTTGAGACGATCTCCAGCGCCGCCGCCTGGTTGATCGGGCGATCAAAGTGCAGATAGCCCCGAGACTTGTACCAATTTTCTGGCATCAGCGTACATCCTTGTTGGAGCCAACCGGCCAGGCTTAGGATGGCGGCAATCCTCAAGCCGCCTGGCCGGATAAACCCAAATGTTCCTCACATTGTCCAATCGGTCTCAGTCACCCAGTTCCGATTTCGCCGCGATTGCTAGGATCGACGTATAGTGTCAGCGTCACACTTGGAGTACCTATGAAGATAAGTATCCGAGGGCTGCTGGCCGCATTGCTGGTCACCCTGGGTTGCTACACCTGGGATGCCGCCTTGGGGCTTGACAGCTTGTGATGCACCTTTGGATCTATATCCAAAGCGCTTGTAGGCTAGCATAAATCTGAACCGAGTCGGCACCTCACCATTCGTGAAAACCCATTCACTTGGCTCAGTCTTACTGAAAGGAATCACCATGTCTGAATCGGCGTTCAATATTTTCGATGCACTCTCCGCGTGGGGTAAGGCGCTCCCCAATTGGCAGCACTTCTTGCTAAGCAAACTGGTGGTAGCTGTTGAGTTGACCGATGAATCCTTGGAGGAAGTCTTCGGCGAGTATCTGATTGATCAGGGACTCGGTGAATCAGATGCGGTACGGGTGAGCTGGGACATGGTATTGCCGCAGCACCAGGGAGGCGCGGCGGCAGTGCTCAGCCCCCTTACCGCGATGACCTCTGTATCGGGGGTCAATGCGCTCGCGGCCGGCGAGACGTTGAGCTTCGGCCCCAAACTCACGGTGATCTATGGGCCGAACGGCGCTGGGAAGACCGGTTATGCGCGCGTGTTGAAATCCGCTTGTTTCACGCGCTCAAAAGAGACCAGCATTCTAGGTGATGTCAAACTCGCTAAGAGCAACCAGCCCAAGCCAACAGCTATGTTTACCTTCGACGACGGGGCGAATGTTGCCTTTGTGCACCAAGAGCCTTGCCAGCGGCTGCGTGACGGCTTCGCCGTATTCGACTCAACCTGCATACGTGTGCATTTGGATGATCGCAACGCATTTCAGGTTATGCCCTATCTTTTCGACGTTTTCCCACGGATGGTGACGACGTTCGGCAAGTTACAAACCAAGCTACGTGAACAAATCACTCGGCGCACGCCGGTGGCGGACAAGTTTGCGATCCAAGACAGTTTGTCTGAGGTTGCGACTGCACTGGCAATGCTGACCGCTCAGACAAACCTTATGCGCTTGAAGGAGCTTGCGGTGTTTGGCGATGCCGAAACAACTCGACTCCAGGCTATTGAGCAGCAGTTGACCGAGTTGAGGACCACCGACCCAAAAGACATCATCAAGAAGAACGAGCAACGCATCGTCGATCTGAACGGTGTCAAAACGTCTATTGCTGCTTTGGCCACCGGCGTCATGCCCGCGACCGTAACCAGCGTGGGCGAGGCGGCTAGACAGATTGGTGCGCTCATCGAAAAAGGAGCGGCATTATCTGCGGCCCAGTTCGGCGAGGAGCCCGTGCAGCCAGTTGGCACTCATGCATGGAGAGACCTTCTGTCTGCCGCGATTACCTATAACACTGAAGCCTACCCAGATGACATATTTCCGCCCAAGTCTGCTGGTGCGCGTTGCGTGTTGTGCCACCAGATACTCGACGCAGAAAGCGCAGATCGCTTGGCGCGTTTTTGTCAGATGGCTACCAGCGACGTCGAGACACAGCTGGCTGATTCCCATAAGACAATGACCAACTATGGTGTCACCTTGAGTAAGGTGAACGTGGCTTTCTTCGCTCAGGAAAGCGCTGCGCCGGACGCTGCAAGAACTCGATGCTGCGCTGGAAGCTGACGTCACGAACCATGTGGAGGGCTATCGGCTCGTCATCGAGACCTTGATCCAGGCGGTCGCGAATGTCTCTAGTCCGGGTCTTTCCCTGCTGGATTATGACACCGTTTCCGCGCGTATTACCGCTTTGGTCGAGCGCTTGCGACAAGACAATGAAAAACTGCGGCTCAGTGACCCCAAGGCACTGATCGATGCGCTGCTTTTGGAACAGCAGCTTCTGAACGATCGGCATCGGCTTGCCAATCAATACGACGGTATTGCCGCCGCAGTCGGAGACCTAAAATGGGTGGAGAAGGCCAATCAGTGCCTTCGTGGTTTCTCGGCTATCCAGCGTGAGGTCACAAGCAAACAGAAAGCTCTTGCAACTGAGTTGGTTGCAAAAGGCTTTATCGCTCGCTTTATGGAGAATTGCACGGCGCTGCGACTGACTTTGCCCGTGCAGTTCCGCTTCGCTGGTGATGCAGGCAATACGGATCGGAAGATCGAGATTAGCAATGCTGGCACGACCGGTGTTGATCCTTCCCGTGTGCTGAGTGAGGGTGAACAGACTGCGGCAGCTCTGGCGGACTTCCTAACAGAGATCGAACTCAATGGTGCCTGCTCTGGCGTCATTTTCGATGACCCAGTCACGTCCATGGATCATGTGCGCAAGGAGTTGATCGCTCAGCGTCTAGTGGACGAAGCGGCGCGGCGGCAGGTCATCGTCTTTACTCACGACATTCTGTTCACTAACTACCTGGCGACCGCCGCTGAGGAAAAGGGCGTGGCCTTTGCGGGCCGCACGGTGTGGCGTGACGCCGCCGATGTTCCTGGTGCCATCGACCGGCTGGCTTTTCCGCACGAACACTACGAAGGAGCCGCGCATGATCGCGCGAAGAAACATTTCGATGAGGCGCGGACGCTGACCGGAGATCCGCAGCGCGATGCGCTGGAAAAGGCATGCGGCAGCTTGCGGACGGCCTATGAGGATTTTATTCAGAAAAAACTGTTCAACAACGTCGTGCGCCGGTGGCGAGAGAACATTACGTTCACGCTGAATCAGGTTTTCTTCGATGATGCCATTGCATTACGTGTGCATGACCGGATGGCGACACTGTCCCGTTACATCGACGCACATTCGCACTCCGAAGATTTTCACGAGGTGCCGCTCACCCTCGAAGTGGTGACTAACGAGCTAGCCATGTTTGATAGCATCAAGGCGGACTACAGCAAGGCTCGCAAGGAGTGGGAGAAGGCTAAGCCCAAAGCCTCAGCCGTATTCAGTTAAGTTTGCCGACCGAGCACTGATGAGATGCAGTGCTCTATCTAATAGACCAAGGCGGGGTTGTTCATGTCGCTCCACGCCGGACCGCTTGTATCGTTTGCCAAAGCAAACATACAGCGGTCGTTTGGTTATTAGCGGAATTCGCGTTGGCGAGAATGCTTGCTCCTGTTTCTACTCGGTTAGATATCCAGAAGTGGCAGGCCGTTGACGATCTTCTGTGTTTCGAGGCTCACGGTGACCACGCGCTGAAAAAGCTCCAGCGGGTACTTGGGGTTGCCCATGGTTTCGATCGCCCAGTCGTTGGCATCGTTGATGATACCGCTGGCTTTGTCGGTGCGCACAGATTGGCGCTCCATAATCCAGTCCAGTGCGGCCTTGCCGTTGACCACGTAATCCCAGGCAGCTTCGGGGATGCCTTTCAGGGTGATGCGGTGGTTGTAGATTACCGTGGTTTTGTCGCCCTTCTTGGCGAGCTTCATCTTCTGGACGCGGTAGTCGCCATTGGTTAGCGTGCCCTTGGCTTCGATGGTCAGCGGGTACGGCTCGACGGTTTCGTAGTTGAGATGAAGCGCGGCTAGAGAGCGGCCTGCCTGGCTGAAGGCGCGGAAGTCGGCGGCTTGCTTCACTGCCGGGACAGATGCAGATCGGTAGGTGTCGAGCAGGGATTGAAGGGCGGACATTGAAGAGGAATTCCTTTAAGGCACGACAGGTGCGTCATGGGCACCAAATTTCAGCAGTCTACCAATTGGAGAGAGTTGCTACAGCTTCTGAGGGGCTGGGGGCGCTCAATTATCTGTGGATGACAAAAAGGCTGCCCTTAGGCAGCCTTTTGGGTGAATCCATTTCACATTTAGTGAGAAGGTTTCACGATCTAGTGATTTTGAGCGATTTCACATTTAGTGAGAAGGTTTCACGATCTAGTGATTTTGAGCGTTTGACATCATCAATCCCAGCTCAACGCCCCACCAGTCTGATACTCAATCACTCGCGTCTCAAAGAAGTTCTTCTCCTTCTTCAAGTCCATGATCTCGCTCATCCATGGGAACGGGTTGGTGGTCCCTGGGTACTCTTCCTTCAAACCGATCTGCGACAGGCGACGGTTGGCGATGAACT